>Ga0210051_1002717_pt1 | contig 17758 bp, 16 predicted proteins | sample CryGey092014_all_FD_185464 | JGI IMG/M metagenome (GOLD analysis project Ga0210051, IMG submission 185464) | Groundwater microbial communities from aquifer - Crystal Geyser CG23_combo_of_CG06-09_8/20/14_all (SPAdes) (version 2) | ecosystem: Environmental > Aquatic > Deep subsurface > Groundwater... | reverse complement strand
ATTGAGGTCTGCAACTCGACCTCATGAAGTTGGAATCGCTAGTAATCGCCGATCAGCCACGCGGCGATGAATATGTTCCTGGAACTTGTACTCACCGCCTGTCACACCAGGAGAGCTGGCAATACCCGAATTCCGCTTTTAGCGGAATAAGGTAGGGTCAGTGATAAGGGTGAAGTCATAAAAAAGTTGTGACCTTTAGAGAGTAATCTCATAAGAAAAACTTGGCTATATGCTGGAAACACTGAGTATTTAGAGCTACTTGTGTTATAATTGCAAATGAGGGAAAAATGAAAGAATTTATTCTTGCATTTTGACCGAGTGTCGCAATTATGTAACGGAGCTACAATAATAGACAAAATAACATGAGTGAAAATGCTTCTGATGCAGTCAATCAGCAGGGAAGTCCCGCTTTTCAGCGGGATCCCTCAGAGACTATACGCCGAGCCCCTTTTTCCAAAAAGGAAGTAAAGGCTTATCTTCAAGGATGTCTTCATGATGGAACTTTTAGTTCTAATAAGAGATTTAGAATTTCTCAAAAGGGAAAAGAATGGTTAGAGATTCTTCAGAAATTGTTTAAGTCGTTGGGTTATAATTCTTGGATCTATAAAGAAGGAAAAGATCGAGATGTTTATATTCTAGAGACACTGTCAAATTTCTTAGATTTTAAATTCAACCCATTAGATTTAAAAGAAAAAGAAGAAAAGATAGGTTACATTAGAGGATTCTTTGATACAGAAGGAGGAATTCCTAAATCTCCAAAAGCAAGATTCTATATTCAATTAGTTCAGTCAGATAAAACTAAAATAAGAAAATTAAAGTTTATTCTTAATGAATTAGGAATAAAATCAGGGAAAATTCATAACCCAAGCAAGAAAAATAATCCTAATTATTGGAGAATATATATTTTAGCAGGATTTAAAAAAAGGTTCGTAAAAAATATAGGATCATGGCATCCGAGAAAAATAAGCATTCTAAGTAAAAGGGTGAAGATATAGTCCATGCTTTATAGCGATATAGAGAACAACATGAACAAGGCATGCGTAGGGGAACCTGTGCATGGATCATTTCATTTTTAAACAATTTTAAAAAGTTGTTTAAAAGTGTCGACTAATGTTGAAAATTGAGAATTCTGTTTTCAACATTAAAGGCATTGACCGAACGCCTTAAAGATCGGTCACTTAAATCGGGACAACTCTAAGAAACTAAAGTAAGCGAAAAGGCCTTTGACAGGCCTTTTTGTTTTTGCTAAAATTTTAGAAACGGGCGCGTAGTTCAGTGGTAGAACGCATTCCTGATAAGAATGAGGTTGAAGGTTCGATTCCTTCCGCGCCCACAAAAGGGCCGTTAGTTCAGTTGGCAAGAACGCCGCATTTGCAATGCGGAGGTCGCCAGTTCGAATCTGGCACGGTCCACCACTTGACACGTCCAGACAAAAAAGAGAAAATAAAATAATAATGCAAGGTCGAAAGTAATAAAAATAATTTTTAAAAACTATGAATACAATTATTGGGATAATTATAGCCATTGTGGTGGTAGCTATAGTAATTTATCTATTGAAAGATAAGATTTTCAAAAAGAAAGAAGGAAGCGGGCCATCAATGCCGCCGACAGAAGGACCAACAATGTAATATTTTTCAGAAAAATTTAAAAAATGCGCGACAATTTTATTTTGTCGCGCTTTTTATTTTAGCCGCCACTTTATTTTTTTTCTTGCTCAGCTTTTTTCTCTCGCTTAATGGCATCATAAATTTCTCTGCGATGAACAGGAATGTTCTTCGGTGCGATTATTCCCAGTCGTACCTTATCACCACGAACGTCAATGATAGTTATTTCAACATCATCGCCAACCATAATTGACTCGTCTCTTTGTCTGCTTAGCACTAACATTTCTGACTCCTTTCAAAATAGAATCCCTATAAAATTGTTTAAGATACTATTTTAACCTTAGCAAAATCATAGTATTTGTCAAATAAAAATAAATTAGCTATAATAGATTTAATGGACCCCGTTAGAAATTGAAAAGTAACGGGGCTTAAAGAAAAAGAAATTTATGAGTAACAAAAATAATAAAATTTCTAACGGGGTGGAAAGAATTTTAAACAGCGAAACAATTAAATATTTAGGAAAAAAGGTTAAGGTTTCGGGCTGGGTGAATTCCATTAGGTCGCACGGGAAGATTGTTTTTATTGACCTTCGAGACAGAAGCGGTCTTGTCCAGCTTGTTTGCAAGCCAGAAATTGCAGAACAAATTCGTCCGGAATGGGTGATAGAAATAGAAGGAATAGTTACTCAAAGACCTCAAAAAATGATTAACCCAAAAATTGAAACCGGGAAAGTAGAAATTTTAGTGGAAAGTTTGAAAATTTTATCAAAGGCGAAAACCCTGCCTTTTTCTATTGATGGTGATGGTTATGAAATAAATGAAGAAAAAAGAATGAAATATCGCTATTTGGATTTAAGGAGAGAAAGAATGATTAAAAATTTAATTAGGCGGCAAAAAGTTGTTCAATTTATGCGGGATTTTCTTCAAAAAGAGGACTTTATTGAAGTGGAGACCCCGATTTTAACCAAGTCAACTCCGGAAGGAGCCAGGGATTTTATAGTTCCTTCTCGTCTCCAGTCAGGCAAGTTTTACGCTTTACCCCAGTCACCCCAGCAATATAAACAACTTTTAATGGTTTCAGGCATAGAAAAATATTTCCAGATTGCCAGATGTCTTAGAGACGAGGATCCTCGGGCTGATCGCCAGGCCGAGCATACCCAATTGGATATTGAAATGTCTTTTATTAAACAGGCAGATGTAATGGAAATAATTGAAAGATTGTTTATTGAACTTATTAGAAAACTCTATCCTGAGAAAAAAATCCAAAAAATTCCTTTTCCCCGAATTACATATCAAAGAGCAATGGAAAGATATAATAGCAATCGTCCGGATTTGCGCAATAATAAGACAAACTCAGACCTTTTAGCTTTTTGTTGGGTGATTGATTTTCCTTTTTTTGAAAAAGATGAAAAAAAAGGTTGGACCTTCACCCATAATCCTTTTTCAGCTCCCAAGCCGAAGTTTATGGAGGACTTACTTCATAAAAGAAATATTGAAAATATTTTAACTACCCAATATGACATTGTGCTTAATGGTTTTGAGATAGGAGGTGGGAGCATAAGAAACCATCAGCCAGAGGCCCTTGAAGCGGTCTTTGAGATAATTGGGTATAAAAAAGAGGAAATTAAGAATAAATTTGGTCATATGTTAAAGGCCTTTGAATATGGAGCGCCTCCTCATGGGGGAATTGCCTCGGGTATTGATAGGTTTTTAGCGATTTTACAAAACGAACCGAGTATTAGAGAAGTCATTGCTTTTCCTAAGACCGGCGATAGCCGGGACTTAATGATGGATGCTCCCTCAGAGGTTTCAGAAAAACAATTAAAAGAACTAAGTATTAAAATAGCTAAGAAGTTAAAAAAATGAGGAAAAATGTTTTATTAATTTCTCTTGTTCTAAGCCTGCCTTTTTGGTTGGGGATAAATACTTTGGCAAAAAATTTAGAAGATTTTTGGTATTCCCAAGAAATAATCAAAAGGCCAGAAATATTAACAGCATCAGCCGATCAGGCTATTCTAGGGTTAAAAGTTAAAGAAACAAGAAAACAAAAACTGAAAGAGGAGTATTTTAATAATTTAGAAATTGAGTCAGAGTCTGCCATTTCAGTTGAGGTTGACAATAGGGGTAATGAGAAAGTTTTATTTGAAAAAAATCCTCAGAAATCTTTGCCAATTGCTTCTTTAACTAAATTGATGACCGCCTTGGTTATTTTTGACTTAGATGAAACCTATAATTTTTTACAGTTAATAAAGATAACCAAAGAAGCTGTTGGCCAAGAAGGCAGTTCAAAATATGGTGATTTAAGGGTGGGGGAGAGCTTGTTAGCGAAGGATCTTCTCTATAAGATGTTAATTGAATCAAGCAATGATGCGGCCTTTGCTTTAACAGAACCGATAGGCAAAGAGGCTTTTGTTGGTTTAATGAATCTTTATGCTAAAGAATTAGGGCTTGAAAATACTCATTTCGTTAATCCGACCGGTCTTGAATCAAATACTTTAGAAGAACCAAATAATATTTCTACTACCCGAGACCTTGTTAAACTTGCCAGATATATTATAGAAAATTATCCTCAAATTTTTGAAATTACTACCCATCAATCCTATGAATTTTTGAAACCCGACGGTTCTCTTCATCATTTTATTGCTCAAAACACAAATGAACTTTTGGGAGAAATTCCCGGAATAATTGGAGGAAAAACCGGTTGGGAAATTGAAGCCGAAGGGTGTTTACTTTTAATTATAAAACATCCAAAGGGAAATTATTTTATCAATGTAATTTTAGGGTCAAATGATCGTTTCGCCGAAATGCGAAAAATTATTGACATTCTAAATATTTAATTTCACCCCGTTAGAGGTTTTGGAGCAACAGAAAGCAAAAGGTCTGTTAATCTCTAACGGGGTTTAATAAATATGCCGGAGATTACCATAGATGTTATTAAAATATTTACTTTAGGGGCAGCGGCTTTTATTCTGGCTTTTTGGTTAACGCCGCTTTTAACCCTCTTTTTATATAAATACAAACTTTGGCGGAAAGAAGTTAGAACAAAATCAATTGACGGCAGAGAGTTGGTTTTTTTTAAAAAGTTTCACTCGGAAAAGGAAATTCATGTTCCACGATTTGGCGGTTTGCTTATCTGGCTCAGCACTCTAATTTTAGTTTTTATTTTCTTTTTATTGTCAAAAACCAACATCTGGTGGTTTAAAAAATTAAATCTTTTAAGCAGGTCCCAAACCTGGCTGCCTCTTTTTGCTTTAGTTTCTGCTTCTTTGGTTGGATTGTTAGATGATATTCTGCAAGTTATGGGAAAAGGTAAGTATATTGGGGGTGGCTTGAAATTAAAATATAGATTGCTTTTAGTAACTTTAATTGGTTTGATTGGAGCCTGGTGGTTCTATTATAAGTTAGGTTACAGCACAATACATGTTCCTGGGAATGGGGACTTTTTTATTGACATTTGGTACGTTCCTCTTTTTGTTTTAGTAATGTTGGCAGTTTATAGCGGGGGAGTAATAGATGGATTAGACGGATTGGGTGGGGGAGCTTTTGGAATTATATTTGCAGCCTTTGGGGGAATTGCTTTATTTAGAAATCAAATTGATTTAGCGGCTTTTTGTATAGTTATTGCCGGAGCAATTTTAGCGTTTTTATGGTTTAATATACCTCCTGCTCGTTTTTATATGGGAGAAACAGGGATATTAGGACTTTGTTGTGCTTTAACCGTAGTTGCTTTTTTAACTGATTCTGTTTTGGTTTTGCCAGTTATCGGGTTTTTATTGGTAATTGAGTCCGGTTCCGTCATTTTACAACTTCTTTCAAAAAAATTGCGAGCTAGAAAAATTTTTTTAGCCGCTCCTCTTCATCATCATTTTGAAGCCAAGGGCTGGCCCCATTATAAGATTACAATGCGTTTCTGGGTTATTGGCGTTGTGATGGCTTTAATCGGGCTTGCTATAAGACTCCTCGGTTAAAACACTTTAATATTGTAATTGCAATATTAAGGTGTTATGAAAAAAAGGCAAGTTATTTATTCTTGCCCTTTTTTTATTTCTTGATAAAGCCCTCTAAGTTTTTTTAATATCTTATCTCCTTTATTTTTCTTCTTTCTGTCTTTGGTAATGGTCTTTTGGATTTCGTCCATGATTTTAATAATCAAGGCGTCAGTGGAAATCTCCAACAATTCTTTAAGTTCATTATCGTTGGGTTCTAATGGTTTGATTTTTTTCCACAATTCTTCTCTGGAGCGGGGATCGCTTATTTTTCTAAAAAGCACCATTAAAACCTGTTTGGCTTTTTGACTGCTGATAGAACGAATATCAATTCGGCGGAAAAGTTCTATTGCTGCTTCCGTCTCTCCTTGAATAATTAATTCTACCAAATTATCATCACTGCATATGTTTTGACAATTCTCCCAAAATTTATCGTGTAGATGAACATCTTTTTCAAGAATGTCTTGAGCCGCGCTGAGCATCCGCCAGTAATCATCAAAAACAAGATTTTCTCTATTCAAAAATTCTCTCACCGCATTTTTTCTTAAGGGAAGATATTCTATTTCTATAACGATACAAACTAATTGTTTTGGAGTAAAACCTTCTTTTTTTCGTCTCCAAAAATTCCAGAGTTGTAATATCTTTCTTCTTTCTCTCGTCACTCTTTTTCTCTTCATTGTTTATCCCCTTGTAAAAGAACCAAAAAATAATTTGATTACTATTTTAAGCTTAAAATTTATTTTGAAATTTGTCAACCTTTTTGCTATACTAAAATAATGATTGGAGTTTTTGATTCCGGAATCGGAGGATTAAGCGTTGTCAAAGAAATTATTAATCATCTTCCCGGATTTCAGATAATCTATTTTGGAGATACGGCTCGGCTTCCTTATGGCACCAAGGGGGCTGATTTTGTAAGAAGATACTCTGCTAAAATAACAGAATGGCTTTTAAACAGGGGAGCTGGGATTATTGTTATTGCTTGCCACACTTCTTCGGCCCAGGCCGGGGATTTTTTGAAAAAAGAATTCAGAAATATCCCAATTTTTGATATGATTACAACTTGCGCGGAAGAGGCATCCGCGTTCAATAATATAGGCATAATAGGGACGCCGGGCACAATAAAAAGCAAGGCCTGGGAAAAACATATTTTAGACAAGAATCCAGGCTTAAATATCCAATCAAAAGCTTGTCCCTTGTTTGTACCTTTGGTTGAGGAAGGATGGATAGATAATAAGATAACGGAACAAATAGCCAAAGAATATTTAAATGGATTTAATAATATTGAGGCTTTAATTCTCGCTTGCACCCATTATCCGTTTTTAAAAAAAACAATTAAAAAAATCCTAGTTCGGAATGTTAAAATTATTAATCCGGCCGAAAGCTTGGCTAAAGAATTAAAAATATTTTTGAATAATAATATTCAGATAAAAAATAAGATTAAAAAAGGCGATAATCATCAATTTTTCTTTAGCGACGAGCCGTATAATTTAAAAAAGATAAGCAAACTTTATTTTAAACAAAAGATTAACCCAATAATAAAAGATCCGTTTTAAAATGGAAAAACTATTCAAAAATAAGAAAGTAACAATAATGGGATTAGGGTTGCTTGGGGGAGGAAGGGGAGTGGCGAAGTTTTTTGCTAAACAAAGAGCTAAGCTTCTGGTGACTGATTTGCGGACGAGGAGGGAATTAAAACCGTCTTTGGAAAAACTCAAAGGCCTGCCAATAAAATATATTCTTGGCAGGCACAAGGAAGAAAATTTTATTAATACTGATTTGGTTATTAAAAATCCAGGAGTGAGGCCAGATTCTTTTTATCTTAAAATCGCCAAGAAACATAATATTCCCATAAAGACAGATATCAGTATTTTTTTTGATTTGTGTAGGGGCACTATTATTGGTGTTACCGGCACCAAAGGAAAATCAACTACAACCACGCTTATTTTTAAACTTTTAAAAACTAAATATCCTAAGACAATTTTAGCGGGGAATATCGGAGTATCTCCCTTGGAGATTCTAGCAAGAGTAGACAAAGAAACAAAAGTGGTTTTGGAACTTTCCAGCTTTGAACTAGAGGACTTAAAAAAAAGTCCTAAAATAGCTGTAATTACTACTCTTTTTCCAGACCATTTAAATAGATATAAAAATTTTAAAGAATATATTAAGGCAAAAAAACCGATTTTTAAATATCAAAAGAAAAATGATATTTTAGTTTTGAATTATGATAATCTGGAGACAAGAAAATTGGCAAAAGAAGCATCGTCTAAAGTTTTATTTTTTACCCAGCACCATTTTTTAAAACATAAAGACCGTATTTTTTTTAGAACGAAAAATGGTGCTGGGTTTAGGGGTTCTAACGTCTCGGCTGCTATCTTAGTGGCTAAAATTTTCAAAATTTCAAAGAAAAGCATTAAAAAAATTCTTTCTGAATTTAAAGGCATTCCCAACAGACAAGAGTTGATTGCTACCAAAAAGGGAGTTAAATATATTAATGATACTACTGCCACCACGCCTCAATCAGTAATATTGGCAATAAAAAGATTTTCAGGTTCAAGAATTATCCTTATTGCCGGTGGTCAAGATAAAAATTTAAATTACGAAAATTTAGCCAGAGAAATTAGAAAAAATGTGAATCATCTTATTCTTTTACCAGGTACTGCCTCTGATAAAATAAAAAAGGAACTCGGTTCCTTTAAGGAATCGAGTTCCTTTAGAGCAAAGTCGATGAAGGAGGCAGTCAAAAAAGCTGAAAGCTTGGCTCAAAGGGGGGATATTGTTTTGCTTTCGCCAGGAGCGGCCAGTTTTACCCCGTTAGAGGTTATAAAGACAAAAAAGAAGCACAAAGTCCTCAAACCTCTAACCGGGTTTAATTTGTTTAAAAACGAGTTTGATAGAGGAAGACAATTTATTAAAGAGGTTAAAAAACTATGAAGAGCTCTCGTTTTGATTATTATTTATTTGGCTTAGTGGTTATTTTATTAACGAGCGGAATTGTAGTTTTAACAAGCGTCTCAACGATATTTTCTCAAGAAAATTTTGGCAATACTACCCATTATCTTTTTCATCAGATAATTTATGGTTTAATTCCCGGCATAGTATTAGGATTTATCGCTTTCAAGGTGAAATTAACAACCATAAAAAAATGGGCCTTATTGATATTTCTGCTCAGTTTAATTTTAATGGTCTTAGTTTTTATTCCCGGTTTGAGTATTACTGTCGGGGGTGCGTCACGTTGGTTGAATTTAGGCATTATTTCTTTACAACCGTCAGAATTTATAAAACTCGCCTCTATTTTTTATCTTGCAGCTTGGCTAACCAGTCCGAAAAGGCTCAGACAATCTTCTAAAGAGAAATTAATTGAATTTATATATTTTCTTGTAATAATGGGGGTTCTTATTTTTTTATTAACTCTTCAGTCAGATATTAGTACTTTAGGAATAATTATTACGGTCGCAGTAATAATGTATTTTTTATCAAATACTTCTTTGCGGTACAGTATTTTACTGGTTTTAATCAGTATTGGTAGTTTTTTTCTTTTGATAAAAATTGCTCCTTATAGAATAAAACGAGTTCAAGTTTTGCTGGGATTAATAAAAGATCCTATGGGATTGGGTTATCAGATAAAACAAATTTTGATTACGATTGGATCGGGTGGCCTTTTTGGATTAGGTTTAGGCATGTCCAGCCAGAAGTTTGGTTTTATACCTCAAACAATTTCTGACTCAATTTTCGCCATGATAGCGGAGGAAACAGGATTTATTGGTTCTGTGATTTTAATTTTGCTTTTTTTAATTTTATTTTGGCGAGGATTCAGAATTTCCAAAAAAACCGAAGACGGATTTTCAAAACTTCTCGCTATTGGTATAATTTCTTGGACTTGCATTCAGGTCTTTGTTAATATCGGAGCTATGGTTGGCATTTTACCTCTCACCGGCATTCCCTTGCCTTTTATTAGTTATGGTGGTTCGCATTTAATAGCAGAGATGGTTGGGGTTGGAGTATTGCTTAATATTTCCAAATCTGAAAGAAAATGTTAAAATGTTAATATGAAGATTATTTTCACTGGCGGCGGCACTGCCGGTCATATATTCCCAATAATTGCTATTATTAGAGAGATAAGGAAAGGTTATCCTTATGGGGATTTTGAATTTTTTTATCTTGGTCCCAAAGATAAATTTGCCAAAGAAATTTTTTCCAGAGAAAGGATAGAAGTAAAAACAATTTTAGCAGGAAAATTGAGAAGATATTTTTCTTTTAAGAATATTATTGATATTTTGAAACTGCCAATAGGGATACTTCAGGCCTTTTATTATGTTTTTGTAATTTCCCCCGATGTTATTTTCAGTAAAGGAGGATATGGTTCTATTCCAGCAGTGATTTCTAGTTGGCTTTTGAGAGTGCCAATTTTTTTACACGAGTCAGATATTATTCCGGGCTTAGCAAATAGAGTAGCCAGTAAGGTTGCCTTGGAAATTTTTATTAGCTTTTCCGTTAAAAAAACAGAATATTTCCCGGCAAAAAAGATGTTTTCTGTCGGCAGCCCTGTAAGGAGAGAGATTTTAAATGGCTCAAAAAGCGAAGCGGAAAAAAATTTTAATTTAACAGGAGAAAAACCCGTGATTCTAATTTTAGGCGGCTCGCAGGGTGCTCAAAGAATCAATGATAAATTGCTGGTAATTTTACCCGAGATCTTAAAGGACTTTGAGCTCATTCATCAGACAGGCAGAAAAAACTTTGTTCAGGTAAAAAAAGAGTCCGAAGTTGTAATAACGCAAGACCTTAAAAAATATTACCATCCTATAGATTTTTTGGATGAAAAACAATTATCTCATGCTTATGCAGCAACTGACTTAATTGTTAGTCGAGCCGGGGCTGGCACTATTTTTGAGATTGGAGCCGTTGGTAAGCCATCGATTTTAGTTCCTTTGCCAGAGTCCGCCCAAAACCATCAGGTTAAAAATGCTTATGCTTTTGCTGAAAATGGAGCTGCTATAGTTATAGAGGAGATAAATTTCAGGCCTCATTTTGTTTTAGAACGAATAAAATATCTATTTTCTCAACTTCAAGTTTTATCTGAAATGTCAAAAAGAGCCAAAGAATTCTCCCGACCTGAAGCTGCCAGAATTATCGCCGAATACCTCGTAACCTATTTAAACCAGTAAAAAACATGACTACAATAGAGGAAATTAGGAAAAATCGGCTTAAGAAATTAAAAACAATAGAAAGTGCCGGGTTTTCAGCTTTTCCTGAGCAGACAAAGAAAACTCATACCTGTCTAGAAGCCATTAAACAATTTGGAAAGTTAGCAGGGCTAAAAAAAGAGCTCATTTTAGCAGGAAGGGTTTTATCTTTAAGACAACATGGCGGTTTGATTTTTTCTCATATTAAAGATGGAACTGGTAAAATTCAGCTTTCTTTCAAAAAAGACAGATTAGGGGAGAAAAATTTTCAATTTTTTCTAGAAAATTTTGATATCGGGGACTTTATTGAAACAAGAGGCGTACTTTTTAAAACAAAAAGGGAAGAAAAAACCCTCGAAGTAACAGATTATAAAATTTTGGCAAAATCCCTTCTACCTTTACCCGAAAAATGGCATGGCTTAAAAGATATTGAAGAAAGGTACCGGAAAAGATATTTGGACTTGATTTTTAATCCAGAAGTTAAAAAGAAGTTTGAACTCCGTACAAAGATTATTAAAGAATTAAGAAATCTTTTGGAGAAAGAAGGATTTTTAGAGGTGGAAACACCAATTTTACAACCCCTTTACGGCGGCGCTAAGGCAAAACCGTTCAAGACCTATTTAAAGGCTTTAGATATTGATTTATATCTAAGAATTTCTCCGGAACTTTATCTAAAACGGCTTTTAATCGGTGGGTTTGAAAAAATTTACGAAATTGGTAAATGTTTTAGAAATGAAGGAGTTGACAGATCTCATAATCCTGACTTCACCATGCTGGAATTTTATTGGGCTTACACTAACTACAAGGATTTAATGAAGTTTACTGAAAAAATTTTTTCAAAACTAGTTAAAAACTTATTTGGCAGTTTAAAAATAAATCATAAGGGTAAAGAAATAAACTTTAAAACACCTTGGCCAAGAATTGAATTCAGCCAGCTTATTAAAAAATATACCAAGATTAATTTAGACGAAATCCATCCGGAAGCTCTTAAAAAAGAAGCAGAGAAATTAGGAGTAGATTCTAAGGGAGAAAAAGCTGAGATAGCAGATGCTATCTATAAAAAAATCTGCCGTAGTAAAATCTGGCAGCCAACTTTTGTAATTCACTACCCCTTAGGTGCTTTCCCTTTAGCAAAACAACTTGAGAAAAATCCGAACAAGACAGCTAATTTTCAATTAGTAGTAGCTGATATAGAATTAATTAATGCCTTTTCTGAACTTAATAATCCTTTAGAACAAAAAAGGAGATTTCAAGAACAGGAAAAGATATTTAAAACAGGTTTTGAGGAAGCTCAACGTCTGGACGAGGACTTCATTGAGGCCCTGGAATACGGCATGCCACCAGCTGCTGGTTTTGGAATGGGAATTGACCGCCTCGCAGCATTATTAACCGATTCGCACTCGCTTAGAGAAGTAATTTTATTTCCAACAATGCGTCCAAGATAATATGTTAGATATCAAATTTATTCGGGAAAATCCAAATAAAGTAAAAGAGGCCTGCGAAAAAAAACAGGTCAAAGTTGATATTGACCGGTTTTTGGAACTGGATAATCAACGAAGAATTTATATCCAAAAGTCAGAAATATTAAGAGCTGAACAAAAAAAGTTAGGTAAAGAGGATTTGCTCAAAGCAAAAGAAATAAAAATTCAATTAAAAACGGACTTGAAAAAACTTTCTGAAGTAGAAAAAGAATTTAATGACTTAATGCTTCAAGTTCCCAATATGCCTTTTGACGAAGTGCCAGCAGGAAAAGACGAGGCAGAAAATATTGTTATAAAAAAAGTTGGTAAGATTCCTATTTTTAAATTTCAATCAAAAGCTTATTTAGAAATTGGAGAAAAATTAGGCATTATTGATATTGAAAGAGCGTCGAAAGTCTCCGGGTCACGGTTTGGATACCTAAAAGGAAATCTTGTTCTGCTTCAATTTGCTATTATTAAATTCGGGCTTGATCTGCTAACAAAAAAAGGATTTATCCCGGTCTTACCGCCAATAATGTTAAGGTCAGAAATGGCGAGAGGAACAGGTTATTTTGAAGCATCTGATAAAAAAGAGGCATATTTTCTCCCAGAAGATAATCTTTATTTGGCTGGCACCTCTGAACAATCTTTAATCGCTATGCATGCCAACGAAAATTTTAACGAGAAAGAACTGCCAAAAAGATATGTTGGTTTTTCCACTTGTTTTCGCAGAGAAGCAGGTTCGTATGGTAAAGACACAAAAGGCATTTTAAGAGTTCATCAATTTGATAAGATGGAGATGGTTAGTTTTTGTAAGCCCGAAGATTCAAAAAAAGAACATCAATTCTTTTTGTCATTGGAAGAAAAATTGATGAAATCTTTAAAGCTTCCTTACCAGATAGTAAATATTTGCACCGGGGATCTGGGGAGGCCGGCTGCTGCCAAATATGACATTGAAGCATGGATTCCGTCGGAAAATAAATACCGCGAGACTCACTCTACCTCAAACTGTACTGATTTTCAGGCGCGTCGGTTAAATATAAGATATCGTCAAAAAAAAGATAATAAGTTGGAGTTTGTTCATACTCTTAACGCTACCGCTTTCGCAATTGGCAGAACTTTAATTGCAATTATTGAGAACTATCAGCAGAAAGATGGGAGCATAAAGGTGCCAAGGGTGCTCCAAAAATACACTGGATTTAAAATAATAAGAACCTGATTTCATCAGAACCTTGATTCGCTACGGTATAAATATAGTCTTGAATTAAAATGATAATAAATGGATTAAAAATTAATTACAGAATTATCGGGGAGGGGAGACCCTTCCTGATTTTTCATGGCTGGGGTTCTTGCTCTGAAAAATGGCAGAAAGTAGGGGAGTTATTGACTCAAAATGGGCTGAAAGTCATTATTCCTGACTTGCCTGGCTTTGGCCAAAGCCAAAAACCGTCAAAACCTTGGAATCTTGATGATTATTGTAATTTTATAGAAGAATTTATAAAATTTTTAAATTTAAATAAATTTTTTCTTTTAGGTCACTCTTTTGGTGGCGCTCTGGCAGTTAAATACAGTTTGAAATTCCCCGAAAAAATAAATAAGTTATTTTTAGTCGGGGCGGCTTGTATTAGAAAAAAAACCATTAAAGTCAGGTTATTAAGAGCTATCTCAAAATTTTTCAACCATCCTCCTCTTTTTATTAAAAAAGTTTTTTATAGAAAAAGTGATTATCTTTCTGTTGAAGGTGTAATGAAAGAAACTTATCTAAAAATAATTGAAGAAGATCTTTCCGACGATTTATCTCAAATACTGGTTCCAACAGTATTGATTTGGGGCGAAAAAGACAAAATTACGCCAGTAAAACAAGCTTTTTTTATTAATCTCAAAATTCAAAATTTCTCCCTACGGTCTCCCTACGAGAGATGTCCCGAAGGGACAGAGATCTCCCGAAGGGAAACAAAATTAAAAATTATTCCAAAGGTTAGTCACAGTCCTCACCTTGAATCCCCAAAGGAACTAAGTTCCCTAATTTTAAAGGAACTTAGTTCTTTAGAATCCTTATGACAAAAATAATTATTAGTATTCTTTGGTTTTTGATTTTTACAAAATTGCTCCTTTTCTGGGTCTGGTTTTGGCAATTAAAGCAATACCATTGGGGGAGATTTAAAGCCCATTTTGAAACCCAGAAAATAAGGAAATTGCTTTTTGGTTTTTACGGCATCAAGTATCCTAAATTAACAAGTAAAGTTATTGTTATTCTGTTTTCTGGTATATTGTTCGAAATTTTTATTATTTGGAAACTAAGTTTCCAAATTGGAAACTTAGTTTCTACAACGGGGCTTTTGATTTTTATTATTTTAGCTCCAATATTTTCTTCTCTTCTAGTCTTATTCTTTCAAATCCCAACTACTATTTTAATAAAAAGGACCCTAGAAAAAGCAAGGACAAAAAAAGAAAAGTTTAAAAACCTCATAGTTATTGGCATTACTGGATCTTACGGTAAAACCTCAACCAAAGAATTTCTTTTTACTTTTCTTTCTCAAAAATATCGAGTTTTAAAAACTAAGGCCAATACCAATACCACTCAGGGAGTGGCAAATACTATTTTAAAGGAATTAAATCAAAAACATGAAATTTTTATTTGCGAAATAGGAGCCTATAAAAAAGGAGAAGTTAAAAAAATGTGCGAGTTCGTTAAACCAAATATCGGGATTTTAACAGGCATTAATGAGCAGCATCTATCAACTTTCGGCTCTCTTGAAAACATTATTAAGGCTAAAAATGAAATTTTGGAATCTTCAGAAATTAAAATAAAATATAATCAACTTAGTTTAAAAGCTACAGATATTAGGGTTGAAAAAAAATATGTTTTTTTTAAGGTTAATGGAATTGATTTCAAGGTAAATTTGCTCGGAGCTCATAATATTGATAATATTCTATTAGCTGCTTCTTGCGCTAAAAAATTGGGAATGAGTTTGGAGGAGATTTCCAGAGCTTGTTTGAAAATTAAACCAGGGCAGGGGGGAATGAAATTCTTGAGAAAAGAAAATCCGGTTATTCTTGATTCTTCGTATTCTGCCAATCCAGATGGCGTAATTGCTGACTTAGAATATTTAAAAATTTATTCCGGAAGGAAAATTATTATTATGCCTTGTTTAATTGAGTTAGGAAAGGCGGCAAAAGAAGTCCACCAAAGAATCGGCAAAAAAATTGCCGAGGTTTGCGATCTAGCGATAATTACAACCAAAGATTATTTTAAAGAAATAAAACAAGAAGCGCCAAATGCTTTATTAATCAAAAATCCGAAAGAAATAATTGTTAAAGCAGAAAAAGCAAATATAATACTTTTAGAGGGTAGGGTGCCAAAAGAATTATGTCTTTTATTGAGAAACCAATTTCAATATCTTTGAGCCCAAATACAGAACGGGATGATGTTTGGTTGGCTTTGAAAATGATTTTTAAGCCATGGCTTTGGAAAAGAGGCAAGGCGGTTTTAGAATTGGAAGAAGAATTTAAAAAGTATCTCGGAGTAAAACAGGCGGTTTCTTTTAACAGCGGGAGAACCGGGCTCTTGGCAATTTTGACAGCACTTGGATTAGAGCCGGGGAGCGAGGTATTATTGCAGGCGTTCACCTGCAACGCAGCAGCGAATCCTGTCTTATGGGCTGGTTTAAAACCAGTTTATGTTGATTGTGATGAGGACGATTTTAATATTGATATTGAAGATTTAAAACGTAAAATTAGTCCGAGGAACAAGGTAGTGATGGTTCAACATACTTTTGGCCTACCGGCCAATATGGACGAAATTTTAGCCCTTGTAAAACGTTATAATTTAATCCTGATTGAGGACTGCGCCCATGCTTTAGGCGCGGAATATGGTTCGGCAAGCTCACCACAAGTAAAGAAAGTAGGGACTTTTGGCAGAGTGGCTTTTTTCAGTTTTTCCCGGGATAAAATAATTTCTTCTATTTATGGTGGGATAGCAGTAACCAATGATGATAAATTAGGAGTCAAGCTCCTTGAATTTCAAAGGAGTATAAATTACCCAGGTTATTTTTGGATTTTTCAACAATTACTTCATCCTATTTTTATAAATTGGGTTATTCTGCCAATTTATAATTTTTTGGATTTAGGTAAAATTTTTCTGGTTTTATCCCAGTGGTTTCATATTCTTTCAAAAGCTATCCATTGGAAAGAAAAAAGAGGGGAGAAGCCGAATTATTTTCCAAAACGGCTGCCAAACGGTTTGGCTTTGCTTGCTTTAAACCAGTTTAAAAAAATGGAAAGATTTAATGAGCACCGGAAAGAAATTGCTGATTTTTATTATCAGGAGTTAAAAAATACTTCTTTTCAACTGCCCCAGGAATTTCCAGACAGAAAAAATATCTTTTTACGTTTTACCATAAAACACTCCAAAGCTCACGAAATAATTTATCAGGCCTGGCACAAAGAAAATATTTTGATAGGGGATTGGTATACTGCTCCGATTGCCCCTTATGACACAAAATTAGATAAGGTGAAATACAAATTAGGCAGTTGTCCAAAAGCCGAAAAATTAGTAAAACAAACCTTAAATTTGCCAACTCATATCAATATTACCCAAAAAGATGCTAAAAAAATTGTGAAATTTTTAAAAATATGGAAATAAAAGAAATAAATAACAAAGAAGTTTGGGAAAATTTTCTTTTAAGATGTGAAGAGAAAACATTTTTAAATTCCTGGAATTGGGGAGAATTTCAGAAATTAGAAGGCAATAAGATTTGGCGACTTGGAGTTTATGAGAATGGAGAATTAATTGGTATTGCTTTGGTTGTGAGAATAAAAGCAAAAAGGGGAACATTTTTATTTGTTCCTCACGGGCCAAACATTATAAATCCACCCTCCCAAATTTTAAATAGTTTATTAATAAAACTTAAAGAGATTGCCAAAGAAGAAAAAGCGAGTTTTATCAGAATATCGCCGATTTGGCAGAGAAACGAAGAAAATATTAAAGTTTTTAGAGATTTAGGATTTGAAGATGCGCCAATTCATATGCATCCTGAAATAACTTGGGAGCTGGATATCAGGCCAAAAGAAGAAGAACTTTTAATGGGCATGAGAAAGACAACCAGATATCTAATAAAACAGGCCTTAAAAAATAGCGACATCAAAATTATTAAAAGTCAGAATATTGAAAATTTAAAAAAATTCAATGAGATTTATTATACGACGGCAAGACGGCATAAATTTGTGCCGTTTTCTCCAAATTATTTAAAAAATCAGTTTTTATGTTTTTTGCCAGATAATCAATCAATTTTAATTTTTTTAGGTGAATATAAGGGAAAAATTATTTCTTCGGCTATTGTGGTTTATTGGCAGGGAATTGGTTTTTATCATCACGGAGCTTCTTTATCAGAATATAACAGCAACAAAGTGCCGGTTTCTTATTTAATACAATGGGAGGCAATAAGGGAAGCGAAAAATAGGGGTTGTCAAAAATATAACTTTTGGGGGATAGCGCCTGGAGATAAAAAGAATCATCCTTGGTTGGGG
>Ga0210051_1002712_pt1 | contig 17778 bp, 14 predicted proteins | sample CryGey092014_all_FD_185464 | JGI IMG/M metagenome (GOLD analysis project Ga0210051, IMG submission 185464) | Groundwater microbial communities from aquifer - Crystal Geyser CG23_combo_of_CG06-09_8/20/14_all (SPAdes) (version 2) | ecosystem: Environmental > Aquatic > Deep subsurface > Groundwater... | reverse complement strand
CACAGATCGCTTCGAGTCGCCTCTCCGAACGGCCGCTACCATCTCGCGACGCCTCTGTTCATTCGACGTTTTTTAGCCAATTTACTACCCTCCGGACAAGTTTCTGGGTATCATATCCTGACCGGCAATTACTTGCACTCAAGTGACCGGCAGTTACTTGCACTTGTCCATTTACTTATCACCATGGGACTGGGATGGGGTGCATCCCGGAACTACGGAAAAGCGGATACATCGACTTTGTCGCCGTAGGATAAAGCTCCAGCTTTGTCAGTGGCACCGCAATTCCAATGTGCATCTGACAAAGCTGGAGCTTTATCCTACGGCAATCTCCGCAATTCCGGGATGCACCCCTGGGATGAGTGGCGAATTCTGGATTACTTCTCGCAGCACTTTTTGTACTTCTTCCCACTGCCACAGGGACAGGGGGCGTTGCGACCGATGCGCGCGCAACTGCTGCTGAGCTGTGGGTCGGAGGAGGTTGCTTCTTCTTCGGGGATGAGGTGGATGTCCATGCGAGCGAGGGGACGCAGTTCTTCGGGAAGCGCTTCCTGAGCGCCGCTGAGGCGTTCCTTGAAGGCATCGAAGCCCAGCTCCTTGCGGACCAGCGCAATGCCCACGCGCACTGCCTCGATGTCTGCTCGATGGACTTCGTTCTGAATGCCGATTGTTTCGGCCATCAGGGCGTACCGCAGGGACTTGTCCCAATCATCCAACCCGCGCGCAGCGGACGCGGCGTTGCCATACACTGAGACCTTGTCCTTCGGAGGCGATGCTGCCAATACGTCCATCGCCTGCTCAAAGTGGCGCAGAGCCTTTGGGTAGTTTTTTTTGTCGATGAAGACGGTGCCCAGGTTGTTGAGCGCCGTTGCCTGCTTCGGTAAGTCGCGGGTTGCTTCCGCCTGCTGCAGGTCCTCGCGGTACCTCACAAGGTCGCGCTCAATCTGTCGGGGTGTGCGTTTGCCGGTTACTCTCATGTCGGGTGTGGGATGCGGGATGGTCGGTGACGTTTCACGAGTCCCCAACCGTCACTGTCAGGTGACCTCCCGTTGCTCTACATCGGACATTCGGACGGAGACGAGTTTGGAGATGCCCTGTTCTTCCATCGTGACCCCGTAGAGCTGGTCGGCGACTTCCATGGTGCCGCGGTTGTGGGTGATGATGAGAAACTGCGAGTTCTCGGCGAACTCGCGGACGAGTTCGCCAAACCTCACCACGCGCGACTCGTCCAACGGCGCGTCCACTTCATCGAGAATGCAGAACGGGCTTGGTTTGACCCGCAGCAATCCCATCAGCAGGGCGAGCGCGGTCAACGCGCGTTCACCGCCGGACAGCAGGGACAGCTCTTGCGGCGCCTTGCCTGGCAGTTGCACCGTAACGTCGATGCCTGTTTCCAGCAGGTTCTCAGGGTTCGTCAGGGACAATTGCGTCTCTCCACCGTCGAAGATTCGCTGGAACATGTAGTGGAACTCTCGTTGGACGTTCTCGAAGGTGTTGAGAAATTGCTCCCGCGTCCGCTGGTCAATTTCGGAGATGATTTCCTCCAACTCGGATTTTGCCTTCTCCAAGTCGGTGTGCTGCCCACCAAGGAATTCCAGCCGCTCCTTCAGGTTCTTCTGTTGGCGGATGGCGCCGAGATCGACCTCGCCCATCGAGGCGATTCTGTCCCGAAGGGTGGCCGCCTCTTCCAGAGCGTTCTGTTTGTTCTCGATTCCTTCCTTGCGGTTCAGAGAGTCCTGTGGCGAGGTCTGGTAGTCTTCCTGGAAGCGACGCTCCATCTCCTCCATCTCGGTTTGCGTCTGCGTCTCGCGAAGCTCAATCCTGTGAAGCTCCATTTCGGATTCATGCAGGGCGGCGCGGAGTTGGCGCAGAGAGACGCTGGATTCTTCGAGAGCGTCGAGGGTGTCGCGGCGTCCGTTGCGCCAGTCGTCGAAGGCTTGTTCCATCTGCTTCTGTCGTTCACGCAGCACCTCCAGACGCATCTCCGACCGAGCCACCTGCATGGCAAGACCCTCGGACTCTGCCGCGCCAGTGGTTACGGCGGCCTGCTTGTCGACGAGTGATTGCTCTGCCTCGGTGGACGCACGAACTAATTCCGCGATGTGGTTGCGGGCTGCGGTCAACTTCTCTTCCTGCGTGGCCTTGCGGATGCGCGCGTCTCCCAAGGTCGCGGACAGTTCGTCTCTTGTCGCCATGCTCCCTGTCAGCGCCGTTTGCACCCGGTCGATCGTCTGCTCCAGAGCGACGCCGTCCCGTTCGAGTTCGGCAATCCCCGTTTGTAGTTGCCCCTGCGTTTCCCGGGAGGCGTCCATCTCACTCTCGATTTCCCGGCGGTCGCGGCCGACCTGCGCAATGACATCATCGAGGCGACGGAGTTCCATGCCCAAGTGTTCCGACTCTCGTTCCTGCCGGGCCTGGGCGGTCTGTAAGTCGCTGCGGGTCCCCTCCAGTGACTTGATCTCTTGCTCGTTTTGCTGAAGCTGAAGCTGAGCGGATTCGAGCGAGCGTTCTTCCTGCTGGGCGACGACGGCCAGTTGTGCGCTGGTCTTTTCCAGTTCGCCGATTGCGCGCTTGCGTGCGAGCAGCCCGCCCGTGCTCTGCTTGCCGTGACCGCCGCTGATCCCGCCGCCGGGGATGATGACCTCGCCCTCAAGGCTGACGAGACGCGTCCCCGATTCCGCCGACCTCGACAGGTGAATCGCCGTCTGCAGGTTGTCCACAATCAGGACGCGGTTGAGGAGGTACTCCACCGCAGGGCGGAACCGTTCGTCGAAGGCGACGAGGTTCGTCGCGATGCCTCGCGCCCCGGAGGATTGGCTGAGCGAATGCGTGCTCGCCGACGGCTGCCGCGGGCGGAGTAGATTCAACGGGAGAAATGTGGCCCTGCCACCGCGAGTCTGTTTCAGATACTCGATGGCGCGCGTTGCTTCACCGTCATCCGTAGTCACAATCTGTTGCAGGGCATTCCCCAATGCCACCTCAACAGCGATTTCGTACTCCTTCGGCACACGCAGAATGTCGGCGATCAGATTGAATTCGCCGGTCAAACGATCTTCCCGGCGGGCCTGGAGGGTCGCCTTGACGCCGGCGTACAACCCCTCGAAGTGCTCTTCCATTTCTTTCAGCGTGTTGAGTCGTGACTGCACGCGGCTCAGTTCCGTTTGGCTTCTACCGATGGCCGCCTGGATGTCTTCCCGTTGCTGCCACAGACGAGCCTGCTCGATCCGCGCCTCGCGTAATTTGGACTGCACACCCTCAAGCTGCCGCTGAAGTTCTGCGAGTTCGGCGCTCACTTCGGTGAGGGAGGTCTCACAGGACTGCCTCTCCTTCGTTGTGCTGGCAGCCACATTTTCCAGCGTCTGCAGTCGTCCGTGAAAACTACTGAGTGTTGCCTCCAGACCCGCGATCCGGTTTTTTTTGTCCGCCGTCTGGCGCATCAACTCGATGTATTCACTCTTGTGGCGATTGAGTTGCGCCGTACTGGCAGCCATTGCGTTGTTGCAGTCGAGCAGCAGACGCTCTTTCTCCTCAACTTCATCTGAGAGGAGGCGACAACTCTCTTCGAGTCCGGTTACTGTGGAAGCTACGGACTCCCTTTCCTGCCGCGCAGACTCGACACGTTCCCGGAGAATTCGTGAGTCCTGCTCCAGCAATTCCTTCTGCTCGACGAATGACCGGATGCGTTCCTCGGCAACGGCAATCTCGCCCTCGGTGGACCGAACGTCAGAGACGACATTGGTGGAGTTCTGCTGGAGGGATGCAATCTCCTTCTCCATTTCGCGGAGTTTGCGGTCGAGGGTTGCTTCCTTCGCCTCAAGTTCACTAAGCTGCCGGCGGGACTCTTCGGTCTGCTGCTCAACGGTTGCGCGCTGCTCCCGGAGATTGCCCGTGCGCTTCAGGCGAACGTCATACTCCCATGCGAGAAGACTCAGTTGCAGTTCCCTAAGCCGCGTCAGGTGATTTTCGTATTCCAGCGCCAGCGTCACCTGTTCCGCCAGCGGCTCCAACTGGCTCTCGATCTCGTGGACGATGTCACGGATGCGCACGAGGTTCTCTTCCGTGCGGTCCAGCTTGCGCTTTGCCTCGTCCCGTTTGGCGCGGTACTTCTTTACGCCGGCGGCTTCCTCGAACAACTCGCGGCGGTCTTCCGCTCGAATGCTGAGTACTGCATCGATGCCGCTCTGATTGACGATGGAGTACGCGTCCGCGCCGATGCCGGTATCGAAGAAGAGCTCGTGAATATCCCGCAGGCGACACGGAGACTGATTGATGAGATAGGCTGTCTCGCCGTCGCGGAACAGCCGCCGGGTGACGGTAACCTCGGAGAACTCCACCGGTAGGGCGCCGTCAGAGTTGTCGAGGGTAAGCGAGACTTCGGCCAGCCCGACGCCCTTCCGGCTGCCGTTGCCGGTGAAGATGACATCGAGGGGCTTGGAGCCACGCAGGGCCTTCATGCTCCGCTCCCCGAGAGCCCACACGATGGCGTCGGAGATGTTGCTCTTGCCGGCGCCGTTGGGGCCGACAATGGCCGTCACGCCGGGGTGGAACTGGAGGTCAGTCTTGTCTGCAAAAGATTTGAATCCCGCTATCTGCAGCCGCTTCAGGTGCAAGGTTTGTTCCTTTTGGGTGCCGGCGCGTTCCCACACTCAGCCGATGGCATTGAACACCGCGGCCGGATGAGGCGCGCGGGGATTGCTTCTAATGAGTTCTCAGGTTATAATTCCTGGCGTTGGAGTTCCGTGCTCAACCGCCGCGCTATGGCAGTATTGCTGCAATAGGCGTATTGCCACAATCGGCGCAATGACAGCGATCCTGCGAAGCTCTGACAACTCCCCAAAGACAAGCCGGATTTTATCATAGCGACAGGCAAAGTACAAGCAGCCATCAGCGCAGTGGTGTAAGTCAGATTTGTGACGTGTGGAGGTAATCAGCGCCCTGGGGTCGGCCAGGCATGAACGAAAGGTTGGGGGTTCCTTCCCCTGTGCGAACCGTTTCGGTTCGATAACGGGGGGAAGGTGCGAACCCTTTGGGTGCGAACCCTTTGGGTTCGAGGATGGGGGTTGTTGCATAAACTCACTCAGGACCGACGAACCGCGAACCCCGTTACACAATCACTGTCGGGTTTCAGGCGAAAGGCGCCTATGGTTCCGGCTGGGGTGGATTTTCACAAATCTTATTTACACCCTCGGCGCAGTGGGCGGCTGAAGATGAAGGCTTTCTCTCCTTATGGTCTGGTACGGCGGCGTGAAGAATCCGGGACAAGTTCGGGCGGTCAAAGGGGCAGAAGGAAATGGATGATAGTAAGTAATTCGAGGCAGACGCGTGACGTCAATCATTCGCCATCGGTATTCCTCGGGATTGACGGTGGCGGAACCCGGACGCGGGCTTTGCTGGTGGATATTGCGACAGGCACCGCTCGCGCCGCCTGCGGACCATCAACGAACCCGCACGCGGGAGGCTTCGAGACCGCTTTCCGGAATCTTTCGGTGGTTCTGTCTGAATTGTTCGAGGGAGATGGTGACAGAGCACCTCAGGTTGACTGCGCCTTCGCTGGCATTGCCGGACTCAGGAGCGCAGCTGACCGCGGGGAATTCGCTCGCAGTGGGATACTGGAGGGAATCGCCGGACGCTTGGCGTACGGCCACGACGCCTATGGCGCCTGGGCTGGGGCGCTTGCCTGCGCGCCGGGGCTTGTTGTCCTTTGCGGAACCGGCTCGAAGGTGTACGGCATGACCCCCAGCGGCAAGACGGTGGAAACGGGTGGTTTCGGCTTCCTGCTGGGGGATGAGGGAAGCGCGGCATGGATTGGCTTGCAGGGATTGCGGCGGGTTGTTGCGGCAGCGCAGGGACGCGCCCCGGCGACTGCGCTGAGCGATGCCCTCCTCGCCTGCCTCAAGTGTCGATCAGTCGATGAACTGCCGGAACGAGTTTACGCCGCGGGATTGACCAGCCGGAGATTTGCGTCGCTCTGCCCTATCGTCGCAGCAGTTGCGGGCGGCGGAGATGAGGTAGCGCGGGGTATCTTTCGCGAGGGAGGGCGGAAGCTGGCGGAACTCGCCAGAGCGGCTGTCCGCTCTTTTGCAGGTGATGATACGGTAAGTGTCAGCTACCAGGGGAGCGTTTTCGAGTGTGGTGAGCTGATCCTGGAGCCGTTCAGAACGCGTCTCCAGGAGCGAGGCTCCCGGGTAGCGCTGGAACTTCCACGCTTCTCCGGCGTCGAAGGCAGTGTTCTCCTCGCCATGCGGGACTCCGGATTGGAGAACCCGGTCAACGTGCTCGCAGGTGTCCTTTCCCGAACTGAACGTGGTTGAACGAAGTGAAACGTCCCGCATGAGTCGAACGTCAGCGGAGGCAGTGACATATCGCGTCCCTGCTAAGTCGCCTCAAATATCTGAAGGAGGAATGGTGTGCCATTACGAATCGAGCGACTGAAGAAGGTCTTTTTGGTGATGGGGGTAGCCGTAGCGGTTGGGATGCCTCCTGTGTCTGGCGACGGGGAGTATTTCTACTCCGGAGGTCAGAAGTGGTATCTGGAGAGTGCCGGTGATTCAATCGCCGTGCGAACGCTATTGCCAATGACCGTGCAAGAAGCGGAAGCAGCGATGGGAACCGAGGGCGGTCAACTGGAGTGGAAGACTGCACGTAGTTTTGTGGACCAGCGTGCGTTGCTGATTCCCGTAAGAGACCCATCCCCCGCGAAGGTTGCTCAACTTGCCGGACGCCTTCGGCGGCACCCGGCCGTGGAAAGTCTTCTCCTGTCCCACTCCTTTGGCGGCAGCGCAGTCGTGTTGACATCCGATATTGTGGCCCAATTCGGCGGCGCGCCGTCCTCCGCGGACCGAGACCGCATCGCCAGAAAGTATGGCGTCAAGTTTGTGAGACCTCTCGGTCGGTATGCGCCCAACGGGTATCTCCTGCGAATCGTTGACTTCACCGGCAAGTCACCGCTGCGCGTGGCCAGCAGTATCTATGAAAAGGAAGGTGTTCTCTTTTGCCATCCCGATTTCATCTGGCCAAAGGCAAAGCGTTCGTTTACTCCGGATGACCCGCTTTACGTCAACCAGTGGCATCTCAACAACACGGGGCAGGCAGGAACCGCCGGTTCTGATGTGAACGCACCGGAAGCGTGGGACATTTCAATGGGAGCGGGAGTGATCATCGCGGTGGTTGATGACGGTGTCGATCTGGACCACGAAGATTTTCAGGCAACCGGTAAGCTGCTGCCGGGCTTTGATTTCGATCAGAACGACAACGACCCCCGCCCCGGTTCGGGAGATCACCACGGAACGTCGGTGGCTGGCGTCGCCACGGCCGTTGGGAATAATGGCATTGGTGTCAGTGGAGTCTCGCCGGAGAGTCGATTGCTTCCTGTTCGTCTTGGGAGTTCCACGACATCGGAGGCACAGTGCATCGAGTTCGCGGCCACCAACGGGGCGGATGTCATCAACAATAGCTGGGGTCCCATCGATGGACTGGGCATCAACGTTCCCCTGCCGGACGTCGTTCGCACCGCCATCGACTATGCCGCCGACCGGGGACGTGGCGGCAAGGGGTGCGTGATATTCTGGGCGGCGGGCAATGGTAACGAGTCCGTTGAGTTGGACGGTTACGCATCGTACGAGAAGGTCATCGCCGTCGGCGCCACAAACGACCAGGACATAAGGTCTTATTACAGCGACTTCGGTCCATCATTGGATATCTGTGCACCGTCGAATGATTCAGGGCACACCGGAATTACAACCACCGATCGAATGGGGAGCGCGGGATACAGCTTCACCAACTACACCTCCACTTTCGGGGGTACTTCATCGGCAAGTCCGCTGGCTTGTGGGATCGGCGCGTTGATTCTCTCCGTGAACCCGGCTCTGACGCGGCAGGAAGTGCAGGCAATCCTGCAGAACACGGCGGATAAGATTGACCCGGAGAATGCCGCATACGATTCGAACGGACACAGCCGGAAGTATGGCTACGGCAGAGTCAATGCCTACGCGGCACTCGTCGCCGCTCAACAAGGCGTTGAGGGCGCGCCGAGGGTGACGAGCATCGCCCCCAATTCGGGCGACAATACTGGCAACCTCAGTATCACCAATCTCGCAGGAACAGATTTCCAGTCGGGCGCGACGGTAAAGCTGATGAGAACGGGTCAGTCGGACATCGTTGCGACGAATGTCGTCGTCGTGAACAGCGGCAAGATCACGTGTTCTCTGGATCTTTCGGGCAAGACCACCGGTACTTGGAGCGTGGTTGTGACGAACCCGGACAACAAGTCGGGAATTCTCCCCGGCGGATTCACAATTGCGGATGCAGCCACACACGATGTCGCACTGACCGCCTACAGCGCGTCGCCCACCACGGTGAGTCGCGGGCGGACGGTGACGTTTAACTGTACGGTGAAGAACAACGGGAACGTTACCGAGACGAATCTCACCTTCCGGCTGACGTACAATGGTCAGCCGCTCGGCCAGCCGAAGACCATTGCGTCACTCGGCGCGGGTCAGCAGACTTCGGGGAGCATCAAGTTCCGGGTCCCGCGCCGACAGAAGACCGGTGATTACCTGATTACCGGCACTCTCTCCACTGTGCCTGGCGAAACCAACACCGCCAACAACAGCCAGACGGTCAAAGTCACTGTCAAGTGACTCGGTGACGGTGAAGTAGCAGATGTTGGGGGAACCCGAAACCCCGATCCCTCGGGGGCAGATGGCCGGCAGGTGTGGGTTGTCGGGATGTCGTCGTGCCCTGCCCCCGGGCAAGGCGGAGGCCGAACCGGCGTGACGCCAGAGGCACGTCGGCTGACCGTGGGGGCTGATCGGGAAGCCACGGGGGTACGTCGGCTGACCTTGGAGTTGGCTGGAATGTGAGTTCCCCTCCGCACTGAAACAGGAGGGAATCTTGCAGTACACAAGGGTGCTGATATCCATGAGAAAGGAGATTTATTTTGGTCCCGGCCTGCACAGGTAAGGGACGCACCGGCTGGTCGTCGGGGTTTATCGGGCTACGTAAACTGATTTCCGAGCGGCGGCGCCGATACAGCTTGGGGGCGCCGCGCAACACATTCGAAGGAGAGAAAGATTGAGCAAGTATTTGACGGTTCTAACACTGGGTTTGGTTCTTTCTGCCGGGATGCGCTCAGCGCAGGCCGACCTGGTCAACTGGCTGGTTACGGAATGGGGTTCGGTGTACAAGAACCTGGAGAGGGTTGAGGACAAGAAGTATAAGGAACCACGATATGGATGACCGCAACAGATCGCCGGCACGGCCGACCACTACTACGTCCCTACAAGCGATGGCTGCATCTACAAAGACGGCACGAAGATCGAGGACGCCGTCTACAAAGATCTGAATATCATGAACATGGACGCTTGCGGAGACGACTACTACGTGCTGACCCTGCAGGGCGGTCTCTTCAAGAACGGAAAGGTCATTATGGCCGCAGGGGTCATCGATCGCCCCCGTGCGATGGTGGTGCAGGGAGCGGACATCTGGATCATCGATGACGGAGGCAAGCTCTACAAGAACGGCACACAGGTGGGAACGGGACGGTATGACATGAGAGGTTACTATCCCAACCACTTTGCTGTTTCAGGCAACGACTACTGGTTCAGCATTTCGGCGGGAACCACGGGCGGACACTACATCTACAAGGGCAGGGACGTCGCCAACGACGAGACCTGGGTTGTTCGCGAGTTGGGCGCATCAGGTTCGGACTTCTACATCTTTTCGGGGGCGAGCATCTTCAAGAACTTCGAGCGAGTTGCGCGGTTCACGCCGGAAAAGAACAACACCGGACACGACGATAATCCCATGGACTTCCATTTCGTCCTGCCGTAGGGATACCCGCGCGGCAGCAATGGATGAGAGCGAGTAGGGAGTGCAGCCGCCGATCTGCCCGGCGAGTATGTCCGGCAGGAGGTATCGACAGATGTGCACGGAATGGCGACTTGATGGCCTCAAGGTCGGTGCGGGCGTCTGGCTGGCAGGTTGGGTCTTGATGTTCAGCCCGATCGTGTTGCTGCATTCCACTTGTGCGGGGAAGGCAGAACACCGGGACGCGCCGGTCATCGAGTTTACCGATGTCCCCCCCTATGGTTCCTACCAGGACCTGAAGGGACGCGTCCTGAATGTGAATCCGCCAGACTACCGCGTGGTCGTCTACATCCATGTCCCCGATGCCGGATGGTGGATAAAGCCGACGGCTGCCAGCCCCCTCACCAACATCCAGAACGATGGAACCTGGACGTGTGATATCACGACCGGAGGCAACGACCAGAATGCGATCCAGATCGCTGCCTACCTTGTTCCAGCCGGGTATCAACCGCCCATCGTGACAGGGGCGGCGACTCTCCCCGACGAGTTGACTCAGCATTCCGCTGCCAGTACGACGGCAACTCGCGGACCGGTTATCAACTTCTCCGAGTATCAGTGGATGGTGAAGTCGGGCGCTTCCCCGATGGGTCCCGGGCCGAACTACTTCTCTGACAGCGCGGACAATGTGTGGGTTGATAATCAGGGGAGACTGCATCTGCGGATCACCTATCGTGAAGGCCGGTGGTATTGCGCAGAAGTCATCTCGCTGCGCACCCTCGGTTACGGGACCTACCGCTTCTATCTGGACTCCCCGGTGGACAACCTGGACCCCAATGCCGTCTTCGCTCCCTTCACTTGGAGCGATGCCGACCCGTACAACCACCGCGAAATCGATATCGAGTTCTCGCAGTGGAGTGGCACGACCGCGCCGAACAACGCCCAATATGTCATCCAGCCGTGGGACACACCGGACAATATGCTGCGGTTTCAATGGCCTGCGAACATAGCCCAGTCCACCCACAGCTTTCACTGGAAGCCGGAAAGCGTTCACTTCCTGAGCGTTAGGGGACACTACGCCACGCCCCCCGACACCAGCCATGTCATCAAAGAATGGACCTGCTCGGCCAGCGATGTGCCTCCCACCGGAGATGAGAAGACGCACATCAACCTGTGGCTGTACAACGGCGCCGCGCCCAACTCCGCTGTCGAAGTGATCGTCAGCAAGTTCGAGTTCATACCCGAGGGCGGCAATCCCGCTCCTACGGTCAGCAACATCACGCCGAACAGCGGCGTCAACAACGGTTCTGCCAATATCTCAAACCTCGCCGGCACGGGATTCCAGCAAGGGGCAACGGTTAAGTTGAGCAGATCCGGTCAGTCCGACATCCCAGCGACGAATGTCGCCGTGGTGAGCGACGGCAATATCACCTGCACCTTCGACCTGGACGGCAAGGCCACCGGTCAATGGGATGTGGGTGTCACCAATCCGGACAGCCAGAACGGGACATTGGCGAACGGGTTCACCATCAACGCCGCTTCCACGGTCACTCACGATGTCGCGCTCACCAGCTTCACCGCGTCACCCACCACGGCGGCCCGTGGGCAGCGGGTCGTGTTTTCGTTTACAGTGGAGAACAATGGCGATGTGACTGAAGTGAATGTGGTCTTCCGATTGGCGTACAACGGTCAGGTGTTGGGACAGCCGAAGACCATTGCGTCACTGGGTGCAGGGCAACAGACCTCAGGAACCATGAAGGTGAAGATTCCCCGCAGGCAGAGGGCGGGCGACTACCTGATCGCGGGAACTGTTTCCACCATCCCTGGCGAAACCAACACCACCAACAACAGCCAGACAGTGAAGGTGACGGTGAAGTGATCCGGTGACAGCCAAATACGGGTGGAGGGTGTGGCGCTAATTTTCCGCGTGGAATAGACGGCAGACCCGTTCCCAGAAACGGCTCAAGAACATTCCCGATGCTGTGATGAGGGGCACCTCCTCACGCGGATACCGCGCGCCGTACTGAACAAGTCCCACCCCGGTGGCGAATATCGGGCTGCTCACGGAGTCGGTCATGCCAATCAGATTCCGGGTGGGTTTCCCGATGCGAACCGGAATCTCCAATACGCGCTCTGCGAGTTGGGCAGTGCCGGGAAGCTGGGAGCCGCCGCCGCTAATGATGGCGCCGGCCGCCACCTGTTGTTCACATCCTGACTTCTCCAGTTCCCTTGCGACGAGATGGAACAATTCCTCCACACGCGGTTGGATGATCTGCCCGAGGAGATAGCGCGGCACTTTTCGTGGTTCGCCTACCCCCAGTCCGGGGACGCGGACAATTTCATCTTCGTTGGCAAGCTCTTCCATGGCGATGCCGCTCTCGATCTTGATTTGTTCAGCGGCCTCGAAGGATGTGCGGAGACCGACGGAAATGTCACGGGTGACATGGTTCCCGCCCACTGGGATGGCGCTGCTGTATGAGATGCTGCCTTTGCTGAAGATGGCAATGTCGCTCGTGCCTCCGCCGATATCGACCAGCAAGGCCCCCAGCTCTTTTTCAGGTTCGCTGACAACAGCCTCGCTGGTGGCGATGGGTTCGAGAACAAGGCAATCGAGGTCCAGACCAGACCTCTCGATGCAACGGACAACGTTGTGGATGAAAGTAGCTGCGCCGGTGACGATGTGGGTCTCCACCTCCAGTCGCGCGCCGCACATGCCTACGGGCCGCCGGACTCCATCCTGTCCGTCCACGGTGAATCCTCGCGTGACGGTGTGGATGATCTCCCGGTCTGGAGGAATGACGATGATTTCGGCGCTCTCAAGGGCGCGGCGAACATCCTCCTCCGAAATCTGCCTGTCCGGACTGGTGACTGTGACAACACCTTTGCTGTTCAGCGATGAAATGTGGTCTCCGGTGATTCCGGCATACACGGCGCGGACCTCCACGCCAGACATCCGCTGAGCCTTCTCCACGCTCTGCCGAATAGAACTGATCGTGTCCTCCACATCAACGATGACGGCCTTCTTTAGACCGTGCGATGGGTGGACGCCAACCCCCAGTATCTCGATGCGACCACGGTCATCCAACGCCCCGACAACGGTGGCGATCTTTGTCGTCCCAATGTCGAGTCCTGTAATTATCAAGTCGCGTGGCAAATTGCTCTCCTTGCCATGGGCGCTGCCCTAACGGATTATTTTGCAGCGCGGGGAAGCTTTTCTGGGCTATTCCGCAGGCTGCTGTTCGTGGGCAGGTGATTCCAGAGCGGTGTGTTCACTGGATCGCCGGTGGAGGCGTTTGTCCAGTAACCCGTGGCGAATTCCTGCGAGATTCTGGAATATCCTGACCCCGAAGACAACCTCAGCGGCTATCTCGAAGTTCACAGACAGCAGATCTCCTACGTAGACCAGTCCCACCCCGAGTACCGTGTTGGAATAGAATCCGCTGATGAATATTGTGTTGTCGTATCGTCCCTCGATGCGCGCACGCATGCCACCCACCACCGTGTCGAGGCTGGCAAGTATCCCGATTGCAACATAACGCGCCGAGTCGAGAGGCAGGGTGACTTTGCTCACGTAAGCGATGGTAAAACCGACAATGAGAGCCACGACGGGTAACCACATCAGGGATTATCGTCTCCTTTGGGAAGTTTGCCTTCTGGTACTGGCCGACTGAGTAGGAACTTCTGTCCGGTCTGTACTGGAGGAATCAATACGCTCTCTTTCTTGACGATCTTCGTTTTGATCTTGAGGGCCTGGAGCGTCTCCAGTATCCCCATTGGTAGCTCCAGGGCATTCTTGAGCGTGTCGGGATCACCAATGCAACTGACTGTGAACGGCGACGCCATTGACGTTCCATTCATCTTTACCGTCGGGCCGACGCAGCGAGTCTCGGTCATGGCAACCACGCGCTGTCCGTTAACGGAAATCGCCTCGGCACCAGCAGCCTTCAACTCATTGATAAGCTGCAAGATGTCAATATCGTGAACGATGGAGGCCTCTTGCTCTTCGACGGTGAATGCGCGCTGGGGGCTGTCCTCGAGAACAACCTGGATGCCAGGACCCTTCACCACAATAAGCCCCGCGGCGGCCTTGAAATCTTGGAGCTGCTTGTTCATCTCCTCGTTGAGCTTGTCCCTGGCCGACGCGGCGTCTTCATAGTCGGTGAGTTTCTTGCGTAGCGAATCGACCTCTTCCTTCATCTGGTCGACGTGCAACTGAGAGTCCTGGAGTTTGCTGGCAAGAACGTCTACCCGGTTCTCCTGCGCGGAGCTGCGAATAACCTGTTGCGTGCGGACCTGGCTGGCCATGACAAACCCCAGGACGAGAAAGATCAATGTCAGCGGGAGTTGCCAATCCTGGACAAACGCCCTCCATCCGGGACGCTGCCCGGGGATTGCCCCAGCCGCAGTAGATTGCTGTGCAGCTCTAGAATTAACTAATCGCCTTTTCATCCGCAGGAGCTCCTTTGGGGGTCCATATCGGCGCTTCGAGAGACCTCAGATCGAGCGACTTGGCTTCCTGACCGAGGCCCTTGATGACATGCAGCGCTCGGGTCGCATACTTCAGCTTCGCCCGCCAGTCATCGTGCCCGATCCGGATGGAGAGCCCATCTGGGAATCGGAGCGTAATTGCGCCGACCTCCGTGCGTAGTATCTCCGAGGGCGTGGGTAGTCCGCCGGCGTGAACGCACTTCAGGCATTCATGCACGTCCTTCATAATGGTCCGCGGCACACGCTGCCCGACCCGCAGGGCGGAGGAGGAATCGCACCGCAGAAGGGGAACTCTTCGAGGTAAGTCTTCGGTGAATCGATACACGAGACCCTCGGCGTCGACCAGCGCATTCAGTTGCTCGGTGCCCGGAGACGCGGGTTGTTCCCTACCGGATAGCAGATTATCGGGAGGAGGCAGCGCCGTAAATGGCATCCTCTCGACAACGGTAATGTCAACTTTCAGATCGTGGGAGCGACGAACTCTGGCGTCCTGGATTTCCAGCATAGAGACAAGCTGTCGTCGCACAATACGGGTCTTCGCCATGAAGATGTTCTGCCCGATAAGCGCGGACGCAGCCATCTCGACCCTTTCTCGAGGGATGGTGTGAATACCATCAATGCGCACTCCGGTGATCTTCAGAGGCTCTGCCACCAGCAGCATGGTAATCAGGAGTACCACAACCAGCGCTACCAACATGCGAATCAGCGTGCGGATTGTCCGGCGCGCGATGTCTCGCTGAACTGAGCGAGGCGTCGGGTAGGAAGTCACTGTTACGGTGGAAGGCCTCCTCGTGAACCGGCTATGCTTCAACAATCCGCACCTCCAACTCAAGGCTGACGCCAAATCGTTCCCGTACACGCGCGTGAACCTGCCGGATCAATTCCTGGACGTCGTCACTCGTGGCGTGGCCGCGATTGACGATGAAGTTGGCGTGAATCCTGGACACTTCAGCGCCTCCCACCGTCACTCCCTTCATCCCGGCTCCCTCTATGAGGGCGCCGGCCGAGCGAGGGGAGTCGCCATTCTTTCGGGGAACGGGATTCTTGAAGATACATCCGGCGCTGGGAAATTTCAAAGGTTGCGTTTCCCCCCGGTATTCGGTGAGGCTGGAGATTCGCTGTCTTGTTGCTTGCGGGTGGCTTTGGCGCAGACGGAAATGTGCTCGCAGAACCACCGAGCTTACGGCCGTAAGGTTGCTGTGGCGATAGGAGAAGCCAACTTCTTCCCGGGTGAGCCTGCGGATTTCATTCTTCCTGTCCAGCAGATCAATGAAAACGAGATGGTCGGAAAGTGACTCGGACCCTGTGCCAGCATTGCCAACCAAGGACCCCCCCACCAAACCCGGAATGCCGCACGCAAACTCTAGCCCGGTCAATCCCTGGGCGGCCGTCTGGCGAGCGAGACTCGGAAGTGACAGGGCGCCACCCGCGGAGACTTTGTTTTCGTGAATATCGCAAGCGTCAAAAGTTCTCCCCAGCCGGATGACGATACCGCAGAAACCGCGGGACGTGAACAGCGTGTTGCCCCCCTTTCCCAGCACGAAGTGACGCAGGCGGCGGGTCTCTATGTATTCCATGAGGGTGCGCAATTCCATGATATCGGCAACTGTCACAAGCGCTTCCGCTGGCCCGCCGACGCGCATGGTGGTGTGGTTGGAGAGAGGTTCCTGGAATAGGGGAGGGATGGCAAGTAGATCAGACAAAAATCGCCGATGTGAATCGGCCCACGGCGCACATTCACGGATGAACGCATCTGCCTCCGACATCGTAGTAGGTTGTTTGTGCATCGCACCAGGCAACTTAGAGAACGCCCCTTCCAACCCCCTCTTCGCTCAACGAGCGGTTGGCGGTGAATCGAGGGACATCGCGTATTTTAACTTCATCGGACGCGCGAGTCAACCAATAGACGAGATGAAACGCCGAGTGATGTATTCTACGCGTGGAGGGGAAAGCTCATCGTGAGGGCGCGCACGCGGGAACGGAGAGCGCTCTTCTGAGCGGTAGTGGGATGGCCGGTGAGTGCGTCGGCGATAACCGCCCCAATCTCTTGCATTTCCGGTTCCTTCATCCCGCGGGTGGTAACCGCGGGGGTTCCGATCCGAATTCCGCTGGTAACCGCAGGACTGCAAGTGTCGAATGGGATGGTGTTCTTGTTGACGGTGATGTCGATTTCTCCGAGGAGGTCTTCGGCTTCTTTGCCCGTCAATCCCACTGCCCTCACGTCGATGAGCACCAAATGATTGTCGGATCCTCCGGAAATCAAACGAAGGCCCCGCGCCACAAAGATCTTCGCCAGCGCCTGCGCATTGGCCACGATTTGGCGCTGGTATTCAGTGAAGCCTTGTGAGGTGGCTTCCTTTAGACACACCGCCTTGGCCGCGACGACGTGCATGAGCGGGCCGCCCTGAATGGCTGGCATCACTGACTTGTCGATGGTATGGGCAAATTCCTGCTGGCAGAGGATGATCCCTCCTCGCGGACCCCGTAGTGACTTGTGCGTGGTTGTGGTAACAAAGTGGGCATGAGGACACGGAGACGGGTGGACGCCCGCAGCGACGAGCCCTGCAATGTGGGCCATGTCCACCATCAGGAGAGCTTCAACGTCATCGGCGATGAAGCGGAACCGCTCAAAATCGATGACGCGGGGATACGCGCTGGCTCCCGCCACGATGAGCGCAGGACGGCACTCACGGGCGCGTTTCAGAACGTCGTCATAGTCGATCGTCTCTGTTTCCCGTGATACACCGTAGGAGGTAACATTGTAAAGCTTCCCTGAGAAATTAACGGGACTGCCGTGAGTCAGATGCCCGCCGTGTGACAAGTCCATCCCGAGAATTCTGTCCCCGGGCGCCAGTACCGAGAAGTAAACCCCCATGTTAGCTTGCGTTCCTGAATGGGGCTGGACATTAGCGTGTGCCATGCCGAACAGCGATTGCGCGCGCTGGATTGCCAGTGACTCGGCAACGTCGACATACTCGCAGCCGCCATAGTACCGCTTTCCAGGGTACCCCTCCGCGTACTTGTTCGTCATCACGCTGGCCGTGGCCTGTCGCACCGCATCTGAGACAAAGTTCTCGGACGCGATCAACTCCAGCTTTTCCCGCTGCCGCCGCTCCTCACTTTGGATGGCGTCCGCAATCTCCGGGTCGACCTGAAGCAGTGCTTTCTGGTAGTCTCCATTCATCCGGTTGGTGTCCTTCGCGTGACTGGAATAAGTAGCCCTCCAGAATTGCTGTCCCGGCTTCAATGCGGTAAAGTACTCGATAATCACACCCAATACCGAAGCCAGGATCGCAGCAATGGAAACTACAGCAACGAGTATACCAAATGTTTCTCAGATCCGTCAACTCGTTTTTTCGCCGTGTCAACGCAATTTAGAAATGTCTGGTTTTGTGCAATTTAGAAATGTCCGGTTTGTGTGTTGATGAGAATAGTGTTTGGAGGGGCTGCCGGAGCGAAGCGTAGCGAGCGACGGCAGCCCCTCCAAAC
>Ga0210051_1002702_pt1 | contig 17816 bp, 14 predicted proteins | sample CryGey092014_all_FD_185464 | JGI IMG/M metagenome (GOLD analysis project Ga0210051, IMG submission 185464) | Groundwater microbial communities from aquifer - Crystal Geyser CG23_combo_of_CG06-09_8/20/14_all (SPAdes) (version 2) | ecosystem: Environmental > Aquatic > Deep subsurface > Groundwater... | reverse complement strand
AAGCAGGCCTACGCCGCCGCCCGGCAAAATACCTTCTTCAACAGCCGCCCGGGTGGCGTTAAGAGCGTTCTCGGTTTTTTTCTGTCTGGCCTTTTGTTCAATTTCGGTAGCCGCTCCCACTTTGATAACCGCCACTCCGCCGCTTAATTTAGCCAATCTTTCTTCCAGCTTTTCACGGTCAAACTCTGATTCGCTTGCCTTTAATTCGTTTTTAATTTGTTTGACTCGGGCATCAATCTCTTCTTTTTTTCCTCTCCCCTCAATAATGGTTGTTTTTTCTTTTTCAGCCACAACTTTTCTCGCCCGGCCCAATTGCTTTAATTCAACGTTTTCCAATTTTAGTCCCAACTCCTCGGAAATCACCTGGCCGCCGGTCACCTGGGCGATATCTTGAAGCATTTCTTTTCTTCTGTCGCCAAAACCCGGAGCTTTGACTGCTAAAGCATTAAATATGCCCCGAAGTTTATTAACCACTAAAGTCGCCAAAGCGTCGCCTTCCACTTCCTCGGCAATAATCACCAAATCCTTCTTGCCTGTCTGGGCCACTTTCTCCATTACCGGTAAAATTTCCGTCAAAGCCGAAATCTTTTTGTCGGTAACCAGAATATAGGGTTCCTCTAAAGTTGCCTCCATTCTTTCTGCATTAGTAATCATATAAGGGGAAATGTATCCTCGGTCAAACTGAAGGCCTTTAACAATTTCTCTTTCCAAGCCAAACTTCTTTGACTCTTCAACCGTAATCACTCCGTCCTTCCCGACTTCGGCAAAAACACTGGCAATAAGGTTGCCGATTTCTGGGTCCAAAGCGGCAATGGTAGCCACCTGAGCGATTTCTTCTTTTTGAGAAATCGGTTTGGAATTGGCTTTCAAATTTTCAACAACGAGCCCGACTCCTTTTTGAATCCCTCTTTTTATAGCCAGAGGGTCAGCTCCGGCAGCCACATTTTTTAGGCCTTCGGAAACTATTGCCTGGGTCAGCACCATGGCAGTGGTCGTTCCGTCGCCAGCAATATCTGAGGTTTTTTCGGCCACTTCCTTCATAATTTCTACTCCCAAATTTTCAACCCTGTCTTCCAATTCCACTTCTTTGGCAATGCTTACTCCGTCATCAGAAATTTCCGGAGCTCCAAACCCTTTATCCAAAACAACCAGTCGGGCCTTGGGCCCTAAGGTAACCTTGACTGCATCGGTTAGTTTGTCGATGCCCGCCTTTAATTTTTTTCGGGCAGCTTCGCCAAATAAAATTTGTTTAGCCATAATGCTTTTGCTCCGCAAAAGAAATTCCAAGCACCAAATTCCAAATTACAAACTATATGTGTTTTGAATTTTGGAAATTAGAATTTAGAATTTATTTGGGATTTGTTATTTGTAATTTGGGATTTGCCATTTTGGTTCATTCCAAAATGGCTAAGATATCTTCTTCTTTTGCGATTAAGTATTCTTTGTCTTCGACCTTAATTTCGTTCGGGCCATATTTGGTAAATAAAACTTTATCGCCCGGCTTTACTTCCACGGGAATGTGTTTTCCGGTTTTATCTCGCTTGCCAGGGCCAACTGCAATTACTTTTCCCTCTTCCGGCCTTTCTTTCTCGGCGGTTTCGGGAAGCAAAATGCCAGTTTTAGTTTTTTCTTCTTCTTTGATTGGTTCAATTAAAATGTAGTCTGCTAAAGGTTTGATTTTCATACTTTTATGGTTTTTATTATTAACTTTTTTATTTTAATACTAGGCGAAATTTTGTCAAGGTATCGCCCAGTATAACTTTTTTTATTTTTGATAATTTCTGATGGCTTTCCTTCGGCCACAATATAGCCACCCGCCTCCCCGCCTTCGGGACCCAAATCGATTACCCAATTTGAATTTTTTATTATATCTAAATTATGTTCAATTACTAAAACTGTATTGCCTCTGCCTACTAACTCTTTTAATACATATAATAATTTCTTAATATCGTCGGGGTGAAGGCCGGTGGTCGGCTCGTCTAATATATATAATGTATTGCCGGTTGCCTTCCGAGACAATTCAGTGGCTAATTTTACTCTTTGAGCTTCGCCGCCAGACAGAGAGGGAGCCGGCTGCCCCAATTCGACATACCCCAATCCTACCTCATTTAAAGTTTTCAATTTTTGATAAAGTCCAGGGATATTTTTGAAAAAACTCAAAGCCTCTTCCACTGTCATTTCAAGAACTTCAGCGATATTTTTCCCTTTGTATTCTACTAATAAAGTCTCTTGATTAAATCTTTTGCCCTTGCATTCCGAACATTGTTGATAAACGTCAGGCAAAAAATACATTTCAATTTTAATTTGCCCCTGGCCTTCGCAGGCCTCGCAGCGACCGCCTTTAACATTGAAAGAGAAGCGACCCGGGCTATACCCTCGAACTCTGGCTTCTTTGGTTTTGGAAAGAAGGTCTCTGATATAGGAAAAAGCGCCAGTATAAGTAGCAGGGTTTGATCTGGGTATCCGGCCAATTGGCGACTGGTCAACTAAAACTGCTTTATTTAAGTGCTCAATGCCTAAAATTTCTTTATATTCGCCAGGTTCTCCTTTGGCTTTGTAAAATTTTCTCATTAGGGCCTTAGCCAAAATATCATTCATCAAACTGCTTTTCCCCGAGCCCGAAACCCCAGTAATACAAACAAACTTGCCCAGCGGTATTTTCACATCGATATTCTTTAAATTATGTTCTCTCGCGCCTTTAATTATTAAAATTTTTTGAATTTGGGATTTGGAATTTGTTTGTAATTTGGAATTTGTAATTTGGGATTTTATTTCCACTTTTTTTCTCCCCGACAAATATTCTCCAGTTAAAGTATGACTTTTTAATAATTCTTTCGGTGTGCCTTGAAAAGTGATATGTCCGCCGTGTTTCCCGGCGCCAGGTCCCACATCAATTACCCAATCAGCTGCTCGAATGGTTTGAGGATCGTGTTCTACCACAGCAATACTATTACCCAAATCTCTTAATTTTTTTAGAGTTTCAATTAATCTTGACTGGTCTCTGGCATGAAGACCAACTGATGGTTCATCTAAAATATATAAAACTCCGGTTAGTTTTGAACCAATCTGGGTGGCTAGTCTAATTCTCTGCTCCTCTCCTCCTGCTAAGGTGGAAGCTTTCCTGTCTAAGGTCAAATAATCCAGGCCCACATCAGCCAAAAACTGCAACCTGTTAATTATTTCTTTAATAATGGGGCCAGCGATTTTTATCTTTCCCTCTGAAATTCCATTTTTGCCACGATCGTGGCTTTTTTGACTTTTTTCGAAAAATTCTTCTGCCTCATTGATTGGCATCGATACTACTTGGTCAATTGATTTTCCAGCTACTGTCACAGAAAGGACTTCGGGTTTCAATCTTTTTCCCTGGCAAACCTCGCACTGTTTTTCAAGCATATATTGCTCAATTTCCTGACGGGTGTATTCAGAATCTGTCTCATGATATCTTCTTTCTAAATTAGGAATTACCCCCACAAAAGAACCTGAACCATATAAAATAATGTCTATAATCTCTTTGGGCAGATTTTTCACGGGCTCGTCTAAAGAAAATTTGTGTCCTTTGGCTAAATCTGAAAGTTGCCACCAAAAGTAACCCTGCCTGCCAATTTTAGTCGAAGAGATAAAATCTCTTCTCCGCCCCTTCATTGCGATTTGGGTATGAGAGGCATGTGCCCAGGGGAAAATTGCTCCCTCGGCAATTGATAAATTAGGGTTAGGAATAACCAATTTTGGGTCAACTTCCAATTTTTCTCCTAAGCCCTGACAGGCTGGGCAGGCTCCGTATGGAGAATTGAAAGAGAAAAGTCGCGGTTCTAACTCCGGCAAAGATATGCCGCATTCTTCACAGGCAAAATGCTCTGAAAAAATCAAATCGTTTTGAAATTTGGATTTTGGAATTTGTTTGGAATTTGGAATTTGGAATTTGGAATTTATTATTACGATTCCCTTACCGAGTTTTAAAGCAGTTTCTAAAGAATCGACTAATCTTGATTTATCTAAATCTTTATCCAAAATTAATCTATCAACTACCACTTCAATATTGTGTTTTTTCTTTCTATCAAGAGTTCTTCCCAGGGCTTCATCGACCGCTGAGCCTCGCGAAGCAAGGCGAGGTGAGAGATGAGACAAAGTTTCATCGACCCGATAAATAATTCCATCAATTCTTACTCTAACAAACCCGGCCCTTTGAATTTCTTCTAAAACTCCTTGATGCTCCCCTTTCTTCCCGCGAATTACCGGACCTAAAATTATAATTTCTTTATTTTTAGGAAGCCGCCTTACTTGCTCGGCAATCTGGTCAATGGTTTGCCGAGAAACTTCTTTGCCGCACTTTGGGCAATGGGGCTTGCCAATCCTGGCAAATAAAAGACGGAGATAATCGTATATCTCCGTAATAGTACCAACGGTTGAACGCGGATTATGAGCTGCCTTTCTTTGGTCAATGGAAATTGCCGGGCTTATCCCTTCAATTTTATCTACATCGGGCTTATCCATTACTCCAAGAAATTGTCGGGCATAAGCCGATAAACTTTCAACATACCTTCTTTGGCCTTCAGCATACAGAGTATCAAAAGCTAAAGAACTTTTTCCGGAACCTGAAATCCCAGTAATCACCACTATTTTATTTTTGGGAACGTCCACATCAATATTCTTTAAATTATGGACTCTCGCTCCCCGAATTTTAATGGAGGTTTCGGGCATAGTGAGTGATTATACTCCAAAAATAAAGGTTTGGCAATAATAAGAGCTGGCCCTCGCTTTTGCTATCTCATTTTCCCATCAATGCTTTAATCGTCTCGGCTAATTCAGCAATCGCTTTAGAAATATCAGCCAATTGGTCTTCTATATTCCTGAACCCCGAGCCGCCGGCAATAATGCTGAAATAATTATTGCTCTGGTCAGAATAACATTTTGAACTATCGCAAATCTCAACTTTAATTTTGTATTTGCTGCCTACGCTGAAATCGGGAGGAATCGTCCAAGAATACGATTCAGCATTGGCTGCTAGATTATATACAATGTCGTATTTAACTAAATTATCACCATCGGCATAATCCACTACTGCCACTGAAATTTTATCGGTTGAGGCGTAGCCGCTTGCCGCCCAAACAATGTTATAAGTTTTTCCTCGTTCCCGCTGTTCTCCTCCACGGGGAGAAACAATATTGATAAAGGGAGGAACTCTTTCCTCACACACGTCCATTGAAGGATCCTGGCCATAACTAGCGCCAACGTCTCGGGCGCAGTAACCGGTAGTACAATCGGCGTCGGTATCGCAGTCACCTTCACCCAAAAAACATTTGCAAGCCGAAGAGCAGTAATTCAAAGACCAAAGAGAAGTAGTATGGCAGGCTGCTGTCCATTGAATATTAAAGCAGCCGTCGCTTTGATCTTTAATTTCTGGAACGTCGAGAGAAATCGAACGAGAATTGATAATCTCTAGCCTATAACAGCTGCTGGAAGAAATAGATTTACCATTGGCGTCGGTCGAACTTACAGTCCAAGAGTAACTTTCTAATCTGGGATCAAAAAAACCAGTCAGATAATAGCAATATTGCTCGGTGCAAGCCGAATCGCTGCAGCCTAAAAGATAAACATGAACACCGCTTCGAACGTCATCGGCGCCCCAATATTCGGCTCTCCATTTAATTTGGTAAGCTTTCCCCTGCTCCAACGATTCTCCTCCATTGGGAGAAATGACAACGATGGAAGATTTCACCAAACTAACAGCGAGCCAATTACTGACAGCGCTTCCCTTAGGATATATTTCTTTCCCACTGGTCGCTCCTTTAGCTGATAAATCCAAGAATTCAACTTTCATTGAGCTTGCAGTAGTGCCAATAGGAATATCTGCTTTTAAGGTAAGAGTTTGGATAGCGCCTCGCAAAACAGCTACAGAAATATCACTAAAATCCACCTGATAGGCGTCGTCGCTTAGGGAAAGATTAGCGGAGGCAATTAGGGTAGCCTCTTTATACAATTTAAAATTATTAATGTCTTCTGGTTGAACACTGGCATCGCCCCCATCTTTCTTTACTGAAAATCTTATCCGATACACAGAAACGTCTTCAGCAACGCCAGCAGTAAGGCTAAATTTTAACAGATTAACGCTGCTTCCCGGCACTAACTGGCCGGCGGGGTTGTCAACGGCAAGAGCAACAGCGAGAGAACCCGTAACCGCCTTCCCTTCGCACACATCTATCCATTTTGACTGACCGTAATTTGCACCCACATCTAAAGCGCAATAACCGGTGCTGCATTCATTATTACTATCGCAATCTCCCTCTCCGGCATCGCACTTGCAATCGGGACCGCAATAATCCCAAGACCATAAAGAAGAAGTGTGGCAGGTTGCTTTTATTTTTGCTAATTCTTGCTGAAGCTGTAAAACTTGCTGTTGAAGCTGTTGAATTAAAGCTTGAATTTCAGCTGCCGTTATTGCTTTGACAGCTGGCGCATTAAAATTAAATAAAAGACTGAAAGTGACTAAGAAACCAACAATAAAAAGAAATTTTTTGAGATTCATAAGCTTAATTTATTTAAATTGTTTCTTAGGCTCTTTAGCTCAGAATAATACAGTGAGAAACGTTGTCAATTAAGGTAAAATAAGGGTGATGAAAAAGATTTTGCCCTGGCTATTTTTAATTACCTTCTCCATCCTTACCGGGCTTGCCCTTTTTGTTGCGATTGAGGAATCTACAGAATCAGTTAGTTATCCGGTTGAATTTTTATTACCAAAGAAAAAAACAGTTACCCTGGTTCTGGTTGGAGATATAATGCTTGATCGCGGAGTGGAAGCAATGATTAAAAACAAAGGCGAGGAAGACTATAAATTTCCTTTTTTGAAAATTGCTGATTATCTAAATAAAGCAGACATTGTCTTTGGCAACTTAGAAAGCCCGATTTCTGATAAAGGGGTAAGGGTCGGCAGTATCTATTCTTTTCGGGCAGAACCTAAAACCATTGAGGGATTAACCTTCGCCGGTTTTGATGTTTTGTCAGTTGCTAACAATCACGCTTTTGACTACGGCAGAGAGGCATTGGAAGATACTTTGTTGAGGCTAAAAAAAGCTGGGATAGACTGCGTAGGAACGGGTTCTCCAGTCATTAAGGAAATTAATGGTTCGACAAGCTCACCGCTTAAGGTTGCTTTTTTGGCTTATACCAACCTTGGCTCCCCTGCTTGGGGTATCTCTTGGGCAGACCAGAACAATATTGAAGAAATTAAAACTGAGATTAAAGACATAAAAAGTAAAGCAGACATTTTAATCGTCTCTCTGCACGCCGGAGAAGAATATCAAAAAACACCCGCTCAATTCCAGGTTGAATTTTTTAAGATAGCTAGGGAGGCGGGCGCCGACGTGGTTTTTGGACACCATCCGCACGTCGTCCAGCCCGACTTTTACAGTTTGGGTAATTTTATATTTGATCAAGGCTTCTCCAAAGAAACAATGAAGGGGCTCTTATTAGAAGTGGTTATCAGGAACAAAAAGATACAAGAAGTTAAACAAAAAGAGGTTAAAATTAACGGCGAGTTCCAGCCAACCCTCTCTCCTTGACCCCGTTAGAGATTACAGGAGCAGAATAAAAGGACAAAGAGAACAAATCTCTAACGGGGTTGACAAATCAAAAATTATGCTGTATAATATGATATATGTTTAAACTTGCTGAATTATTACTAACAATGACCGCCGCCACTGTTATAGTCGGCGGAGTTGCCGTTAATGTTCCTGATATATTAAATGAAGCTTCTGATACTCAAAAGGTGGCTAACCTAAGACAGATTGCCACCGCTCTTGAGCTTTATTATTCTTATAATGACACTTATCCCAAAACCAATTTTGAAGGCTTGATTTCTGAGCTGTCCGAAGGAAACTATTTGGGTTCTCTGCCCACTACCCCTGAAAAGTACGAATATCAAGGCCTTAACGCTGGGGAAGGTTACATTTTAAAGACCCTTTTGGAAACCCCTGATAGCCATTATTCAGAAAGTAATTATTGCCAGACCCCCTATTATTGTCTTAAGATGTAATAGTGGGGACGATAACTTTTTCATACCTTCAAAAAGAAGAGCTAAACAAGCTTCCTGAAGCTACCGGAGTTTATTGCTTTAAATCGGGGAAAAAATTTCTTTATATCGGAAAAGCGGCCAACATCAAAGAAAGAGTGAAAAATCATTTTCAACAGCCATCTTATCGAGATGGTCTTTTTTTGGACAAAATTACTAAAATCGGGTATTGGGCAACGGATTCCGAGATTGAAGCCTTAATTTTAGAAGCCAATTTAATAAAGAAATGTCAACCTAAATATAATATTGTCTGGCGCGACGACAAAAACTATTTTTATGTTGGCGTTACTAAGGAAGATTTGCCTAGGATTTTTACCTCCCACCAAGTAAAAGAAAACGCGAACTATATTGGCCCCTTTATTGAAGGAACTGGCCTAAAAAGAACTTTAACTTATTTAAGAAAAGTTTTCCCTTATTACACGGCCAAAAAACACCCAAAAAACAGTTGTCTTTGGTGCAATTTAAAACTTTGCCCGGGTCCCTTTCCTGACAAGAAAGAATACCAGAAAAATATTAAAAACTTAATTGCTGTTTTAAAAGGTAAAAGTAAAGCAGTTTTAAAGAATTCGAAGAGAGAAATGAAAAAGGCATCTGCATCGCAAGATTATGAAGGGGCGGCCAAAATTAGAGATCAAATTGAATCCTTAGAAAGGGTCTTAGCTCATGCTAAAATTTCTGAAGAATACTCCCTATCATTGCCATGGCATAAATACGGAGTATGGAGTGACGTAGAGAAGAGGTTGAAGAAAATTCTAGAAACTAAAAATAAAATTGTCCGAATTGAAGCTTATGATATTTCTAATATTCAGGGCGAGGAAGCTACCGGGTCTATGGTAACTTTTATTAATGGCCTGCCGGATAAAAATTTTTATCGCCGCTTCAAAATAAAAACTGCCGGCAAGCCTAACGATGTGGCGATGATAAAAGAGGTATTATCGAGAAGATTAAAGCACGTGGAGTGGCCTTATCCTGATTTGATTTTAATCGATGGTGGAAAAGCCCAACTAAACGCCGCTAAAGAAGTGTGTGCTAGGCTTAGCTTAGCACAGATTAAAGTGGCGGCGATTGCTAAAAAGAAAAATAAGTTGTATATTGAAGGCCGGAAAAAACCGATTTTATTAAAGAGCTTGCCGAGAGAAATTTTCAATTTGATTTTGCAACTCCGAGATGAAGCCCACCGCTTCGCCATTTCCTACCACAAAAAATTAAGGCAGAAATGCTTGCTTGGAAAATAAATTCTTGGTATAGTTAAAAAACACCTATGAACAGATTATTTTGGCACATTGTGGTTGGAATTTTGGGAGTTTTCTTGGGAACGCGCTTTGTCCCCGGAGTAAACTTAGAATTTATTCCTGGCCAGAGCAGTTTTTTGGGATTCGTATTTGCTGCCGAATGGCAGATTCTTGTTTTAGTGGGAGGAGTATTGGGTGTAGTAAATTTCTTTATTAAGCCAATTTTAAAAATAGTCACCCTCCCCCTTCGCGTTTTAACCTTCGGCTTGTTTGGTCTGGTGATAAATATGCTGATGATTTGGCTGGTTGATATTTTCTTTCTGGAATTTACTATCCAAGGAGTAGTTCCTCTTTTCTGGCTCACTCTGGTCGTCTGGGCCCTAAGTTTCCTTTTTGGTCTGTACTCTTCGCATAGAAGGACAACGATGGTTGAGGAATAACCTTATGGAAAAATTTCTCCCAATTTTGCAAATTGTTGTTGCTGCAATCTTAAGCATTCTTATTCTTCTCCAACAACGAGGAACGGCCTTGGGTTCAGCCTTCGGAGGCGAAGGTGGATTTTATGCTACTCGTCGAGGCATCCAGAAAAAACTTTTCTGGGCAACCGTGGTTTTCGGGTTTTTGTTCGTCGCCCTGGCTATTTTAAATCTTATTTTAAAATAATAAATTAAAAATGCAGTGGCCTTCCAAAAATCAGTGGGGGCAATTTTTTAAGGTTCTCTCGTCGCAGGAAAAAATTCTTTTTTCCGGTTTTTTATTTTTATTTTTGGCCAGCCTTTTCTTTCTTATCTTTCAATTTTATCTTGGAAATACTACTCCCACACCCGCCGAAGGCGGTAATTATGTTGAAGGAGCGCTTGGTTTTCCCAGATGGATAAACCCAATCTATTCTCCGTCTAATGACCCAGACCACGACCTAACCCAACTGATTTTCTCCGGGCTCATGAAGTATGACTCCCAAGGCAAAATTGTCCCCGATTTAGTTGAAAGATACGAAATCTTGGAAGATGGAAAAATTTGGGAGTTTTATCTAAAAGAAAATGTTCTCTGGCAAGACGGCAAGCAGCTTGGAGCTGATGACGTAATTTTCACCATTGAAATAATCCAAAATGCCGACATCAAAAGCCCGCTAAGAGCCAACTGGTTAGGGGTAGAAGCTGAAAAAATTTCTGAGCGAGCCTTAAGGTTTAGTTTGAAAAATGAATCGGCAATCTTTCTTGAAAATTGCACCGTAAAAATAATCCCCAAACACATTTGGGAGCAGGTCTTACCCCAGAATTTCCCTTTAAGTTCTTACAATCTAAAACCGATTGGCTCCGGCCCCTATAAATTAAAAAATCTGGCCCAAGATGAAGGAGGAAAAATAGTAAGCATAGATTTAAACAGAAATCCTTATTATTATGGTTCGGCGTCTTATATCCCCAAAATATCTTTTCATTTCTTTGAAACACAAGACGAATTGACTCTTGCTTTTAGGAAAGGAATGGTTGATGGTCTCTCTTTGCCTTCTCCTCTCGCCACTGCTTCTGGCAATCTTTATGCTTTGTCTTTGCCTCGTTATTTTAGCGTCTTTTTTAATCTCAACCAGTCAGCTGGCGGAACCCAAATTTTGGCTGAAAAAGAAGTGAGGCAGGCCTTGAATTATGCTATCGACAAACAGGCATTAATAGATGAGGCGTTGCCGGGGCAGGCCAAAATAGTTGAGTCCCCCATTTTGCCAGAAATTTATGGCCTTGAAAAACCGTCAAAAATATACCAATACGACCCGGCCTTAGCTGAAGAAATGCTGGAAAAAGCTGGCTTTGCCAAGGTCGCTGAGGCTTCGCTTTATCTCCCCCCGAACTCGGATTCTCCTCGTTCGGTAGATGAAGAGGGAAAGAGAGTAAAAGTTGTCAAAAAAACACCTGCTTTTCAATTTAAGAGCGACCTTACTGTTGGTTCCCAGAATAATGAAGTGAAAGAATTGCAAAAATGCTTGGCTAAAGACTCGGCAGTTTATCCCGAAGGAGAAGTAACTGGCTACTTTGGTTCAAAAACCAAGACAGCAGTAATTAAATTCCAAGAAAAATATAAATCCGATATTTTAGTGCCGGCAGGATTAGAAAAAGGGACGGGCGACGTTAAGTCTATGACCAGAAAAAAATTAAATGAAGTTTGTTTTGAAACAGGAGAAGAAAAATTTCCTCTGAAGTTCACCTTAACTACCGTTGAGCAACCGCTGCTGGTTGAAGTAGCTAACCAATTAAAATCGCAGTGGCAAAAAATAGGAGTGGAATTAGAAATTAAAACTTACGATATCTCAATTTTAGAGAAAGACGTTATTAAGCCGAGAAAGTTTGAGGCTCTATTGTTTGGCGAGGTTTTGGGAGCTATTCCCGACCCCTTTTCCTTCTGGCACTCCTCTCAGAAAAAAGACCCGGGGTTAAATTTGGCTAGCTATGATGACAAAGAAAGTGATAAACTATTAGAAGAGGCTCGCCAAAGCCCGGATGAGAAAACGAGAAAAGAAAAATTAGAGAAATTCCAAAACCTTTTGATAGAACAAGCTCCCTGCGTGTTTTTATACACTTCGGATTACCTTTATATGGTTTCAAAAGAAATTAAGGGAATAAAAACTCAAACAATCTTTGACCCTTCCCAGAGATTTTCCGGGATTGAAGAGTGGTATATTAAAACAAAAAGGATATGGCAATAAAAAGGCTTCTAATATTTTATATAATCTGAGGGCGCTTACCGAAGGTGACACTTCGGAGCCGAGCCGTAAAATAATCTTTGAATTTTCTTCTAAGAAAAGCGGGGCTCGGCGAGAAATAGCAGCAGCTGGGAAATAACCTTTATTTTTGCCTCTAAAGCTGACTGCGTGTCGCCTGAGGGAAGCTGGCCGAAGATTTTCATCTTTCTGGGATGATTGAAGAGTGGTATATTAAAACAAAAAGAGCGTGGCGATAGCGACAAATAAGTAAAGCAAGTGCCGAAAAGGACATCCGCAGCGAGCGGCCAGGGAGTCCCGCCAAAGCGGGACGAGCGAGCGAGGACTAAGTAAAATTACTCGGTGGGAAATTTTACGGTCCTTTAAGGCAGCTTGCCGAACGGCTACGCCGGGGAGGGATTGAAGAGTGGTATATTAAAACAAAAAGGGCATGGCAATAAACCCAACTGACAAATCTAATACCCGAGCGAAGCGAAGGGTGAGAAAAGAATCTTTAGATTCTTTGAATATGTATCAGATAATCTTAGACTTTCCTAAGCAATTTCGGTTGGGAATCGAAGCTGCTAAAAATGTTTATTTAAATCCCGGCCAACTGCAAAGACCTCCAGAGAATATTGTTATCTGCGGCATGGGAGGATCAGCGCTTCCTGGCGATGTTTTAACCACCTTGCGGCCTTTAGATGTCTTTGCCCATAAATCCTACGGACTGCCTCCCCAGGCTGGAAACGAAAGCATAATTATCTGCATTTCTTATTCTGGCAATACCGAGGAAACTTTGTCTGCCTTTACCGAAGCCTTAAATCGCAATCTGCCTTTAATCGCTATTACTACGGGAGGAGAGTTAGAAAAACTTTGTAAAAAATATAAAGTGCCTTTGGCCAAAATTCCCAAGCCCTTAATTCCTCCTCGATTGGCCTTAGGGCTTCAATTTGCGGCTTTGCTCCAAATTTTAGCCAACCATAATCTTTTGGAAGAAAGCTATGTTGAAGGCGCTCTAAAAATGGGAAGTGTTTTGGAATCTAAAGATTTTGAAAAACAAGGACAAACTTTAGCTAAAAAGATTTTTAGAAAAATCCCCTTCATTTACACTCCAGAATTATTTTGGGTGGCGGGCTTAATTTGGAAAAACAGCTTAAACGAAACGGCTAAAATTTTGGCTGTTAATAATTATTTCCCCGAGTTAAATCATAATGAAACAGTTGGTTTTTGGAAAATCAATGAGATGCAAATCGGCAATGACAAAATATCGGTAATTATTTTGAGAGACCGCGATGACCACCCCCGCATTTTAAAACAGATGAAAATTACTAAAGATATTATTGAAAAGGAAGGGATAGGGGTAAAGTTCGTTGAAATATCGGGAGAAACTGTTTTAGAAAAATTTTTCTCTGCCGTTGTTTTGGGCTTTTGGGTGGCTTACTGGTTAGCCCTGGAATACAAAATTGACCCGACGCCAATTAAAACCATCGAAGAATTCAAACGACGACTTGATGAAGATTAAAATGAAACCCTATACCCTGCTTTATCCCGAGCGCTGGAAAGATTTAAGATATAGAAGTCCCCGAAATATAAAAATCGTTAAGGGAAAGGGGTTAGAACTTTCAAAATATCCTCAAATTAGGCAGAAAATTGATAAGGAATGGGTTAGAAGAAAAAAGGGAAATCAAAGAATTTTTTCTAGCACTCTCTGTCGGCTCTCGGGCTATTCAATTAAAAATGATAGTCTCGTTTTAGAACTGGGCGAAACCAACTATAAAGAATTAGTTGGTACAAATTATTTAAGTGTTTCTCTTGGCAAAAAAGAGGAAAATCCTTACAAATATTTTTCTATGGCTTTATCGGTAAGCGCAGTGGTGGAGACCAAAGATGACTATGTCTTAATTACCAGAAGGAGCGAAAAAGTTGAATCTTGCAAAAACACTTTCCACACTATTGCTGGTCAGGTTGAGCCTGAAAAACTCATCCAAAAATCAATGGCTTCTGAATTGAGAAATGAGGCTGGGCTGGAAGAAAACGAATACAAACTCTGTTTTGCCGGTTTAATAATGAATAACTGTAATTTAAAGCCGGAGTTGATTTTTGTTGCCAAATCCAAAGCGAACTTAATTGATATTTTGCTCCGGAAAAAAATTGAAGCCTTTGAAGCCGAGCTAATGTTTGGCATAAAGAAAAAAGAGTTAAAGAGGTTTTTGAACTCTTTTCCTAAAAAAGATTTTTGTCCGCCTGGCCTTGCCGCCTGGCAAATTTATTCCCAAATAGAAAAAATATGAGAGGAGAGGGCTATTCAATTTGGTTAATACCTACCGGAGAGACTTATCAGAAATTGGCTAAAATAATTTCTGCTTTAAGTGAAAAGTATTCTACTCCTAATTTTGAACCTCACGTTACTTTGATTGGAGGAGGAGACTTAATTGGGACAGAGGAAGAAGCAGTATCTAAAACTTTGAAATTAACTGAAGCCCTTAAGCCGTTTGAAATCAAGCTGGCCAAAGCAGATTATTTTAATGAATATTTTAAATGTCTATTTATCCGAGCAGAAAAAACAAAAGAGGTTATAGAGGCAAATGATATCGCCAGAAAACATCTTAATCTTAAGCCTATCCCTGATTATATGCCCCATTTAAGTTTAATGTATGGAGATATCAACTCAGAGATAAAAGAAAAAATCTTAGCTGATTTAGGAAGAGAATTTAATCTAAGCTTTGAAGTAAAAAGTATTCATTTATTTTCCACCACCGGCGAAGTCAAAGACTGGTACAAAATAAAAGAATTCCCCTTAAAATAGCTCTTGTCTTTTTTAAAAAATGGTGATATAATAAAGTCTTATGAAAGGGTTTATTTTGGCGGCGGGCGAAGGAACGAGGCTAAGACCGCTTACCCTGGAAATTCCCAAGCCCCTGCTGCCCGTCGGAAAAATTCCTATTATTACCTATTTAATTGAACTCTTTTTAAAGAGCGGGGTTGACGATATTAAAATCGGAATCCAAAAAAAACACCTGGAGGATTTTTATAAGTGGAAGGCGACTTATTTTCCCCGAGAAAAAATTGATTTTGTAGTAGAAAAAAAACCTTCTGGCACCTTTACCCCTTTTGCCAAAAAAACAGGAAATTGGTTTTCAGAAACAATTATTGTCTCAAACGGAGATGAGCTAAAGGATTTAGACCTCAAAAAAATGATTGATTGGCATTTTGGAAAGAAAGCTTTGGTTACCGTGGGTTTGGTAAAAGTGGAAAATCCCCAGGTTTATGGTGTAGCCAGAATGAAAGGTGATAAAATTATAGAATTCGTCGAAAAACCAAAAGAACCACCCTCTCATTATATTAATTCTGGTCTTTATGTGATGAATCCCGAAGTTAAAAAATATTATCCCCCAAAGGCAAAATTCGCCATGGTGGAAAATGACCTCTTTCCCCAATTAGCTAAAGAAGGGAAACTTTTTGGTTATAAGTTTGAGGGAAAATGGCAGGATATTGGCACGTGGGAGCGTTGGAGCGAAGCAATCAAGCACTGGAATTTGAAATAAATAAAATATGCCAAAAGGAATTTATCCTCATAAACCATCTCCACGAAAAGGAATACCTCTTCCAGAGGAAATAAGAAGAAAAATAAGCGAAGGAATGAAAGGAAAGAAAAATGCTTTAGGAAAACACTTTTTTCTTTCAGAAGAAGCCAAAAGAAAAATAAGCCAAAGACAGAGAGGAAGAAAATTATCGGAAGAAACAAAAAGAAAAATGAGCTTAGCTCAAACGGAAAGATATAAAGATGAAAATGAAAGAATGAAGACAAGTTTAGCAATGAAAGGAATAGAACATTCCGAAGAAACTAAAAAGAAAATCAGTGCAAAGCAGAAAGGCAGAAAACATCTTCCCCAAGAGGGCTTTCAGAAAGGGCATAAACCATATAAAATATTTAAAGAAAATCCAAAAACCCATATTCACGATGGATATAAAAGGCATCCAATTACTGTCCGCCATTTTGATGTCCATAAACTTCCAGAATATCGAAGAAAGGTAAGCAATTCAGTTAAAAAACTTTGGCAAAATCCTGAATATCGTCGAGCACATACAGGTCCTAATCATAGGTGGTGGAAGGGAGGTCTTACAAAACGAGAAGAAACTTTAGCTCACGCTCTAAGAGTGGAATTGAGAAATTGGACGAAAGAAGTTCTGGAACGCGATAATTATATATGTCAAAAATGTGGACAGAGATTTGAAAAAATTTTTCTCCACACTCATCATATTAAACCTATATCAAAATATCCATCATTGATTTTAGATGTTTCAAATGGAATAACTCTCTGTAAAAATTGCCATTTTACAACAGAAAGCTTTGGAAGAAAATTAGAAAAGAGTGCTAAAATACTTTTGAATGCTGAGAAAAGACAGTTTATAAATAAAATATCAAATAATAGTTAAGATTTTATGAATAAAAAAACATGTTTAATTACCGGAGGCGCAGGTTTTATTGGAACCAATGTCGCCGCTAATCATCTCAAAAAAGGAGATAAAGTTATCGCTTTTGACAATTTGTATCGGGTGGGAACGCCGGAAAATTTAAAATGGCTTAAGAAACAAAAAGGCAAATTTATTTTTGTCAAAGGAGATATCAGAAACGATAAAAAGCTTTTAGAAACCTTTAAAAAATATAAGCCAAATTTGGTTTATCATTTTGCTGCTCAAAGCATTCCAGAAAATATTTATGTGCCAGTTCAATCTACTCCTAAAGTGGGAACAAGAACTATAACGTTCGGTGAATTATGGAAGCGAGAATTAAGAAAGAATAGTCCAGAAAAAGCCCAAAAAGGAGAAGTGATTTTCTTAAAAGGAAACCAAGTTAAGGCTTTAAGTTTTTTAAATGGTGGCCAGTGGGCACCCATAAAAGCAATCTACAGACATTGGTATGATGGTAAAATTGTTAAATTAAACCAAAAGTGGGGGGTTATCGAAGCAACGCCGAATCATTCAATATATTCTGCGAATCTTGAATTATCAAACCCAAAAGAAAATCCTGAGTTATTAACTGTAAGAAATATAAATTTAGTTCGAGGAAGAAAAAATAAGGCAGATAAGAAATTATTAGAAATTTTAGCAGCTTATATTACAGAAGGCTGTGCAACCGTTACAAAAAAGAGAGATTATCATATAGAAATTAGCCAAAAAGATAAAGAGTGGCTTGAAAATATTCAAAAAGCAGTTAAAAAGGTCTTTGGCGTAAAGGGGTGGGTTTTTCTTCAGAATAAAACTAAGAGTCACTGGGTATTTGTATGTTCAAACAAGAATCTTTTTAATTATTTAATTAAAAATTGTGGAAGACATAGTTATCAAAAATTCTTCCCAGATTGGATTTTTGACTTAAACCCCGAATATCAAGAATTCTTTTGGCAAAAATTATTAGAAGGAGACGGAACGAAAGACGGAAGATATAAAACTACTTCCTATAAATTAGCAAACCAAATTAGTCTTTTGCTTTCGCTACTCAACAAAAAATTCACAGTTTTTGAATCAGAACCCAAAAATAAAAAATGGAAAACAGCTTGGGAATTTAAGACTGATAAAGATTTTCACTACGGATTAAATCAAAGAAAAAAGAAAGAAGTAAATTACAAAGGATGGGTATATGACTTAGAAATAAATCCAACCCATAATTTTGTTTGCGGAATTGGAAATATCGTTTGTCACAACACTACGATGGTAACTTCCGTCACCAACCCTCGAGAAGATTTTGAGATAAATGCTTTTGGAAGTTTTAATGTTTTGGAGGCCATGAGAAAAACGAGGTGCAAGGCGCCGGCAATTTATTCCAGCACCA
>Ga0210051_1002700_pt1 | contig 17820 bp, 21 predicted proteins | sample CryGey092014_all_FD_185464 | JGI IMG/M metagenome (GOLD analysis project Ga0210051, IMG submission 185464) | Groundwater microbial communities from aquifer - Crystal Geyser CG23_combo_of_CG06-09_8/20/14_all (SPAdes) (version 2) | ecosystem: Environmental > Aquatic > Deep subsurface > Groundwater... | reverse complement strand
AATTCGTTACAATGTAACGAATTCGAATTGGTTTCAAACAATTGAGGACTTAAAGAATGGTATTGAGATGTTTTTAGACGGATATTTTTTTATGCTTAATCCGTCCCACTATTTAGTTCGTTAACTAAACCCTGTATTGTGCATAACAAGTTTTTTAAATAAATAGCCTTATTTAATTCTCATGGGCCTGTAGCATAACCTGGATACTGGCTTGCTAGAGAGTGCAACCGGCTTCGGACCGGTTCATCAGGGTTCGAATCCCTGCAGGCTCACCATATTTTAATTTACAAAATAGAAAGATTTATATCTTTCATATTATTTTCGAGCCAGCAATAAACAGATTAAACTACTGTAAAAACAGTGGAGACTATAACAAACAAGAAAAGGTCCTAAAAGCCTAGTGATAATGTATGCATGAGAAACGCAAGATATATACTAAACATCCTAATTCTGGTTCAACAATAGGTATTAAAAATCCAGTTGCTGAGAATCCAAAAATAAAAATTAAAAAGCTTGAGAGACAGGAGAATACACTAACAATAAATGATTTAGTTGATGATGCTGAACCCGATGAGCACAAAAAATCATTTGTTAATCAAAACCTACCAAGAGAAGTAAAGTACATAGGAAGAAATAAAGAAGAACCGGTAAATATAGGGTATAATAAAGAAAAAATTGAGAATTATACTCTGCCTGATGAAAACATACTTTCTAAAAAAACATCTTCTTTTGAACCAGACTATACTATTATTATTGGGATGGACCATGATGGAAACTTCTTAAATACTATTGAGAATGATGGTATCCCTAATCCTTACATATCAAAAATTGCATTATGTGAGATACATGATTCAGATGAAAGAAATGAGTTTAAGGAATTATACAAGGTATTTCTTTCTATAGACTGTTGGAACTAGAACATTATAAATAAATCTTCTTAAGAATTAAATAGCAAGATGTCTATCCTAAGGAATAAAAAAATGTTTATTTATAGAAATTCTGCTCTTTTGTGAATTTATATTTGCCCGTTTTGTTCAACATATTTTTTCATGAGACGTTCAGCAATCACTGTTGGTACAAACCCTCTTTTGCTGCACATTCTGACAAAATCATCATGTATGTGTTTATCAACGTTATAATCAATTCTCATTTTTTGCGGTCCCTTTGGGGTTGCTGCCATAATTTATCACCTTAACCAACATAATAAGCAGTATTTATAAGTTTATCTGTTATTATTAAAACTTGATTTCTAAAATTAAGATTATTTAGCAAGATTTATATACAGCCTGATTTTAGATTTAGTATCAATAAAAGAGGTGTGAAATATTATGGTTGAACTTGCTAGCTTTTTTACAACATTTTGGGGTAAGTTTTCTATTATTGGAGGCGGTCTTTTTGGAGTGGCGATAATCGCAATGATAATCAATGCCCTGATATCTTATTACAGAAACAAAACTTTGAAGAAGATTCTTAAGATAGAAGAAAAAAGTTGTAATCTGATCAAACAAATAAAAGAAGAATTGAAGTAAAGAATAACTTAAAATGGAAGAAATAACAAAATTAAGAAAATTTTATGAACTTAAAAAAGTCTATAGGGCTAACTCTGTTGAGAAAAGGAAAGAAAGCTCTGCAGAGCACAGTTGGAGCTGTTTAATATTAGCTGATTATTTCTTGAATATTACAGACATTAAGCTTGACAGGTTAAAAGTATATGAACTGCTGATGTATCATGATGTTGTGGAGATTGAGGCAGGAGATACACCCATCCATAAAGAACAGGAAAGAAAAGACCAAAAGGAGAGAGAACTAAAGGCATTAAATAAATTGAAAAATGAAATTCCAATGAAACTAAAAACAAAATTTGTGAACTTGGTTAATGAGTTTGAGGAAAACAATACAAAAGAGGCAAAATTTGCTCAGGCAATTGACAAGCTTGATGCAGAGATTCATGAATTAGACTATAAAGATGACTGGAAAGGTTGGACTGAAAAATTTTTGAGGCATGAAAAAGAAAAGTATTTTGAAGAGTTTCCAAAACTAAAGCAAGCATTTGAAAAAATAATAAATTATTTAAATGAAAATAATTATTTTAACCAACGAAAATGGATATAATTGACAAGCATTTCATAAAACTACCGAAGAAAAGACAGGCTTTTATTCTCATAATTAGCTTAAGCTATTTCTTAGTGGGGCTAGTTGCCTATTTGACTGGACTAACAAGTTTTTTTGAGAGTTTCTTAATCTTTGCACTGGGCATTGTCTATTCAGATGTATTAAGATTAAGCTACAGGATAGAATCCCTGGAAAAAAAGAAATAATTTTAGCTATAATTTTAAATAATAGTTCTTATTTTCTCTTTCTATGAAACTTATAATAACAAGACATGGGCAAACAGAATGGAATAAAGAAGGGGAAAATAGACTTCAGGGAAGAAAGGATATTGAACTTTCTGAAGAGGGGAAAGAACAAGCAAAAAAGTTAGCATTAAGATTAAAAGACCATAACATTGAATTAATATTCACAAGCCCCTCAAAAAGAACATTAGAAACATCTAAAGAGATTAAAAAATTTCATCCAAAGGCAGAAATTATTATTGATAATGACCTTAAGGAGCTGGATTTTGGAATATTAGAGGGATTAACAGACCAGGAAATACAGGAAAAATACAAGGAAATATGGGGGGCAAGAGAAAAAGATAAGTTTGACTATAAAATTCCTGAAGGAGAAAGCTATGCAGAAACAGAGGTAAGGGCTTTACGAGTTTTAAACAAAATAATGAAAACAAAAAAAGATGCGGTAATTGTTGCCCATGCCACAATAAACAAATTATTTTTTAAGAAACTATTGAAAAAATCACTTAAGGAAATTAGCAAAAATTTCTTTAACAACACATCTGTTTCAATATTTAATATTAAGGATAATGATATTTTTGTTGAAGAGTTCAACTGTGACAAACATCTGAGATAAGAAAATGTTAAATCAACTTAAAAAAGACTTGCAGAAACTTGCTAATCCTGAAAAGGCAAAACTATTATCCAGGTTTTTCAAGACAGGAAAAGGGCAGTATGGTGAAGGTGATATCTTTTTAGGAATTACTGTTCCAGACCAGAGAAAAGTATCAAAAGAATATCCAAAACTCCAATTAAATGAGATACATGAACTTCTATCAAGCAAAATACATGAGCACCGCCTTACTTCCCTATTTGTTTTAATTAGTAAATTTGAAAAGGGAAATAATAAACTAAAAAAAGAAATTTTTGATTTTTACCTTCAAAATACAAAGAACATAAACAACTGGGACCTTGTTGACTTGTCTGCGCCAAAGATTTCTGGAGCTTACATGCTTGATAATCCAAAAGAAAAGAAAATACTTTACAAGCTGGCAAAATCAAATCATTTGTGGGAAAAAAGGATTGCAGTGCTTTCAACATTTGCTTTCATAAAAAATAATGATTTTGATGATGCAATTAAAATAGCAGAAATGCTTCTAAAGGACAAGCATGATTTAATCTATAAAGCAGTTGGATGGATGCTTAGGGAGATAGGTAAAAAAGACCAAGAAACAGAAGAAAAATTCCTAAAAAAACATTGCAAGGAAATGCCAAGGACAATGCTAAGATATGCAATTGAAAAATTCCAAAAAAACAAAAAAGAATTCTACATGAAAAAATAATCAAAATGTTTTATTCCATTCGCCAGCTTCTTTTCCTTTTATAACCTTGTCAAGCATTTCCAGCTCTTCATATATCCCTTCAATTAACTTATAATCTTTTGCTTGTTTAAGAGTTACCCATGCATATTCTGTCATAGCAGGGCAAAGTTTGACTTCCCCATCAAGATAGTCTGCATAAAGACTTACAATCAGTGTTGGAATCATGTCAGAGCGAACATAAGCAAGGCTTGTTAAATATTTTATATTTTTTATTTTTAGTCCGGTTTCTTCCATAACTTCCCTTTTAAGAAGATTTTCAAGAATATTATACCAATGTGAAGAAGTATCTTTTGTTCTTTTTGAATAATCATCCAGTTCAAGTTTTCCTCCTGGTACTGTCCATTCGTTTGGAAATGCCTTTTCTGTTGGAGCTCTTTTGGTTATTAGAAATTTCCCCTCTTTGATGATTATCCCTGTTACAACAACATAATGTGCCTTATTTTTATCATACATAAAGTACATTAAAAATCCTAAATATAAAAGGCTTTCTTTTTCCCAAAAGTTATTTAAGCAAGATGTTTTCCACAAAAACAAATGCAAGATACTGAAAAGATTCTGAATGGAGACTTGAAGAAAGTCATTCTAATGCTTTCTGTTCCTGTGATGATATCAAACTTCCTCCAGTCAACCTACAACATAACCGACACATTCTGGGTTGGCAGGCTTGGAAGCTATGCAATTGCAGCAGTTACAATCAGTTTTCCAATTGTATTTCTTATAATATCGCTTTCAATGGGAATAGGTGTTGGAGGGTCTATATTGATAGCCCATGCAGTAGGAAAGGCATTTAAGACAAAAAAAGATGAAGACAAGAAACAAATCAACCTGATAACAACGCAGACATTCGTTCTTTTGCTTCTTGCTGTGTTGACAGTTTCAGTTCTGGGTTTTGTTTTCACACCAAAAATTTTATCATTATTAAGCTCTGATCAAGAGGTATTCAACAGCACTGTTATTTACCTCAGGACAATATTTGTTGGATTAGTGCTTATGATACCATACTATGTTTTTGAGGCAGCATTAAGGGCAATAGGAAACACAAAAACACCAATGAAATTTGTTTTAATATCAGTTCTGATAAATGTTATACTTGATCCCTTAATGATATTTGGAATTGGACCATTCCCTGCAATGGGAATATTTGGGGCTGCACTTGCTACAGTTATATCAAGGGCAGTTGTAAGCTTTATTGCTATATACCACTTAATCAAGAATACTTATGGGATAAAGATAGACTTTAGTTTTGTAAAGCCAAGGTTAAAAATAGTAAAAGAGCTTTTGAAGCTTGGAATACCAACATCTTTAGAAATGAGCTCAATATCTATAAGTGTTTTTGTACTAACAGCATTAGTAAGCTCGCTTGGAACTGTAACACTTGCGGCATTTGGGATAGTCACAAGGCTTTTTAGTTTTTTTATGATTCCTTCATTGGGAATATCTGTTGCTGTATCAACAGTAGTTGCCCAAAACTTTGGAGCCGGAAATCTAAAAAGAGTATTCCTCTCATTAATGGAATCTTTAAAAGTTGGCTCACCTATTGTACTATTCATAAGCTTTTCAACTTTCATATTCTCAAAGCAGATAATAAATGCTTTTACAGCTGATGCTGATGTTATTAATCTCGGAATCTTATTTTTAAGGATTATCTCACTTTTTATTATCTTTGATTTTGGCAGGCATATCCTAATAGGGTTTTTCAGGGGAATAAAAAGAACAGAAATTGCCATGATTGTAAGCATGGCACACAATTTTATTTTCAGGCTGTCTGCTGCATATTTGCTTGTATTTGCTTTCGGACTTGGAACAATAGGGCTTTGGTGGTCTTATCCTATTACAATGTTTCTTGGCTTTGCACTGACTTATTTAATCTACATTAAGATAAAGAAAAAAATAATAGCAAAAAAAGTTGATGTTGAAGAGATAATTCTTGAATCTGAAGCAGAAGAGCAGATAATGGGATAATCTGCGGGAGACGTGATTCGGACACGCGTACCCACTAAGGGACAAGGCTCTGAACCTTGCGCATTTGGCCACTCTGCCACTCCCGCGTTTGTTAAGAGAACATAAGCAAGATATTTAAAACTTATTGAATTTCCATGCTTTGTGGGGCTGTAATATAGTGGTAGTATCCCACGTTCGGGACGTGGCGACCTGAGTTCGACAAATGATTGCTCACAGCTTCTTGCTAAGCTGGCACGCACAGAGGATTTTGCTTAAAAGCCAAATCCCCTTAGCTCGCTTCGCTCGCAAAAAGGTGCAATTGTTTCGAAAGTCTCAGCAGCCCCACAGCTTTTTGTTAAGTTAGCACTTAAAACAAAAAGATTTTAAATAAAAGACAAATTAGAGTAAATATGGCCGAAAAAAAGGAAACACTTGGACTGAATGTAAAGAAAAGTGATAACCTAAGTGATTGGTACACCCAAGTTGTTCAGAAAGCTGAGCTTGCAGACTATAGCTCTGTATCTGGCTGTATGGTTTTGAGACCTAACTCATATGCTATATGGGAAAACATACAAAAAATATTTGACAGTATGTTAAAGAAAACAGGCCACAAAAACGCCTACTTTCCCATGTTTATACCTGAGCACCTTCTAATGAAAGAAAAAGAGCATGTTGAAGGCTTTGCGCCAGAGGTAGCCTGGGTAACACATGCTGGCAATACAAAGATGAAAGAGAGGCTTGCTGTAAGGCCTACATCTGAAACAATAATGTATGAATCATATGCAAACTGGATAAGGTCATGGAGAGATTTGCCTTTATTGATAAACCAATGGTGCAACATTGTGAGATGGGAATTCAAATATCCAAAGCCATTCTTAAGGACGAGAGAATTTTTATGGCAGGAAGGCCACACTGTTCATGCAGAAGAAAAAGAGGCAGACAAAGAGGTTATAGATGTTCTTGATATGTATAGGGATTTAATGGAAAACTATCTTGCAGTTCCTGTTTTAACTGGGAAAAAAACAGAAAAAGAAAAGTTTGCAGGGGCTGTTTACACAATGACTCTTGAGGCATTTATGCCAGATGGCAAGGCATTGCAGATGGGAACATCGCATATGCTTGGGCAGAACTTTGCAAAGGCATTTAAAATAAGGTTTCTGGGAAAAGATGAAAAATACCATATTCCATGGCAGACCTCATGGGGAATAAGCACAAGGATGATCGGGGCAATAATAATGGTGCACGGTGATGATAAAGGATTAATAATTCCTCCAAAAATAGCCCCAATTCATGCAGTCATAGTTCCTATCTTTTTCGATAAATCAAAAGAAAAGATATTGAAAAAAGCAGAGGAAATAAAGAATAAGCTAAAGGAATATGATATTGAAATAGACAAAAGGGATGAATACTCTCCTGGATGGAAATTCCATGAGTGGGAACTAAAAGGAGTTCCTTTAAGGATAGAGCTTGGTCCAAAAGACCTGGAGAAAAGCCAGGTTGTCATGGTAAGAAGGGATACAGGAGAAAAAGAATTTGTAAAAATAACAGAATTAAATAAAAAAATCATGCAAACCCTTGATGAAATCCAGGAAAACCTTTTCACAAAAGCAAAGAAATTTATGAATACCAACATCATTGAGGTTGATAACTGGAACGATTTTTTAAAGGCAATCAAAGCAAAAAAAATACCAAAAGCCTTTTTCTGCGGGGAAAAAGAGTGTGAAGAATTAATAAAGTCTGAAGCAGACGGAGCAACCTCAAGATGCATAGAGTCTGATAAAAAATCTGGAAAATGCATTAAATGCGGAAAAAAAGCCCAGTATAAAGTTTATTTCAGCAAATCTTACTAGTAAGTTCTTTTTTACTTTAAAGTGGTTATAAAACGAAGTATTTAAATAGGATTACAATCTCCTAAAAAATATGGCAAAAAACAGGCTTTTATACAAACTATCTGGTTTAATGACAGGAGCTCTTGCAGTGCATAATGGGTATAGTGTCTTAAAAAATTTTAAGGATTTTAAAATGTATAGATGGTTTGGGGATTATTTTGTTGGCCATATTAATAACATAAATTCTAACTTTTATTTAAAAATGACAGACAAAGCAAAAGAAACACCCCTCTTAAGTGTTATACTTCATTTAAATGATGCCTTCAACAAAAGTCTGTATAACAACTTTATAAATGATTTGGCAGCCGCAGCTGGGTTTGGTATTGCCACATACTTTTTAATTAAAATAAGCTCGGATAAGAGCAGCTTAGAAAACAAGATAAGCGCTTATGAAATAAAAAATCTTTATACATTTAAGGAATAAATTTTTTTATTAAATTATTTAACTCTTTGCTCATGCTTAAAGCAATTTCCAGAGCGCCGTTCTCTGCATTTTTTAATGATTTCGCAAAGCATATGATTAATATGTTTCCTTTTTTGAAATCAAAGCATTTTAGGATTTCATCATATGATTTTTTGTAATTTTTATTAAAGTTAATATCTGCATTTGGGATGTAAAGCTCTTTGTCAAATTTTAGTATAACAGCGCCTTCTACTCCCTGCTTAACAGCAATATCCCTTTGCTCAAAACATATTTTTATGTTTTTATCTGCTTTCTTTAATAAAACAACTGCTTTTTCAAGCTCAGGATAAAAATCCCCTAAAATCAATTTTTTAACTACTATGTTCTTTTCTATTTTTTTAAAAACTAAAACCCCCTTTTCTGTTAATGAATGCCCTTTCTTTGTAGAGTAGATTAAATTTTTATCCTTTAAAATATCCAAGATTGTTCTTACAGTTCCCTCACCCAAACCAAGCTTCTTAACAAGATCATTTCTGCTAACATTCTCTTTTACTAATAGAAATGCACGTAAAATATCTGTTTTTACATAGCTGGATATGTTGCCTACCATAAAAAACAAAAACCTTATATAATATTTATAGTTTTCTGTTGGATATGATATCCAACAAGATTAAAAAAGATAACAAAGCAATCATTTTAAAAGAGGGAAAAACTAGCAATTTCAAGGAAAACCGTAAATCAAATAAAAAAGCTGAAAACCTTGTTGAATTAATCGAGCAGATAAAAAAACAGCAGAACAAAGATGAAATAGTTCATAAAGAAAAATCACAAAGAGAAAAAAAAGATTTAGAAGAAGTATCTGAAGTTAATAATAAAAAGGCTATAAGAAGATGGGAAAAGGATTATCTCTCGCTGATTCAGAACGTAATATACCAACGGGCATATTATTCAGGATTTAAATTTAACTACAAGGATTATATGCTTAGTAATGAAAAGAAAATTTTCTCACAAGTTTCTGCAGGATTTAATACTCCCTCAAAGGAAGCAAAATACTATGATTCCCCTATCTTAGATAATCATAAGGTTGATGAGATTATGAACAAATTCAGATTTGCGCAGATGAAAGGACAGGTTTTAGGAGATTATTTTATCCCTGAAAATGTTAATCCAAATGATTTTGAAAAATTCTCTTATTTTAAAAAATTAAATCCCTCCTTAATGGTTTTAAAATATACCTTAAATCAGCTGTAGAAAATTCTTCTAAAAAAGTGAATATTTAAATATAGATTATGTTTTAAAAATCTTAACATAAAAAGAGGTGTATAATGCAGCTAGCTAATATTCTGGGACTTTATGCTTTTCTAAGCTTAATCCCTCTCATTATTCTCTATCTGATAAAACCAAAACCAGTTGAAAAGATTGTTCCTTCTCTTATGTTCTTAATAAAAAACCAGAAAAATGCGATAAAGAACTCTTTTTTCCAGAAATTGCTGAGAAATCTGGTGTTCTTACTGCAGTTATTAGCTTTATCTATAATGGCTTTTTCAATTGCTTCTCCCTACATAATAACCAATGAGGCTGTTGCATCACAAAACACTGTTATTATTATTGATGCAAGTGCAAGCTCACAAACAACCAATAATGGCAGGACAAGATTTGAAAGCTCGATAGACATAGCAAAAGACTATCTGCAAGGCAAGATAAGCATAATAATTGCTTCAAGCAGTCCTGAAACAATTTTAGAAGACGGTTCAATAAATCAAGCATTGTCACTGCTTCAAACTTTAGAGCCAAAAGACACAAAAACAAATATTGAAAGCGCCCTTTATGAAGCAGAATCACTACTTGCAGACAAGAATGGAAGAATTATTGTTATAAGCGATTTTATAGTGGATGATATAAATGAGTTAGTAAAAGCAAAGAGGATATTGTCTTCAAAAGACATTAATGTTGAGTTTGTAAGCACATGGAACAAAGCAGAAAATATAGGCATTATCAGACTTGATATTGATAAGCAGAACACGGTAGCATATGTAAAGAATTTTAATGATAATGATGCAGAAATAACAGCAGTAATAATCAAAGAAGATGATACCTTGGAAACCAAATCAAAAACAATAACTGCACATTCAACAGAAATATTTGATTTTGAGACGCCAGTAGGAATTAGTAAAATTGTAATAAACTCAGATGATAACTTTAAGCTTGATAACACTGCTTATATAAGCGCTCCATTAAAAAAACAGACAGATGTCCTCCTCATAACAAATGCAAAAACAACCTATCTTATGAAGGCATTGCAGTCCTCAAAAGACATTAATCTTAAGATTACAGAGCCCCCAATAATTCAGGGCATCGAGTCCAATGAGGTTATAATAATAAATGATATAGACGGAAATCTTATTCTTCCCGGAACACTTGAAGAGATATCAAGAGAAGTGGAAAACGGCAAAAGCCTCATAATCACTGCACAAGATGACGTAAACCAGATAGGAGTATCATGGATTTTACCTGTTGAATTAAATGAAAAAGCTAATAATACAAAGGCATGTGCCAAGGTAATAAATGAATTTACAAAGCAGTTTGAGAATAATAAATGTTTTGCGATAGTTAAAACATATTTCAAGGCAATTCCAAAAGAAAATACAATATCAATTATAGAAGCTGATGATTTGAGCCCACTTGTTGCTTTAGGCAAAAGTGGAAAGGGAAATTTGGTTTATTACGGAATTATTGACATGCAGGCTGACTTTAAAACACAAACATCTTACCCAATATTCTGGAATGAGATGATAAGCTTTCTTGCTGGGGCAGGAAACATAAATGATTATAACTTCAGGATAGATGAAAAGCAATCAATAGACAAAGCAGGCGTATATGAAAATGGAAATAAAATCGCAATAAATCTTTTTGATGAGGATGAATCAGATGTATCCAGAGAAACAATGTCTTTTGATAATGAGGATTTTGTTTCAGGCATCTCTGAGGAAAAGGTTGTTTTAAACCTTGATGCTTATTTAATTATTTTTGCAATTATTATTATGCTTTTTGAGATTTTTTATATAAAAGTAAGGGGTGATTTATAATCATCTATTTAAAAAATCCAGAAGCATTGCTGCTGCTTATTCCTTTAGTTATTATTCTCATTGTTCTTATTAGAAAAACTTTTGTTAAATTTTCAACAGAAAATGAAAAGAAAGAGCATGAAAAAAGCAAAAAGCTTTCAAGGGTGTTAATTGCGATTTCAAGAACTCTTGTTTTCTCACTCCTGATAATAGCAATAGCATCACCATTCAGCCTCGAGGAAAAAACTGTTCAGGGCAGTCCCTCATTAACAATACTTACAGACAACTCAACATCATTTGAGCTTTTTGAGCAGGGCATTGCCTCTGACTTAAAGGTTAGTCTTGAAAAAGATATTCCAACAACAGTAAGATACATTGCGCGCGGAGAAGAATCACCCATAGGAGACAGCCTTCTTAATAATATGAAGGGAAATGACAACTTATTATTGATCAGTGATGGAAACAATAACAAAGGAGCTGATTTGGGTGATGTGATGATGCTCGCCTCCTCATTAAACACAACAATCAGCTCATTAAACATTAACCCAATAAAAACAGATCTTGCTTTGACAATTGATGGCCCATCTGAACTGATATTTGGAACAGAAGCCCTGCTTTATGTAGATGTAAAACAGACAGGCCCTAGTTCGCAGGATTATGATATTAAAGTAATGGTTGATGATGTTGTTATAATAAATGAAAAAGCAGTTGGTACAAAAACATTTGAGATTAAACAGATGCTCCAGGCAGGATATCATAAAATAGAAGCATCAATAACTGCAAATGATTATTTTAAGCAAAATAATGTTTATTACAAGACACTCCATGTTCTTCCAAAGCCAAAGATACTCTTTGTTTCACAAAAAGATGCAAAGATAACAAGCATCTTGGATGCGATTTATGATGTTTCCAAAAAGAGTTATATGCCAAACGACTTAGAGCCATATTCTGCTGTTGTTTTGTATAACATAAATGAAGGCTTGCTTAAAGCAAATACAGAAATTTTGAGCAATTATGCAGCAGATGGCAACGGCCTTGTGGTCATTGGCGGACAGGATTCATTTGATTACGGCAACTATGAAAATTCAATGTTTGAAACTATTCTTCCTGTTAAGGTTGGGCTTGCTGGCAGGGAAGAGGAAAGCGGAATGAACATAATAATTGTGATAGATGTTTCAGGAACAACATGCTCTGTTTTTGGAGCTGGAAGCTCAAATACAAAGATAAATGTTGAAAAAGCAGTTGCAACGCAGATTGTTGGAGGCTTGAGGCCAGGAGACAAAATTGGTGTTATAAGCTTTGATTTTAATTCTCATTTAATATCACCCCTTACAATAATAGATGAAAAGCCTGACTTAAATTATACAATATCAACAATTAACTGCGGGGGTTACAATGCAGGAACACTAGTGTCTGCTGGATTGGTAAAGGCAGAGCAGATGCTAAGGTCTGAAAAAGGAAGCAAGAATATTGTACTTGTATCTGATGGGATAACGCAATATCCGCAGAATGCTATTGCAAGGGCAAAAGCAATGACCTCCCAAGGAATAAAAACATATGCTGTTGGGGTTGGTTTTGATACTAACAGTCAGTTTATGCAGGATTTGGCATTAACTGGACAGGGCATTTATTTTGAGCCAACAGAGGCACAAAGACTAAACATTATTTTCAGCAGAGAGCCCGAAGAAGATAAAACTGACGTTATGGGACTTTTAGTCATTGACTCAAACCATTTTATAACACAAAACCTTGATTTAAGTGCAAAAGTGACTGGCTTTAACCAGGTTGTTCCAAAAAGCTCTGCAAGGATGCTTATAGCAACCCATAACACAAATCCCATAGTTACAGTATGGAGATTTGGGCTTGGAAGGGTTGCTGCATTAACAACAGATCCAGAAGTATGGGCAGGCCAGCTCTTAAACAAGGAAAATTCAAAAATTATTACAAGGATAGTCAACTGGGCAATTGGTGACCCAAGCCGGAACAATGAGTTTGACGTCAAACTTAAGGACTCAAGAGAGGGGGATTCTGCAGAAATAATTGTTATTTCAGAAACAGCTCCTGTGCTTAAAGGGTTATCCTTTTCAAAGATAGATAAAAATGTTTATAAGGCAAGCTTTGTTCCGAAAACAATAGGATTTCATGATTTTTTTGGCGCAGTTATGGCTGTTAATTATAAAGAAGAATATGAAAATTTGGGAATAAACCCAGAGCTTATAGACGTTGTGGGAGTTACCAATGGAAAAATGTTTAACAAAGATAATACAACTGAAATAATAAAATTCGTTAAAGAGAACTCGATAAGGAAAAAAATAGATAAAATAAGCTATAACTGGATATTTATCTTAACAGCATTATCTATATTTTTAATAGAAGCTTGTATCAGAAGAATTATGGAAAATAGGAAACCTATATAAATAAGAATTAATGATTAGGTGATAGTATGGCATACATGAAAAGAAATGTAAATCTTGGTTTTTTCCTTTTATTAGTTGCAACCCTTATCTCTCTTGCTGGCTTAAGCCTTTATTACCAAACAACATTTAAGGATTTGTATGTAGATTACAAAGGGAGAATAGATGACTTAAAAAATATTTCATCAACCCTTGGCACTGAAAGGACAAAGCTTGAGCAGACAAGCCAGGAGCTTATTATTAAGGAAGAAAGAGAAAAAGAGCTAAGCACACAGTACACAGATCTAAAAACTGAAAAGGAAAAGTTAGAAGAGGAAAAATCAAAATTACAAACACAGTTAACAGCAAAAACAAGCGAATTAACGCAAAAAAGGGCAGAGCTATTTACAGCACAGGCAGAACTTAGCATATCAAAGGCAGACCTTGCTGCTGCTATGACAACAATATCAGGGCTTAGAATTAATATAAACAATTTAGAGGAGGATAAAGTCAACCTGAATGCTCAGCTTGCTGCATGTACATGCCCATAAAAAATGAAAAAGTTCAATAAAGTTTTAAAGGAAATAAATTTTACATTTAACTATATTGTATTATTTAACAGTTTTCTAAATTCATTTCTGATATTTTTAATTATTTACATCCCTTTATCTTTATTTAGTTTTTATCAGATGTATGCATTAGTTCCTGCAGCAGTATATTTTGTAATTAAAACATATAAAGGCATTAGGAAAAAACATCTGATAAGTATTGAAAAAAAATATCCTTTTCTTAATGAAAGACTTAGAACAGCGAGAGATAACATAAAAACAGAAAATCCGGTTGTTGATGAGCTGAAATCTGATATTATGATGGATATGAAAAAGGTTGAAGTATCATCTTTTTTTAATCAGAAAAATATTTCTTACAAAATATTGTTAAGCATAATCCTGTGCTTTTTAGTAGTCTTTTCAGCACAGTTTGACTTATCATTTAATTTCAAAGATGCAGCAGATACAGCTGTTGATTTTATATATGGCATTGGCGACAACAATAGTGGCGATGGAAAGCAGGGTCTTGAGAGGATAGCCAGCTCCGGAACAAGCGAGAGCGTATTTGGTGATGCACAAATTGCCCAAATGGGCGAAGAAATTCTTGATGTAGTGATTAAGCCAGCAGGGTATGAGATAAATCTTGATGATGTAAAAGAAACTGAAAAAAGGGATTTTGAAGAGCTTTTTCCAGATGATGTATTTATAGAAACATCTGATGTTTATGAGGAAAAAATTCAGGAAGATCAGCAGGAGCTTGTAAAAGCATATTTTTTAAAAATTGCAAAAGGTTAAAGAGGTGTTAAAATGAAAACATATAAGGAAACTTTTGATAGTTTATACAAAGAGATAGGAAAAATAGTTGTTGGGCAAAAAGATGTTGTTGAGCAGATTATGATCACAATATTATGCGATGCAAACGCCCTTATTGAAGGCTATCCGGGTCTGGCAAAAACCCTTGCCATCAAAACAATGGCTCAGATGATGAACCTCAAATTCAGCAGAATACAAAATACCCCTGATTTAATGCCGTCTGACATAACAGGGACATATATTATTGAGGAGACATCTGGCAAGAGAAACTTCAAATTCCAGCCAGGGCCAATTTTTGCAAATATTGTGCTTGCAGATGAAATTAACAGGGCAACGCCAAAAACACAATCTGCCCTGCTTGAGGCAATGCAGGAAAAGCAGGTTACTGTTGGGAATACAACATTCAAGCTTGACAGACCGTTTTTCGTTTTGGCAACACAGAATCCTATTGAGCAGGAAGGAACATACCCTTTGCCAGAAGCCCAGGCAGATAGGTTTCTGCTAAAGATTAAGATAGGATATCCGACATATGATGAAGAAATTGAAATAGTAAATAAATATGCATTTGAACTTAAGGACCCTAAGTTAAGTGTATTGCTTGATAAGGCCCATCTTATTCATATGCATGAGTTAGTGAGGCAGATTCCAATAGCAAATGACCTTAAGCACAGAATTGTGAACATAGTTACTGAGACAAGGAAACACCCAAATCTAATAGAATACGGAGCATCACCAAGAGCATCTATTGGCTTAGTCCTTGCATCAAAAGCAAGAGCACTTCTAAAGGGAAGAAACTATGTAAGCAAAGAAGATATTGACACAATGGCTTATCCTATATTAAGACACAGGATAATATTAAACTTTGAGGCTGAAAGAAAAGGAATGTCAACAGACGATGCCATCAAAGAGATAATAAGCAAGGTAAAATGATAACAACAGAATTTTTATCACAGCTTGACAGGTTTAACCTTATTATAAAGAAAAGAGTTACATCAAGCTATACAGGAGAAAGGCGCTCTGTTATGCATGGTCGAGGTATAACAATAAAAGACCACAGGATTTATGCTCCTGGAGATGATTTTAGGGCAATAGACTGGAGGATATTTGCAAGGACAGACGACCTTTACATCAAGAGATATGAAGAGGATAAAAGCCTTACAACCCATATAATAGTTGACCACAGTGCAAGCATGAACTTTGGCAAAGGCACTACAAAGTTTGACTATGCTGCTATGCTTGGTGTTGGAAGCGCATATTTGACAATGAAAGAGAATGAAAAATTCCAGTTCTCAACCTTTTCAGATGAACTTGAAACATTCAGGCCAAAGAGGGGCATGGGCCATCTTGCAAGCATGGTTGACCACTTAAATAGCATAAAGCTGACTGGCATTTCAAAATTTAAGGATGCAATGAACAGATACAAAAAGATGATAGGCTCAAGAGCCCTTGTGGTTATTATATCTGATTTTTTGTTTGATATTGAAGACATAGAACAAGGGCTTATTATGCTTGGGGACCAGGATATGAAAATAATACAGGTTTTGGACCCTGTTGAAAGGGAGCTTGCATTTCAGGGTGATTTTAGGCTTAAGGACTCTGAAACAAAAAATATGCTAAGGACTTTTATAAACCCAAGGCTTAGGGCAGGGTATAAGGAAAAGCTTGAAAACCATATATCAAGCATAGCAAAGATATGTGATGAGCTTGGGCTTGATTTTAATGTTGTAACAACAGACAAGCCAATATTTGATGCCTTTTATGACATACTAAAATAGGATAATATTTAAAAACAAAAACTTTTTTCTTTAAAGTATGAAGCTAATGTTTGTTGAAGCAAGATGCAAGAAGCCTGTTTTTATTGGAAAGCATGTTTTAAAACTGCCTGAAAAAATAGGGTTAGTTACAACAGTGCAGTTCATTGAGCAGGTTAAGGAGATTAAGTCGCAACTAGAAAAAGAAGGCAAAAAGGTATTTTTTGGCAAAGGAAAACATGCAGCTTATCAAGCCCAGGTTCTTGGATGCGATGTTGATTCTGCTGTTTCTGTTGAAAAAAAGGTTGATGCCTTTCTTTACATCGGCTCTGGCCTGTTTCATCCAACTGCAATTTCATTAAAAACAAAAAAAGATGTTTTTACTTTTAATCCATTGAATAATAAATTTAATAAAATGGATAGAAAAGAGGCAGAAAGAATAAACAAAAGAAACAAAGGTGCGTTGATTAAGTTTCTCAGCTCAAAAGAGATAGGGGTTATTGTAACAACAAAGCCAGGTCAGGAGCAGCTAAAAAAGGCCTTTGAGCTAAAAAACAAATTCAAGGATAAGAACTTTTATTTCTTAATATTTAACACAATTGACTTTGGCCAGCTTGAGAACTTCCCATTTATTGAGTGCTTTGTCAACACAGCCTGCCCAAGAATAGCTTTGGATGATTCTGTAAAACTTACAAAACCAATAATCAACTTAGAAAATATTTAATTATTTCTTTTTGGATATTTTCTTAACAATATTCTTGATTTCTGTTATCTCTTTTAAGGTTTGTTTTGTTGAATCAACATTTATGCTTAGCAGGATAAACAAAACAAGAAGGATTAGCCATGTGAATATTGAAATAACCATTGGCCAGCCCATAACATAGTCTGTTATGTAAACCCTGTTGATAAGGTTAAATCCAAGAATAACTGCTGCACATCCAACTACCAGCACCATTATCTCAAAAGTGCTTATCTCAGCTCTTTTTTTTGACATAACAAACCCCTTTTTATTATTTTATAAACTCTTTTCTTATAAACTTTTTGTTTTTTATTCTTTCATGTTTCTCTTTTGCTGTTTTTATTTAATTAACAAATGAATAATTCGGAAAGTAGTTCTCACTTTTCCAGTATATAGGTCATTTATAAAATTTATAAAGCAAACATACCTACATATACTCCTACATTTTGTGAACTACTTTTCACATTAAGAATTATCCATTCGTCTACAAAATGTATAATTCGGAAATCTGTTCTCAATTCGGAAAGTAGTTCACACTTTTTCCCAGTAGACTTTTTCCGGAGTAT
>Ga0210051_1002691_pt1 | contig 17853 bp, 15 predicted proteins | sample CryGey092014_all_FD_185464 | JGI IMG/M metagenome (GOLD analysis project Ga0210051, IMG submission 185464) | Groundwater microbial communities from aquifer - Crystal Geyser CG23_combo_of_CG06-09_8/20/14_all (SPAdes) (version 2) | ecosystem: Environmental > Aquatic > Deep subsurface > Groundwater... | reverse complement strand
AATGGGCGAAACAATTCTTAAATCCATAGAATAACGCCATGCGTTCGTTAGCACTCCATAAATCCACCCCTCGCATCTCCGCGATTACTGCCTTGGCGTCAGCTACGGCGACTTTGACGTGACCGTGGCTGGAACCGCTGGACAAACATGATTCATGGGGGTATATTTATTCTCGGATGAATTTAGGAATGGCATAATCAAGGAATCTATGTTTTTGGAAAGGAGCGGGTGTATGAATACGGATAAGGTTATCCCATTGATGAACAAGGCCATCGAAGTGGAATATCAGGCTTTTATCCAATATTTTTATCAGTCTTTGCAACTGAAGGGGTTCAATACCCTGGCCTTCAGTCAGTTTCTGGCGACCGAGGCCGACTTGGAACTCGGACACGCAAAACTCCTGGCCGAAATGGTTGTCAATCTCGGCGGAGAGCCGTCGGATCATATCGAACCGGTGAATGTGGGAAAAGACCCCAAGCAGATGATCCAGAACAATATTAAACGGGAAGAGCAGGCCATTGAGGTTTACAGAAAACTTCTTCCTCTGGTTGAGGAAAATGAATACATGTATGATACCATTTACAACATTCTCCTTTCCGAGGTCAAGGATCTGGATGAATTCCGTACCCTTCTTCCCCAGTGATCGGAATGTCTCACTGTCTATTCTATTTCGAGATTATTAATATGTTGCTCTGTATGGTTAACAACAGGCTGCCATCCAGGGCCATGGAGAATAAAGGGGACTTATTAACGGTCTCAAAAATGTAGTCATCATTATAGGATCATCTCCAAAAGAGTGGGTGAAAACATAAGGGTTCAAGGGGTCAAGGATTCCAGGGGTCAAGTGAAGTGCTAAAAACATAAGGGACCGAGGGTCATAGGGGTCAAGGGTTACGCTTAGCGTGTCCCGCTTTTCTATATCTTTGTCGTTAGATCCCGGCATCTCCTTGAATCTATTCTTGCCGGGCCGGGACCGTCTGCGACGGCTACTACATTAAGGCATCTTGGGGTCCAGTGTTTTTCTCTGGAGATTTCGTTTGCGTTCTTGTACTCGGTTTACCGGCATCAGTATTTCACTTGAACCCTTGAACCCTGGAATCCTCGAACCCTTTTTACCCACTAAATGGGAGAAGAACCTCATTATAAGACGGTGGAGAATGGACCCCATGAAACATGCTGACCCCATCAGGAAGACCATCCGTTACATCGGACTCCTTTTATTTCTTATGGCGGCCGCGGGGTGTGTATCCAGCGTGGTCCCGCCGGAACTCCGCTCCAGGGTAAACCGGTCCGTCTCTTTTGAAGATCTCGTAAGAGATCCGAACCGCTATCAGGGAGAACTCGTGGTCCTGGGCGGGGTCATTATTTCGGCTTCGAATCGCAAGGAAGGGACCGAAGTCGAGATCCTGCAGAAACCCCTATCAAGAACGGATCAACCGGTAGATGCGGATGAGACCGGCGGGCGGTTTATCGGTCTCTATCCCGGATATCTGGAGACGACCATCTATGAAAAAGGGCGCAAGGTCACCGTCTTGGGGGAGGTGAGCGGCAAGGTTGAACGGCCCATCGGAGAGGTGATCTACCCTTATCCTGTCATCAGAGCACGCAAGATCCATCTCTGGCCCGAAATCAAAGAAGATCCATACCGTTATCCCCCATACGGATATGATCCGTTCTATTATGATCCATGGTGGCCTTACGGTTCGGGCTACCCTTACCCGTATTATCCCTATCCGTATCGTCCATACTGGCCCTGACATCCGGTTGAGATGATGAAGGGTTCTGAGGACCCTGTCAGCCGAGATGGATTAACCATAATATAAGGAGGATAAGATATGTGGAAAGAGTTCAAGGAATTCGCCATGCGGGGCAACGTCGTAGATATGGCCGTTGGAATCATCATCGGTTCAGCCTTCGGAACCATCGTCAAATCCCTTGTATCGGATGTCATCATGCCTCCCATCGGCCTTCTTATGGGGAATGTTGACTTTTCAAACCTCTTCATCACATTAAAAGAGGGTAAGATTCCCGGTCCGTACACGGCCATTGCCGATGCCCAGGCCGCCGGTGCGGTCACCATCAACTACGGCCTGTTCGCCAATACCGTGATCAGTTTCATCATCGTTGCCTTCGCCGTGTTTATGCTTATCAAGGGTCTCAATAAAATGAAACGGCAAGAGCAGGCTCCGCCGCCGGTCCCGACAACCAAGGAGTGCTCATATTGTCTCTCCACCATCCCGATTAAGGCAACCCGTTGCCCGAATTGCACTTCAACATTGTAATCGTCTTGAAGCAGGCTGTCGTTGTGCTGATTAAATAAGGGGAGTGGGGCTGTTGAAAAAGTCTCTTATGGTAAATAATTTGTCATGCCCGATAAACTTGTCCTCGCATGCATTCAGCGGGGAGCGGGCATCCAGTAATACTATGAAAGACCTGGATTCCCGCCTACGCGGGAATGAGTGCATGAGACCAGAAAAACACTTTTTCAACAGCCCTGCTGTCCCCCGGCTCTGCCGGGGGACTCTTAGAGTTTGACAATTCCTGGAGTATGCAGCTACCCGAAATGCTTTACCCCTCTCCCTTCCCCTCTCCCACAAGGGGCGAGGGAACTGATAGTGGGTTTCCACTCCTTGAAGGAGGGGATTAAGGGGAGGGTGTTCTTAACCGTTTGCGAATAGGCCCCTATGAGGGGCCGGCAAACGTCAAGCATCAGGCTTTGCCGGAAGTAACCGGATAATCAATTATGCCTGTCTTGGACTGGATCACCCAACCCCGGCCTTGACTTCCCGGACGAGATACTTTATATCTACATTGTTTCCTTTAGGATAAGACAAACATAGCATCATGTGTTATTGTAAATAGATGCATGATAAACGGATCTATTTCCACACGAAATGCTGACATGCCGTTCCCTTCGTGGTTTGCTCTTTTGGTTATTATTCTCACCCTGGCCGGTGTAGCCGTTGGAAGCTATCCCAGGCTCCGGATGAACCGCGCCACCATCGCCCTGGTCGGCGCAACGCTCCTGATTGTCATCGGAGCGGTCACTCTGGAACAGGCTTATGCCTCCATTGACATGAACACCTTGGTCTTGTTGTTCTCCATGATGGTGATCAACGCCAACCTGCACATCTCAGGTTTTTTCCAGGTTGTGGCGTCAAGGGTGGTCCGGTGGGCGCGTACGCCGCGCCAGCTTCTGGCCCTGACGGTTGCAGTCTCCGGCGTGTTGTCCGCCCTGTTTCTGAACGATACGGTTGTCCTGATGTTCACCCCGATCCTGCTAACAATCACATCCTCCCTGAAACGCAGACCTGTTCCCTACCTGATCGGCCTGGTTACCGCCGCCAATATCGGCTCCACGGCCACGATTGTCGGCAACCCTCAAAACATGCTGATCGGCGTCTCTTCACGGATCCCCTTCACCACCTTTACTGCTTCTCTGGCCCCGGTGGCCCTGGTCGGGCTCTGTCTGGTCTGGCTGGTGATCGTGTTCGTGTATCGGACTGACTTCAGGACGGAGATCCTTCCGGTAAAACTTGAATATACCGTACGCCCTTACCGTCCGCTGCTTCGCAAGAGCATGCTGGCAACCATCCTTATGCTGGCCGCTTTCATCGGAGGGGTCCCGGTCCCTCTGGCCGCATTGGGGGCCGCATCCCTTCTCCTCGTCACCCGCCGTCTGAAACCGGAGCGGGTTTTCCGTGATATTGACTGGTCGCTTCTTGTTTTCTTCTCCGGTCTCTTCGTCGTCACCGGCGCCATTGAGGAAAGCGATCTCTCCCACCGGATTCTGGAGATCATCCAACCCCTGATCAGGCATGGGCTCATCTCCCTCGCCGCTGTCTCTGCAATCCTCAGCAACCTCATCTCCAATGTCCCGGCCGTCATGCTTTTCAGGCCTCTCATTCCTGGGCTCATGAACACACAGAGCGCCTGGATGACCCTGGCCATGGCGACCACCCTGGCAGGGAATCTGACGCTTCTCGGATCGGTTGCAAACCTGATTGTTGCGGAGATCGCCAAAGCCGGAGGCGTTCATCTTTCGTTTAAGGAATATATCAAAGCCGGCGTACCCATCACTATTCTCAGCCTGGCCTGGGGGGTAACCTGGATGCTCATGATCAGCTGAGATATTAATCTATCATAGATAAGTTCTCTGTGTTCTCTGTGGTTGGATTTTCAAAGGCTCATAAATGAGAGATGACCGAATAAAAAAAAGTTTGAGGTATTCGATTTTGGACGGCGCGTTCGCCGCGTCCATGGTCGGTATTGGAGAATCTTTTTTTGCGGTCTTTGCCGTTTTTCTCAAAGCGAGCGCCACACAGCTCGGGGTTTTAAACTCTTTGCCTCAGGCGCTGGGTTCCCTGTCTCAGCTTTTTTCAAACCTTTTTATTAAGCTGTTCAGGACAAGAAAGAGACTGGTCTGCGCCATGGCCTTGATCCAGGGGCTCATGTACATTCCTGTCGCGCTTGTATTTTTCTTCGGAACATTCAGGGTGTACCATCTCATCTTCTTTATCTGTCTTTACTGGTTTTTTGGGATGATCCTGGGCCCTGCATGGAACAGTTGGATGGGGGATCTGGTCGACGAAAAGGAGCGGGGCGCTTACTTCGGGAAAAGGAGCATGGTCATAGGGTTTGCTTCTTTTGTCTCCTTCATGTTAGGAGGTTACATCCTCCAGGTCTTTACCCACGGAACGATCACGCAATATGCCGGCTTTGTAACCATCTTTATTCTCGCCTTCATCTTCAGGGGGATCTCTTTTACATTCCTTACAAAAAAATATGAACCCGAGTATCAGGTCGTGCAGGAAGAGGAATTCACGCTGTTTGAGTTCATCAGACAGGCGAAGTCCAGAAACTATGGTTTGTTTGTTCTTTACCTATGTCTTATGAATTTTTCCGTTTATTTGTCCGCGCCTTTTTTTACGCCATACATGCTTGAAGATCTGAAATTCGACTACATGACCTACACCATCGTCAACGCCGCCGCCATGATCGCCAAACTCCTCTCGGTTAGGGTATGGGGCAGGGCGTCAGACCAGTTCGGGACAAAAAAGATCCTCAGCCTGACCGGCTTTCTGATGCCGGTCATCCCCATCCTGTGGCTTTTCTCCCATGACGTTCTTTATCTGGTCATCATCCAGATCTATTCCGGTTTCATCTGGGCCGGTTTCGAGATCTCCGCTTTCAACTTCATCTTTGACACCACCAGCCCGCCCAAACGGGCCACCTGTGTGGCCTATTATAATGTGCTGAACGGGCTCTCGATATTTTCAGGCGCGATGCTGGGGAGCTTTATTGTCGGTCATAACTCACTGTTCCGATCAAAATACCTGCTTGTCTTTTTGTTAAGCTGCGTGCTTAGGTATATCGCATCATCCGTCTTCATTCCAAAATTGAGGGAGGTCAGGACCGTGGAGGAGATTGGTTATCCCAGACTGTTTTTGAAAATCATCAGCACCATGCCGACCATGGGTATGATCTATCAACTGATCCCATTTATCAAAAGCCAGAAGACAAAGAAGTCTGGAATCAGAAAGAAATCTTAATTACATTTAGGTAAACCCCCGGCTCTGCCGGGGGACTCTTAGAGTTTGGCCATTCCGGGAGTATGCAGTTAACTGAAATGCTTTACCCCTCTCCCTTCCCCTCTCCCACAAGGGGCGAGGGAACTGCCAGTGGGTTTTCCCTCCCTTGAGGGGAGGGGATTAAGGGGAGGGTGTTCTTTACCGTTTGCGAATCGGCCCCTTTGAGGGGCCGGCAAACGTCAAGCCTCCGGCTTTGCCGGAGGTCACTGACTACTTGCTTTGATACAGAATCATGAAAAGCAGGAAACGAAAAATCCTCTTTGTCAATCCGAACCGATACGTGAACCCGCCGGTGATCCCGCTCGGGATCGAATACCTTACCCATTCTCTGAAGAGTCATGGCTTTGAGGTTGCGGTTTTGGATCTCAGCTTCTCCGGTGATCCTTTTTTCGACCTGGAAAGTTCCATCAGAGACATCCAGCCCCATGCCATCTGCATGACGGTCCGGAACGTGGACTCGGTGCTCTATCCGGAGACCGATTACTTTCTTCCGGAGATCAGGGAATACATCCGGCACATCAGGAACATCAAAGATCTCCCTGTGATCATCGGCGGCTCGGCCATGCCTGCGGACCCGGAGGGGATACTGGACTTCCTGGGAGCGGATATCGCCGTCGAAGGGCCCGGAGAAGAGTCCCTGCCTTCACTTCTAAATCAGGCGGACATCTTGAGGCAGAAGGGGAAGGTGATCCGGGGCGACCTGCCTCAAAGCTTTTGTCCAAAAAGGGGGAGGGACTTCCCCTACAAGGATTATCTTGAGAAGGGCGGACTTCCCGGGTTTGAAACGCACAAAGGGTGTTCATCCGCCTGCGCCTACTGCATGGAGGCCGGCGCCCCACGGTCCTTCAGAAAAACGCAGGATGTGGTTTGTGAATTACGGCAGCTTGCAGACCAGGGCTTCAATCATCTTCATCTCTGCGATTCCGAATTCAACGAAGACCTGGACTACTCTCTTGCATTACTGGAAGCACTCACCAGAGAAAACCTCGGACTGAAATGGGCCCTTTACATGAAGCCGGGGAATTACAACCGGAAACTCTTTGAACTGCTTCGCAGGTCCGGGGCCTACCTCGTAACACTGAGCGTTGATACCCTGCATAAAGATAATGGATACTGGAAGGATGTTTCGTCCATGGTGAGACTGTGCAAGGCGTCGGGTATCCGGATCAGCATGGATTTCCTCACGGGGTTCCCTTATGAAAAAGAGGGTGACCTGAAAAGATCGCTTGATTTTTTCAGAGATACAGCGCCCAGCGAAGTGGTGGTGAACGTCTTCATCCGGCTCTATAAAAAACTGCCGATTACGCACATTATCATCAAAGACCTATCTCTCGATCCCTATCTGATCAGAGCAAAAGGAAATGAAGGCTCTCTGCTTGCCCCAACATTCTACAATCACATCCCCACGGAAAAACTCCGGGAACTCATCGGACATGACCCCATGTTCCGGATCGCCGGCGCTGAGAAGGTCGTGAATTACCAGAAAGCGCCCTAAGTGGTCCTGTTCGTAAATATGGTGAAGTACCGAGAGGGTCGTAGGGCGGCCTCATCAAGGCGCGCGACTGAGGTGTACCCCTCTGGTACGCCGCAAGAAGCGGAACGCCGAGGAGACCGCCCTACGGCACTCGAATGCCACCGTATTTACGAATAGGGCCACTAAAGTTCAACTGTAAAATTACAGTTTCTTCGCATCCCAGTCCTGTCATTCCCCGACTCGAAAACTGTGTCACAATTATGGAGATTCAGTTCCTTTGGGAACAAGGTTTAGGGCAATCAATAAATTCCCTCTCCCCATGAATGGGGAGAGGGCAAGGGTGAGGGGTTGACCGAAAAGAACCCCCCTCATCCTAACCTTCTCCCCAAAAGGGAGAAGGGACATAAGGAAGAGATCAAGATTACGACACAGCCTCTCGATCGGGGAATCCAGATAGTTTTTTCTTGAAACTTTACCCATGCGGATGTAGGATTGCTCATCCTTTCGGGGGCTGATGATCCAGGATCGCCGCCTGCAGATGCTACAGAGATGGACACAAGTTTGCATCCTGCCGGGCAATGTGATAGATTTAAGTTTGAAGGGGGCTACAATGAGGATTGAAATCGAAAGAGAAGAAGACGGGCGCTGGATTGCCGAAGTCCACGATCTTCCGGGGGTCATGGCTTACGGAAAGAGCCGGGAAGAGGCGATTACCAAGGTTCAAGCGCTGGCCCTGCGAGTGATTGCAGATCGGATTGAGCACGGCGAAACCATTCCTGAACTCGACGATCTCTTCGCGCTGCCCGCATGAGTCAATGGCATTCATCCAAGTCACGAGCCGTACTTGCGGCTCTCCTGCGCATTGGTTGGTCGATCAAAAGAGAGACCGCCAGTTCCCACCGTGTACTTTCACGCTCCGGTTGGCCTGATTACGTGTTTGCTTTTCATGAACGGGAGGAGATCGGTCCTCGCATGCTTGCCCGCATTGCAAAGAGGACGGGCCTCACTCCGGATGATCTATAGGAAATGCGGCGTCGCAGATAATTTTCTCTTGAAACTTTACCCGTGCTGATGTAGGATTGCTCATCCTTTCGTGGGCTGATGATCCAGGATCGCCGCCTACAGAGACTACAGATTCATGGGATAAAGTTCAGAGGAGGGAGCAATGCAAGTGGGGTCAGGCTTTGGGTCAGACCTACATACTACACAAAGTGCAATGTGTAGGTCTGACCCCAAACGGTACCCCCAAACGGTACCATGACCCCAAACGGTACCATGACCCCAAACGGTACCAAACGGTATGACCCCAAACGGTGCCCTTGTGTAGGTCTGACCCCAAACGGTACCCTTTGACCCCAAACGGTACCCTTGACCCCAAACGGTACCCTTTGAGGGTGTGATCCTCGGAAGCTTCTCAAGCAAAAGGGGTTACTTATTATTGACAAAGGACTCAGTGACCACGACAAAGATCCAACGTGAACCTAATACGAAGAATCACGTTCAGTGTTTGGAGAGAACGTTGTCAAGATTAAAGAAACGACCCTCAGAGAAAATTCATGAGATTGTTGGTCCGTCTCTTTTGCTTGCTGGGCCAGGAACCGGAAAAACATACACTCTTGGTTTGAGGTTAAAGTATCTTATTGAGGAGATGAATGTTTCACCTGATAATATCACAGTAATAACATTCACTTCTGAGGCGGCTAGGAACATGCGTGCTCGAATCTCAGATCCGGAAAAAGATGCCTTATATCTTCCTTATACGAAACAACCATCAAATATTATTACAATGCATAGTCTTGGATTCAAGATTATTAGGAAATATCCGGATAAAGTTGGTCTTCATGAACCGATCAAAGTCATCCCAGGTTACCTTGAAAAATCAATTATTCTTGGGGATGCTGCTCAACTTGCTGGCCAAAAGAGAGCCATGGGTCTGGAGGTTTCTTCCTGTAGACAAATCGGAGACTGTCAACCATTGGACGAACCAAAGTGTCATGTCTGTGAGATATATAAAAGAATTTTGAGAAAGAGTTCATGCCTAGATTATGATGAGCAGATCCTCATGGCTGTGGATTTATTAGTTACTAATCCAGTTATTCTCGAAGAATATAAGCAGTTCACCAAGCACCTCTTGGTTGATGAGTATCAAGACGTTAACACCGCGCAATATAAACTCATCAAATTACTCAGCAGTGGCCAGGAAGAGGGTCTTTTTGTGGTTGGCGATGATGATCAAAGTATTTATGGTTGGCGCGGCGGATCCCCTACATTCATACGCAATTTTGCTAATGACTTTAAACCCAACGCGAAAGTAATTCCTCTTACTAAATCATATCGATGTCATCGAAACATATTAGAAGGTTCCTTGAAAGTTGTCGAAACATTCGATACGGATCGCTTAGAGAAAGATCCATTCGAGTATAGCTTAGATGACGGTCCCATTATAAAAATACATAATGCACCAAGCGATAAAAAGGAAGCAAGAATAGTCAGGAGTATTGTGCAATCTGCTCTTCCTTCTCAAGATGTGCTTATTCTTGTTCCCCAGCGGCAATTTGCAGAATCAATCACCAAGGAACTAAGAAATAATCAAATTGGTTTTTCTACGCGCTCCAATAATCCTGGTACCGGGTTACCATTAATATCTCGATTATATGACTGGCTAAATAACACAAATGATAGTATTGCTTTTCGTCGATGTGTTGAATCGTTTATGGATCGCATTAATTCTGATATCCCCTCTAAGCGGGCGAGAAAAGCAGAGAAGATTGAACAACGAGAGACAGCATTCTCATTGATAGCTGATTTATGGAAAGATGTTTTGTCTGGGGAAGCAGAATCATTCTGGTCGTCACTTGGGAGCAAACGAGATAATCACGACTTATATAGTTCCCTCAGGGAAGCATTTCAACTGCTTCTTGATCAATTTTCAGACAAGGGTGATATAAGTGACTTCTCAAAAAATATCTCCGTATTTATTTCACCTTGGCGTGGAATCCACTCCTTCCTTGATGAGGTTATTTCATGGGTAGATTCTATTCGTCAACTATCGTTTGAAGGTTCGGATTCTTCTGTCCGTATTATGACTTTTCAAAGTGCAAAAGGACTTGAGGCGAAAGTCGTATGTGTGCTTGGTCTTGAGGAGGGTGTTATTCCCAGTGATGAGAATAATATACCTGAGCAGAGTCGACTGTTATTTGTCTCGATGACCAGAGCCATCAATGAACTGCATTTATTTCATGCACGTGTAAGATCAGGCAATGTTTTGTTGCGTAATGCTTTCCCAGTCGGGAAACCAAGTATTGAGAGGTCACGATTTTTGGATTCAATACCAGAAGAGCACTCTGAACAGGTGTATCATCAAGCATGACTGAAAGATCTTAGCTGCGCTAACCAATCATGAGACCGGACGCTTAACAGCGCCGGTCCATTCAACTGATGTAAACAGGAGTAAATAGAATGAAAATAGGGACGACGGGGCTGTTGAAAAAGCCTGCTACATGAATAGAAACGTCATTTCGAACAAGCGAAGCGGAACCAGGAATCCAGAAGAATCAATGAGTCATAGATTTCTGCCTTCGCGGGAATGATATTTGCTCAAAGCCAAGGACGACTTTTTCAACAGCCCCGCTGTCCCTATATTTGACCCAGAGGGATCCGAGAGCGGTCCAATATGGCACATAACTACTATCAAATCCTTCAGGTAAACAAATCTGCGACTACAAAGGAAATTAAGGCTGCTTATCGTCGCCTGATTTTTCAATATCACCCAGACAGAAATCTTGGCTCAGCCGCCTCAAAAATGGCAGCTCTGCTTAATGAGGCATACGATACGCTCTCAAATGATCGAAAGCGAAAGTTATACGATGAATCGCTTAAAATGCAGAGTTCGGCAGATGTCAAGTCAGATAGCGGTCAAGCGTCTCAATCAAAGTCAGAACCGATTCCAGACTACCGATGTGCTCGCTGTGGACGTCAGGACAGCAGTCTAAGGCTGACTTTGATGCATTATGTTGTGTCGCTCCTGTTGGTAACTTACCGTAGAGGTGCATCGGGTATTTGGTGCAGTCATTGCCGCGCCTTTGAAGCCACAAAGTGGACACTACTGACCGGTCTGATGGGTTGGTGGGGGTTTCCATGGGGACCCATTTATAGTATTGGAGCAATAATTACGAATGCAAAGGGTGGCGAACAACCAGTCCAAAATAACGCAATTCTCTTGAGGCACCTCGCTTACAAAATGTATCAAGATGGCAACTATAAAGAAGCCTTCTACGCGCTGCAAGAGAGCCTCCGCCTGGAAGCGAATGAAGATGCTGCCAAACTCCTCGAATACTTGAGGACGAAACAAGTCGCCGAGAAACCCTACGATTATTGGGGGGTTGCGTCGGCAATTCCTTCTGCTATAGTTGCCTTGGCGATGGCGGGAATAATTTTTCGGGTATTTAGTACCCCATCTGGGTACGAGGCTACTTACAAACCTCCGGTGACTCGCAACAAGGCACCTTACGCTAAAACAACAAATAATCCAGAAATAGGTCGCAGTTGCGTGAACGCGATAGCAAACCAATTAGCTGAAATTGTTGCGACGCGGGCCCCCATTGTTGGTACGCACTATGAGGGAACAACGAAGGTCACCGATCACGTTTTGGATAGAAGTAAGTTTTCGGCAGCGGAGTTATATCAATTGGCGGACTCCATAAATGTAGAACTCGGGAAAAATGTGGCAGATTATGACGGATTTATAGCAAGTGCTTATTTCAATGCTCAACTATTTGCTTTGAGTGTTGATGTAATTAATTCTATAGAAAACGGCGTGGCTATAGACAAATTATCAACTGACATCATAAATCTAGGAAAAATGGACTATGTACAGATGTGGCTAAAGACAAGCAATTATTTTAGTTCGTATAATGACCTCTGTAGCCGTTTGAAGCTTTATAAGAAACAGTATGTCCCAGGGAAACCTACAGATGAACTTGAGACCGAGTGGAAAGGTTTGGATAGCCGCTGTCGTAATTTGAAGTTAAGACTAGAGGAATATAGATCTCTTGAAGATATAGATGGTTACAACTCTTTGGTTGCTTCGTACAATGCCACTGCACGAATGACAAATCGCTGCGCCCATCAACTGAGATTTCGGTCAACTGCACAGCAGAAATTGGACTTGGCTTTCAATCGTTGTCTCGACATAAATATTCTATTGACAAAATTTAATAAGGCGAACTTGACATCTCATGCTGCGGAAATTGATTCTGCTCCAGAACCTGATAAATAGTAAATTGTTAAACATCTATTATGCTATGTCAGACTGACGAGGGGCCCAAATCTTTGAAATCTTTGAAGTTGGAACAAAAGGGACGCAACCCTTTTCATTGACAGGGTAGCGGCAGTTATAGCGGGACTGACGATGGTCTATTTTCTTTGCATTTGATGAACTTGGGTGCTTTGAAAGATATAGTGAGGGCGGGACACGGAGGGCGCTCTCACGGGTTGCAGCAGTGGACGATAATCTGGGGTACGTTCCGATAGTGACCGTCGGTAGTCAGTAGTTTGAGTCCGTGTTGCATTGCTGTTGCGGCGATCCAGAGGTCATTCGTCGGTATGGGCGTTCCCAGGGCGCGAAGATAGGTAAAGATAGCGGCGTACCGCTCTGATGTTTCTTCATCGATGATGGTGATCTGTGCCCTCGGTGAGGAAAGGAATTCCTTGAGGATTTTCAGATTCTTCTTTTCTCTGCCGCCCATGGCAAAGCCGGCGTAGAGTTCCCCCAGCACCACCGGATTCAGGAAAATCTCATCCGCTTCCTGGACCGCCTGCTTGACCTCGGCGTTCCCCCGCAGAAAGGCGGAATATGCCGAGGTGTCGAGCATCACTTTGATTTTTTCCATAGCTCCTCGTCCACTTTGCGCTGGATCCCGAGATATTTATCGAACGCCGTCGACTCCTCCCTGGACCACAGTCCGGCAAGATGGTCAAGATCGTGGTGGATAACCTTTTTCTCACGGGCCGTGCCGGACACGGTCCGTGAGAGGAGTGAAATAAACGCCCGGTTCAGGCTTAAGCCTTTGCGTTCGGCCTCTTTTTGAACCGCCTTTTTGACCTTTTCGGGAATGCCCCGCAAGGTGATCTGCTTCATGATGCGCCTCCTCATGATTCATACATGACTCACCACGAAGCTATTATTACATCATAGTCGGGAGAAGTCAATCCATAAATAATAAATAAAAAACCGGCAAACGATATGATGGGCTGCAACAAAAAAGAAGGGAGACTTATCTGCCTTATGACAGTTTGGAGAGAATCGGGAACAGCTGCTTCAATCCGTTGGCCATGATCTCAATGGAAAAGGCGGCGAGGAGGAGTCCCAGGATCCGGTTGGCGATATTGAGTCCCAGTGTCCCCATGGCCGTGCCGATCGGAAGCGCAAGGCGCAGCATGACCCAGAGGATGAAGCAGACGATCAGGACGGTGGAAATGATGACGATGTAGTGATCCCAGCCGCTTCCCCGGTTCATGGCAATGATGACCGTGCTGATGGCCCCGGGTCCGGCCAGCAGGGGGATTCCGAGGGGAACGATGGCCGCAGCGCCCTTCTCCGCCATTTCCATTTCCTCTTCCGGAAAAATCTCTAAAAAATTGCATTTCTTTCCCGGTATGATATATTGTAATACCAGAGGTGATCTGAAATGAGCTCCACAAAGATAGCAATAACTTTGAGAGAAGACCTTCTAAACAAACTTGACAGGCTGGTTAAATCCAAGGTTTTTCCTAATAGGAGCAAAGCAGTCCAGGAAGCAGTCGAGGAAAAATTATCACGATTGAACCGTAGTCGGCTGGCTCGGGAGTGCGCCAAATTGGTTCCTGAATTCGAACAGGCGCTTGCTGAGGAAGGTTTCTCAGGGGAAAAAGGCGAATGGCCCGAATATTGAGAGGAGAAATTTATTGGGCTAATCTCGATCCGGTCAAAGGTCATGAGCAGTCCGGAGAACGCCCGGTACTCATACTGAAGTCCTTGACACCTCCAACCCTGATTTGATACGATGCGGGCCGATGGGTCCGGGACCGCATCCAGCTTTTCAGTGATGATCATCAGAAATTTCCTCTGCCCTGCGGTGAGGTGCGGCCCTGGGATGGGGGAATGCATCGGGGGGGGGATCTCCATGAAACCTGCGGAAGAGAAGCTCAAGGATTTCAGAAAAAGGCTGAAGATCAGCGTGATCGGCCTGGGACAGTGCGGCGGCAATCTGGCCGTGGAGTTCGCCAAGCGGGGCTACGAGTCCTTTGCCCTGAATACGTCGTTTTCCGACCTCAAGAGCCTGGAAGAACTCCCCAAGGAGTTCCGGCTCCATGTGGGGCTGGACGGGAGGAGCGGAGCGGGGAGGGATCTCAATCTGGGGAAGCAGAGCCTCCTTTCCAACCGTGACCGGATCCTGAGCGTTCTCAGTGAGCCGGCCAAGTCTTCGGACCTCTTTCTTATGGTCGCGGGCATGGGAGGCGGGACCGGGAGCAATCTCCCGACCCTGGCCGAGATCCTGCGTCCCCTGAACCTGCCCATCTCCGTGCTGATCACCCTTCCTGCGGAAAGCGAAAGCAGCCTGACCAAGGTGAACGCCATCCAGGCCGTCAATACCTTGTTCAGACAGAACCTGAACAGCGTGGTTCTGATCGACAATCAAAAGATTCTGGACTTTTTCCCGGGAGTCAGCCTCTCCGAGTACTATGTCCGGGCCAACGAGCGGATCGTCAAGAGCTTCGATGACTTCAACCGGGCCGACCATGCCTACAAGATCCGGAGCCTGATCAGCTTCGACAGCGAAGATTTCAGGAAGGTCTTCTCTTCTCGAGGGCTCCTGATCTACGGTTCCACAAGCTTCAACATGACGGGCCCGCTGACCGAGGATCTCCTCATGGAGCAGATGAAGGCGATCTGGAAGGGCGGGGACCTCTTTGCCTCAGGCTACGATTATACCACGGCCGCCGTCATCGCCATGATCCTCTATGCCCCGAAAAGCGTGCTGGCATCCACCCCTGCCGAGGTGTACGAACGGATCAACCGCTCGCTTAAGAACCAGACGCACGGGGCCGCGGTCTACACCGGTGTCTATGAACTCGAAGAGGGGAGGCCTACTCGGATTTCCACCATGATCGGGAAGATGAATTTCCCGGATCGGGTGGTCAATCTCCTCTCCCAGGCATCCATCGAGGGGCATGGGCTGGCCGAGAAGGTGCGAATGGCGCGGCCCACGCTCGATCTCGGCGAGGTCGAGCAGATGGATTTCTTCAACATCCTGACCCAGGGAGATCTCAGCGGGGAAATGGATGCCATGCTGAATGCCCTCGAGGATGAGGATCCGGATGTCCGGCTCCGGACGGTCCTCTCATTGAGCAGCCTCAACGATTACGAGCGCCTGCACCCCCTGCTCATGAAGGCGCTCAAAGACAATGACAACCGGGTGGTGGTCGAGGCGGCCAGGATACTCGGCAGGATCGGGGAAAGCCCGATTGCCGAGTAACGAACGGGGTCTTACCTGAAGTGGTTTCCAATCCTGAAACACAGACAGAACCATAAGCCGGATTCAGAGTATTCCAGGGGCTGATGATGTTACAAATCGGGGTTATCGGCTCAGGCCGGGATGAAGAAAAGACCAACCGCACGGCCCTGGAGGTCGGCCGGGAGGTGGCGCGGGCCGGGGCGGTCCTGATCTGCGGGGGGCTGGGCGGCGTCATGGAGTCTGCAGCCCGCGGCGCGCATGAGGAGAAGGGGATCACGGTCGGGATCCTTCCAGGGGAGAATAGGGGAGAAGCCAACGCCTATATTGATATTTCCATTCCCACGGATCTCGGCCATGCCAGGAATGCCATCGTGGTCAGGGTCTCGGACGCCCTGATCGCCGTGGGCGGGGAATACGGGACCTTGTCCGAGATCGCCTTTGCCCTGAAGATGGGAAAACCGGTCGTGGGGCTGGACACCTGGGAGATCCGAGGCGTGAGGCAGGCCGGCAGTGCAAAAGAAGCGGTCAGCACGGCGCTCGGCCTCCTGAAGAAATAACCTGCATGATAGATTCGCAAATGATCGTAAGAATCTCCTCAACCTTTTGATCAGGGAATCCGATTCTTCCTCCACTGATTTCATTCTTTTCATTTCGGTTAAATTTATGTAGACTGTGCCGGAAGTTCTGCTGGGGAAAATAGCGCTCAAGAGGGGGAGATCCATGCCGGTTGAGACGGTCCTTAATACATGGCGGTCCCGCAGGGACTTTACCAAGCGGTTCACAGCCGAAAGGGTCTTCCCGCACAGGGAGGGGGAATACGCCCCCTTCCCGTCTTGGGCGCCGGAAAGCCTGGTCCAGGTTCTGAAACAGGGTGGTATCGAGAACCTCTATTCCCATCAGAGAAAGGCCGTGGACCGGATCCATGACGGGAAAAACGTGGTGATCGTGACCCCCACGGCCTCGGGCAAGACCCTCTGCTATAACCTCCCTGTCCTCTCAGCCATGCTCCGTGAACCCGAGACCCGTGCCCTCTATCTCTTTCCGACCAAGGCCCTGGCCCAGGACCAGCTCCATGAGTTGGATTCCCTGATCCAGGCGCTGCACGCCCCGATCTCCGCCTTTACCTATGACGGGGACACGCCGGCTGATGCCCGATCCGCGATCCGGCTCCGCGGCCATATCGTGATTACCAATCCGGACATGCTCCATACCGGGATCCTCCCCCATCATACCAAATGGATCCGGCTCTTCCAGAACCTGAGATATGTGGTCATTGATGAAGTCCATACCTACCGGGGGGTCTTCGGGTCCCATATGGCCAACCTGATCCGGAGGTTAAAGAGAATTATAAGGTTCTATAATTCAAGTGTTCAATTTATATGCTGTTCTGCCACCATTGCCAACCCGGAGGAACTCGGGAGCACCCTCTGCGGGGAACCCTTGGATCTGGTGGATGAGAGCGGCGCCCCGAGTGCGGAGAAACATTTCCTTTTTTATAATCCCCCGGTGATCAACCGAGAACTCGGGATCCGGAAAAGCGCCCTCACCTCGGCCCGACACCTGGCCGCTCCCTTCCTGAAGCAGGGAATCCAGACCTTGATCTTCGCCACCAGCCGCCTCAATGTGGAGGTCCTGACCCGGACCTTGAAGGAGCGTTTCGAACAGGGGCTACCGGGGGAGGAGCGGATCCGGGGGTACCGGGGCGGGTACCTTCCCGAAACCCGCCGGGAGATCGAGCAGGGGCTCCGGGAGGGGAAGGTCATCGGCGTGGTCTCCACCAACGCCCTGGAATTAGGGATCGATATCGGGAGCCTCGATGTCTGCATCCTTGCCGGGTATCCGGGCTCCGTGGCCGGCACCTACCAGCAGGCCGGGAGGGCAGGCCGACGCAAGGGGAATTCCATCGCCATCCTGGTTGCCCGCAGCAATCCCCTGGACCAGTTCATCGTCACCCATCCCGATTATTTCTTTGGGGCATCCCCGGAGTATGGGCGGATCCATCCGGACAATCTCCTCATCCTCATGAGCCATATCCAGTGCGCGGCCTTTGAACTCCCCTTTGAGCCTGGGGAGACCTTCGGAGGCGAAGACCTGAATGAGATCCTGAAATACCTTGAAGAAGAGCAGGTCCTACACCGGGCCGGAGAGCGGTATCACTGGAACAGGGACGCCTATCCCGCCAATGCCGTGAGCCTCCGGAATATCCCGGAGGAGAACTTCGTGGTCACGGACCGGACCGATCCCGCGAAGCCCGTGACCATTGCCGAGGTCGACTTCACATCCGCCCCGGTCA
>Ga0210051_1002688_pt1 | contig 17859 bp, 20 predicted proteins | sample CryGey092014_all_FD_185464 | JGI IMG/M metagenome (GOLD analysis project Ga0210051, IMG submission 185464) | Groundwater microbial communities from aquifer - Crystal Geyser CG23_combo_of_CG06-09_8/20/14_all (SPAdes) (version 2) | ecosystem: Environmental > Aquatic > Deep subsurface > Groundwater... | reverse complement strand
GACGAAGGCTTACGCTTAGATGTTTTGGTGGAAGAGCTAATTATTTGTGAACTGAAAGCAGTGGACGAGATGAACCCTGTGTGGGAAGCACAGATACTTAGCCTTATGAAATTGACTGGTAAGCGCCCTGGTTTTCTTATTAATTTTAATGTGTCCCTCATCAAGAAGGGTATTCAAAGAATAATTATATGATCTTAGTGTCTTGGTGTCTTAGTGGCTGAATAGTTACTATAATTTTATAATAATACTCATAAATTGAATATTGTCCGAGGGTTCAGAGAACGTTCTCTGGAGGGTAAGACAAGCTGGTCGGGCCGCCATCTGATCTGGAATCAGGTGGCGGCTTTTTTTATTATTTGACATCCAACACTTCCTCCCTTTTGCCATCACCAGGGCAATGCTGGAGGAAAATAATGGAGATGAGAAATGAGCCACGAAGTTGCTGCCGCAACTCAAATAGTGATGGGGCCGGCCTTCTGGATCGCCACGTCGATTTTCATTCTCGCCTATGCCCTGATTGTAGCCGAGAAAATCCACAAAACCATCATCGCCGTCTTCGGCGCGGCCCTGATGATTGTCATAGGGATTGTGACCCAGGAGGATGCCTTCCATTCCATGGAACTGGGCGTTGACTGGAACGTGATCTTTCTCCTCGTAAGCATGATGACCATTATCAACATCATGAAACCTTCAGGAATCTTTGAGTACATCGCCATCAAGAGCGCCAAATTGGGAAAGGGAGAACCGTTCAGGATTATGGCAATCTTCTCGGTGGTAACTGCTGTTCTTTCGGCTCTTCTGGACAACGTAACGACGGTGCTCCTCATCGCCCCTGTGACGCTCCTCATCTGCCAGGCCCTTGAGTTAGACGTCATTCCCTTTCTCATCACAGAGGTTCTCGCCTCCAACATCGGGGGGACGGCGACACTCATCGGCGACCCGCCCAACATCATGATCGCCTCGAAGGCGCAACTTGACTTTATGGCGTTCATTTACCATCTGACGCCGGTCATAGTCATTACCATGATCGTATATATCATTACATTAAAGCTTGTATTCGGTAAAAGGCTGACAGTGAGAGAAGACCTGCGGCAGCGTGTCATGGCTATGGATGAAAACGAAGCGATTCAAGACCCGGTCCTCCTGAAAAAATCCCTTGTTGTTCTGGCGTTGACGATGGCGGGATTTGTCTTCCACGGGATGCTCCATCTGGAGCCTGCGACGATTGCCCTTGCCGGTGCCGGGCTGCTTCTCCTGGTTTCCGGGATTAAAGATCCCCACCATATTCTTGCGGAAGCAGAATGGGCGACGCTCTTCTTCTTCATAGGGCTTTTCATCATTATCGGTGGAGTCATCAAGGTCGGTCTCATCAAGTGGATGTCCATTCAGGTTTTGCAAATTACCCAGGGAAACATGTTCGCGACGAGCATGGTCGTCATGTGGTTTTCTGCGTTCGCCTCGGCAATTGTTGATAATATCCCCTATGTAGCCACGATGAACCCCCTGATTACCGACATGGCAAAGCAGCTCTGGCCAAATCTCTCCGGAGTGGAGCTACTTCACCATACGGACCTGATGCCTGTATGGTGGTCCCTGGCGTTAGGTTCCTGTCTCGGAGGAAACGGCACGGTCATCGGCGCCTCCGCCAATGTTATTGTCGTCGGCATAGCCGAAAGGTCGGGTAATCCCATATCCTTCAAAAAATTTATGCTTTACGGAATGCCATTTATGATTCAGACGGTCATTATCAGTATGATATACGTCTGGCTGAGATATTATGTATTGAATATCTAAGGAAGATTGCTCCGCTTTGTAAACATCTTATAGGAACTTAAGCGACTCAGGCTCTTCATATCTCTTTACTCTGTGCCTTTGTGCCTACCTGAGTAGTTACTATATTTTTTCCACGACGTGCTTAATTTTTTTACTTTCCACCAGATCTAAGAACTGCTCGCCCAGGGGGGCAGATTGTTCCACCACCTGTCGCCAGTTTCTCTTTCGCTGAGCAGGGTCATCGAGAAAAATCTTAAAGTCATCCCTATCCGGTATTTTCCCCCCCGGCAACTTCAAGATAAATTCTCTGGAAGGGTACACCATCAACACATTTTCAAGAATATCGACTGCCGGTTGGCGATAGGTAAGCCTCTTGTCCAGCCATCCGGGTATGATCCGTTCCTGATGGTGGAAAAAAAGTGTTATCTCATCATCCTTTGCCGTATAATTATGGCCCAGATGGTAATCTGTCAGTCCCCCATCCCGGTAAACACCCCTTGGCGCGCCATAGATATCTCTGACACCGGCAACAACAAGGGGAATGGCCCCTGATGCCAGGACAACATGCTTAAAATTGGTTTCACTCAAGGGAATATACTGACCCCGGAAGTCATCATGGAGACAGAAAGAGGGGGGTTTTGGTCCGTTATAGAAGACGATGCGTTCGGCAAAGCTATACAGGAAAGAGCGATTTAAGGCGTTCATGACAAAACAAATCCCCAGGCCAAGCCGCTGCACCCACTTTATCTCGGAAGCCACAAGGTGCCTTGCCCGACAGGTGATGATCGCGAGACGATACTTCTTCTTAGCGAGGGCAAAGGGAAGGGCGTCTTCTTCGAGGTAAGTATTTACAACATCACTGAGGGACTGCAGGAGAGTTGCGGGTTTATCTTTCCTTTTGAAGGTCAGGGCGATATAGGCTTCCAAGAGGGCACGGTAACTCTTTTCCGGCTCCGGTTGCAGCCAGGCAGCAAACCGCCATGCGCCGGACGATGAGCCGACAAGAAGTACCGGTTTCTTTCGTCCAAGCACATCATTTTGTAACAATGTAAGGTCGAAGCCACTGGCGATAAGCCACCGGGGACCAACTGCCGGTCCGACATAAGTGGTGACATGGTCCAGATGGAAACCACCATCTTGAATAATCCGATAAACCCTTTTACCCGCCTTGATATGGATACCGTCCATCGCTCCGCTCCCCCATAACAGACCACCGATCACTTTTTCAACGGCCACGACAGGGGAGGGACGCGCTTCGTCGCGTCCGTTCCCTCCAGCCACAACGGAGTGGCCCTCCTGCCCCCGTTAAAAACTTGACACAACTTTGTACGTTTTGTAAAGTAATTACAAAGTTGCGGTTCATATACAGATATTGCATTTGATTTGTCAACGGCTGAATGTTCGTGAAAAAGCCGATTAACCCTCTCATTGAGGAACCATTAATAATGATTGAATAGTATGGGAATTTCCTTTTTAAATAACTTTAGGCACTTTAAACTTTAGCTCACTTTAGGCACTTAACTTGAGGATGGAGAGCTTATGAACATCAAGTCCCAGATGATTGAACTGGCAAGAAAGGCGAGAGAAGCGGCTGTTACCCTTTCTCACATCTCATCGGATAAAAAAGACAGGGCGTTGCTCGCCATGGCGGAGGAACTCACCAGACAAACCGATTATCTCATCAGGGAAAATACGAAGGACATGGAATATGCCGGAGGGAAAGGCCTTTCCGGGGCCATGATTGACAGACTCACCCTCAGAGAAGCCACCATAGAAGGCATGGCAAAGGGTCTGCGCGAAGTCGCCGCTCTGCCTGATCCGGTGGGAAAAGTAACCTCCATGTGGAGAAGACCCAATGGTCTTGTTGTCGGAAGGATGAGGATCCCCCTCGGTGTTATCGGAATTATCTATGAGTCGCGTCCCAATGTTACGGCAGATGCCGCTGCCCTCTGCCTGAAATCGGGGAATGCCGTCGTTTTAAGAGGTGGATCTGAGGCAATACATTCAAATATTGCTATTGCCAATATCCTTCAGGATACCATGAGAAAAGCGGCCCTCCCGGAGGCGGCCATCCAGGTAGTCCCGATAACTGACAGAGAAGCCGTCTATGAGATGTTGCAGCTTGAGGAATACATTGACGTGATTATTCCGAGAGGAGGAGAAGAACTGATCAGGACCGTGGTGAATCAATCGCGGATTCCGGTCATCAAGCATTACAAAGGGGTCTGCCATATCTTCATTGATGCCGCCGCCGATCTCGAGATGGCCGTAAAGATATGTATGAATGCAAAAACCCAGCGTCCGGGGGTCTGCAATGCCATGGAGACCCTGCTAATTCATCAGGATATTGCAGATAAGTTCCTGCCCTTGATGGCGCAGCATTTTAGGAAGGCTGGCGTCGTCCTGAAGGGATGTGAAAGGACAGTGGCCATCATGCCGGATATTGAGGAGGCAACCGAGGATGACTGGCACAGGGAGTATCTTGATCTCATCCTGTCAATACGCATTGTAAACGACATAGATGAGGCGATCGCCCATATCGAAAAGTACGGTTCCCTCCATACGGAGGCCATTATCACCCGTGACTATCACAATTCCCAGCGTTTTTTGAATGAAGTCAACTCCTCTACCGTTCTGGTCAATGCCTCCACCCGTTTTAGTGACGGCTTCGAATTGGGTCTTGGGGCGGAGATAGGCATCAGTACGACAAAACTGCACGCCTTCGGCCCTATGGGACTGGAAGAGTTGACAACTACCAAGTTCATTATCTACGGAAACGGACAGGTAAGGACATGAAATGGGGTTTATTGGGAGGCGCCTTCGACCCGATACACCTGGGTCACTTAAGATGTGCCGAAGAGGTTCTCGAGATATTTGCTCTGGAGAGGATTATCTTTATCCCCGCGTCAAGACCTCCCCATAAAGTAGATGCCTGCGCCAGTTTTTACCATCGTAAACAGATGGTAAAACTTGCCATTGAGGGAAACCCGGCATTTTCCATCTCCGACGTGGAGAATCGGCACGAGGGTAAATCTTTTTCGGTGGAAACGGTTGATTACTTCCTGCAGAGATTCCCGGGGGACCTCGAATTGTACTTTATCCTGGGACAGGATGCTTTTTGCCAGATCCAGACATGGAAAAATTGGGAAAAACTCCTCCTCTTATGCAATTTTGTAGTCATGAGAAGGCCCGGCTACGAAGATGCCGGACTATCAGGGGTTGTATCGGCCGATTTTGCGTCTCAATTTACATATGATGAAGCTGTAAGGGGGTTTAAAGGGCCGGAAGGACAGATTATATCTTTCCAGGAAGTAACTCTTCTGGCCATTTCGGCAAGCGATATCAGGCGCAGGCTGAAAGAGAGGAAATCAATCAGATATCTTGTTCCCAATGCCGTTCGTCACTATATCTTTCAAAATTCTCTCTACGGAGTATAGAAAAAGGAGTAACATCATTATGGGTGAGGTCCTGGATGAGGGGTTGTTGAAGAAGATCAGGCCGATTCGTCTTTTGATCCTTGATGTTGACGGTGTCTTGACCGATGGCGGGATTATCATGAACGATGCCGGACAGGAAACAAAACATTTTGATGTAAAGGACGGGCACGGCATTAAAATGATGATAAGACATGCTATAGATGTTGTCTTTTTAACAGGCAGAAGATCGGAAGTGGTGGAGCATCGCGCCAGGGATCTTGGCGTAGGCGAGGTGCATCAAGGTATCCGGAATAAGGTCGAGGCGTTTGAAGAGATCCTCCAAAGGAGAAACCTGGACAGAGACCATGTGGCTTACGTGGGGGATGATGTTGTTGACATTGCCCTGTTAAAAAGGGTCGGATTCTCCGTAGCCGTGGCAGATGCATCTGACGATGTCAAGAAAGTTGCCGATTATGTTACTAAAAAGATGGGTGGCAGAGGGGCCGTCAGAGAGGTGTGTGAAATCATCCTTAAGGCGCAGGAAAAGTGGGATGAGGTGGCCACAAGATACGACTTCATTTAATCTCGCTTAGTTTTGCCGTAACTATTCAGGTTCAAAGTTCCGGGGTTCACGGTTCAAGGTTAGACGTGGATTCCTATTGCTGGCTATCTCAAGAAATATGAAGAGCGCAAGCCAATCAGCCGTGAACCCTGAACCGTGAACCTGACAACCTGAGTAGTTACGTTTTGCCTTTACTTGTCTTTAATCGGGTGATATGAAAAAGGCACAGAGGCACAAAGCAGAGGATGGATGAAGCTCAAAAAAAAGAGGGTTATTATTGCCGGGATAGTGATAGGGGTGGCTTTATTGGTAGTTGCCGGTATGGTCAGCCACTGGAAGAAGATACCCCTTACCTCCCCCCTGAAAATTCTACCGGATAATGTTGATCTTCAGGTAAAAAATGTTCACTATACCCAAGTGGGGGATGCTGATGCAAAATGGGAGATCAAAGCGGATACGGCGAGATATCTCAAAAAGGAGAATCTTGTGTTATTTGATAAGGTTGAGATAACACTGGAGACGAGGAATGGGAAAACCTTTGTCCTGACCGGGGATAGATCCCAGTTGAATACAAACACGAGGGATGCAGGAATTACCGGTAACGTTGAGATTATTTCTGATAATGGGGACCACCTGACGACAGATCGCCTGACCTATTCCCAGGGGAACAAAAGATTCCATACCAACTCAGCAATTGTCATGGAAAACCCCCACATGCGGGTCGAGGGCGTGGGTATGTCGCTTTCCTTAAAGAACGGGGAACTGACGCTGTTTTCGAAAGTAAGCGCCCAGACAAGGTAACGTGGAAAATAATCTAAGGTATTTACGATGAAAAATAAGTTATTCTTATTTAAGCTCTTGATTATACTCGTTATTTCTCTTTTCGTGTATGTTTATGCAGAGAAAACCGGGGCGGAGAACAAACCAAGTACGGAAAAGGAGCAACCGATCCAGATCGTCTCCGACCGCCTGGATGCATACAATGAAAAAAAAATGGTCGTATTTTCCGGGAATGCCGTGGCTACCCGTGGTGATATGACCATAAAATCAGAGCGCCTACTTCTGTACTATAAAAATGGGCTTGCGGCTTCTGAAAAGGCAGCCTCCAGGGAGATCGACAAGGGAAGAAATTTAGAAAAGGTTGAGGCAAAGGGAAACGTAACAGTTATACAGGGTGACAGGATCGTAACGGGAGATGATGCCGTCTTTTACGAGGACACACACAAAATCGTGATCACAGGTAATACTGCCCTCCGGGAAGGGAGAAATATCATCCAGGGGGGGAAAATCGTGATTTTCCTGGACGAAAACAGAGGAATTGTTGAAAGCGCTGAAAACAAAAGGGTAACTGCTACAATTTATCCTGAGGAGGAGAAGAATAAGGAAGAGAAAAAGTGACGGGAAAATTATCAGCCTCGGGATTGACAAAGATATATGGAGAGAGAAGGGTCGTTAACAGAATTGATCTGGAGGTTAATAAAGGCCAGGTCGTTGGCCTTTTAGGCCCTAATGGCGCCGGTAAGACCACCACATTTTACATGATCGTCGGTTTGATAAAACCGGATGGGGGTTGTATTTCTTTAAACGGCGAAGATATAAGCACAACTCCCATGTATATACGGGCAAGAAAAGGGTTAAATTACCTGCCCCAGGAACCTTCAATGTTCAGAAAATTGACTGTTGAAGAAAATATCATGGCAATTCTTGAAAACCTCGGTCTCCCCAGAGAAGAGAGAAAAAACCGGTTAAAAGAACTGTTGGGGGAACTCGATCTTTCCCATCTGGCAAAGAACAATGCTTACTCTCTGTCAGGCGGGGAAAGAAGAAGGGTCGAGATTACGAGGGCGCTTGTTACCTCCCCCGCCTATATCCTCCTTGATGAGCCTTTTGCGGGGATTGATCCCCTCGCCGTGAGGGATATCCAGAAGATTATATTTAAACTCAAAGCTAAAGGAATCGGTGTCATTTTATCTGATCATAATGTCAGGGAAACACTCTCCGTCTGCGACAGGGCCTATATCATCAATGAGGGGACTATCCTGGTAGAAGGAGACCCTGAATATATAGCCAATTGTGAAATGGCAAGAAAAATCTACCTGGGAGAAGATTTCAGTCTCTCTGTAAAGGACGAAAGGAAAAGGCACAAAGGTTCAAAAGCACAAAGGGGCCAAATTAACCTCTGACCTCTGATCCCTGACCCCTGACCCCTGACCCGTGACCCGTGAACTGTGAACCTCTGAACCTAATATGGTATTTGAACTCAAACAAAACCTGAAACTGACACAACAACTGGTCATGACGCCTCAACTCCAGCAGGCGATCAAGCTCCTCCAGCTTTCGAGACTGGAACTGTTGGAGACGATCAATCAGGAGATGTGGGAAAATCCTCTACTTGAGGAGGAGACAAACGACGACTACCAGGAAAGCAACACAGATCAAGAAGACGATGGTGTCGCCACACTTGATCGAGAAAACACAAAAACGAACGATCGCACAGAAGAACTGACTGGAGAAGGTGACGGGAAGGAGGATTTTGACTGGGGCAGCTACCTTGAAGATTATGTATCCACCGGGGTAAGCTATGGAGGAAAAGATAGTGATGCTTCATCATGGGATAATTTGCTGACCCAAAAGCCATCCCTGGTAGATCATCTCATGTGGCAGCTCAAGCTCTCCCGTTTTACAGAATCCGAAATGAGAATCGCCGAACAGATAGTCGGGAACCTTGATCAAAACGGATATCTGATGGCATCTCTGGAAGAAATTGCCGCCGCCGAAGGGGTTGACAAAGCTCTTGTGGAGGGCGTCTTGAAAAAAGTTCAGGAATTTGATCCCCCCGGTGTTGCGGCAAGGGATCTCAAAGAATGTCTTTTACTGCAGGCCGGAATTCTCGGGATATCGAATGATCTTATCGAGATGATCATCAAAGAACACCTGAAAGATCTTGAGACAAAAAACTATGCCCAGATTGCCAAAAAATTGAAAGTTCCCCTGTCAGAGGTTTTGCAGGCTGTACTCTTGATCAGTAACATGGATCCCAAACCAGGCAATATTTACAACGAAGAAAGAATTGAGACGATCATTCCGGATGTGTACATTTTCAAGTCCGGCAATGAGTACAAAATTGTCCTCAACGATGACGGCCTGCCGAGGCTGAGGATCAACAACCTGTACAGAGAGATTTTCGCCGGGGCCAGGGGAGATCTAAAGACAGCCAATAATGGCAAGAAGTATATTAAGGAAAAGATGCAGTCGGCTACGTGGCTCATCAGGAGTATTCAACAGAGGCAGAAGACGATTTACAGGGTAGTGGAGAGTATTGTAAAATTTCAGCAAGATTTTTTTGATAAAGGCATTAATTTTTTAAAACCACTGGTCTTGAGGGATGTTGCCGAGGAGGCGGGGATGCATGAGTCAACTATCAGCAGGGTGGTGACGAATAAGTATATGCATACACCGCAGGGTATATTTATGTTAAAATATTTTTTTGGCAGCAGTGTACATAATACCAGTGGCGATGCCATCGCCTCGAAAAGCGTCAAAGAGGAAATTAAGCGGATCATCAGTAAAGAGAATCCGTGTAAACCGTACACCGATCTTGAAATCGCCGGATTCCTTGAGGCATCGGAAATATCCATTGCGAGGAGAACCGTAGCCAAATATAGAGAAATGATGGGTATCCTACCATCTCCAAAACGAAAAAAGATGGATTTTAGTGATTACGAGAGCATTGTTTCGTAAGTTTTGCGTCATCTCTGCCGAAGGGAGAGATCCTTGTAACATTATTAAAACAGGGGGGAAAGATAATGAAGATTTCCGTAACCTTTAGAAATACCGAGGGAGAGGATTGGCAAAAAGAATATATCAACGAAAAGCTTAAAAAATTAAATAGATATGCCGATAATCCGGCTGAAGCCCATGTAATCCTCTCGGTGGAAAAATTCAGAAATGTAGCCGAAATCAAGTTAATGGTTGATGGGTTAAACGTAAATGCGAAAGAGGAAGCAAAAGACGTGTCTCTTGCTATAGATAACGCCGTGGAAAAGATCGAACGTCAACTAAAAAAACACAAGGAAAAAATCAGGGGTCACAAAGCAAATACCGTAAGAACTGAAGAAATAGGCGCAATGGAGTTACTGCCCGATGATACAGAAGATGCACCGGGGGCGAAGGTGGTCGAAACGAAGAAAGTGGTGTTGAAACCAATGTCCCTTGAGGATGCCATCATGGAGATCGAAACGTCAAAAAACCGCTTCATCATTTACCGGGATTCTTATACGGAAAACGTCAGTGTTATATATCGTCGAGATGACGGACATTATGGACTTATAGAAACCAACGCTTAACGTAAACCGTATTCTCATGAATACTACCACGATGAAAGATCTGTTTGAAGATTCCCGGGACAGACTGGGCATCGGACAGATGACCGGAAAATCCGGTCTGATGAGGGAAATAAACCGTGTCAAAGCTCAGCGTTACATTGAAAGGGAGGGCTTCTGGAATCGCCTGCTCCCTGAGGCTATCTTTATTATCACTCCTGCATGTCTTTCCGAACTGGCCAGTACCCCTGCAAAAAAGCGTGAAGATATCCTGCAAAACATCATTTCTTCTCATATCCCCTGCTTAGCAATCGCCGAAACCGGTTCCCCACCTGATTTTCTTGTTTATTTCTCAGAAGTTAACAATATTCCGTTCTTTACCTCAGTCTACGATGAATTTCTTCTCGAAAGTCGCCTCATCGCTCTACTGCGAGAGAAGATCAATCACATTGTTTTAATCCATGGGTAACGTTCAAAAGTTGAGGCAAACCTTTTTTTATAAACTTTTTTATCGCATCAAATGCATTTTTCTTTCTGTTGAGACTTCGTTTGATGGAGTTACCCACAACCGCGTCCGCCCTTGCTATTCCTAAGCTGCGTCCGCGGATGTGGATAACTCCATAGAAGATTTGCAGTCATCATTCTCTTACGGTGAATATGCTGCACTAAAATTTTGCCTCAACTTTTGAACGTTACTAATCCATGGCGTATTCATAAATGTATATGGCAGCGGGATAATTATCACGGGAGATAGCGGTATAGGAAAGACCACCTGTGGACTAAAGCTGGTGGAAAGGGGACATATATGGATCGCCGATGATGCTGTAGAGGTTGAAAAGAGAAATGGGAATGTCCTCTATGGGCGTGGTCATGGCCTGACGGGGCATCTCATAGAGATTAAAGGCGTTGGCGTTGTCAGGGCGAAGGAATTTCTCGGGGCAAAAGCCGTCAGCGACGAAACAGCGATAAGAATTATAGTTGAATTTGAAAAAGCAAGCAGTAACAGCGAAACAGAGATCGGTAGGGCAACCGGAAAAAATATCATGGGCGTGCAACTGCCTTTCATCAAGATCCCCGTATTCTCTCACGGAGCGCTCATGGCCGGGAATGTTGAATCCGTGGTCAGAAATTTCCCCTGAAAATCCCCCCTCCCCCCCCTTTGGAAAAGGGGGGCTGGGGGGGATTTTGGGAAAAGGGGGCTGGGGGGATTTAAAGGGAGGTATGAAATGAGGAGTGTTTCATGAAGAAACTCCGTGTCGTGATCATCACTGGGCTTTCCGGTTCCGGTAAGAGTACGGCGCTCCGGGCGCTGGAAGATATCGGTTTTTTTTGTGTTGATAATCTGCCTGTTGTTTTACTTCCCAGGTTCCTCGAGATTCGGTCCCATGATGTACAGGATATCTCAAAAGTCGCCATGGTCATGGACCTGAGGGAAAAAAGTTTTCCACAAAAATATGAGAAAATATTTGCCCGCCTGAAGGAAAAGGGATACAGGATTGAGATACTCTTTCTTGACGCCACTGATGAGTCCCTGCTGCATCGTTTCAGTGAGACGAGAAGAGTTCATCCCTCATCCATAAAGGGTTCCATTATGGAGGGTATCATCCTCGAAAGGGAGAAACTATCTCCCCTGAAACAGATGGCCGATAAAGTCATTGATACTACATCCTGCAATGTGCACCAATTAAAGGACGCCATTCAGAGATACTTTCTCTCTTCCTCGGCAGCCAGGAGGCTGGTCATTCATGTGACATCGTTTGGGTACCGATATGGACTACCCGCCGATGCGGATCTTGTGCTGGATGTACGCTTTCTTCCCAACCCCCACTTTGTGGAGGAGTTAAAACATTACGATGGCCATAACCCCGATGTCTGTAACTATGTCTTAGGATCTGAGGAAAGCAAGGTATTCATTCAAAAATTATTCAAGTTAATGACATTTCTCATACCCCTTTATGAAAAGGAGGGTAAGTCAAGGCTCAATATCGCCCTGGGATGCACTGGCGGCAGGCACCGCTCCGTCGTCATGGCGAATCAACTGGGGGCATATTTTTCAGACAAAAAGTATCTGACCACTATCGTCCACAGGGATATTAACAAAAGTTGACGGCATCATAAAAAGTAGTCACCTTTAAGAAGCCATGAGGAAGATAAACCACGATAAAGCAAAGACGATACGATAAATACCAAAAGGAATGAAGGTATGCGTCCTGATGAAATGGAGCAAAAATTTGATACTCAGAAGGGCAACAACAAACGAGGAAATAAATCCCACCAATAAAAAATGGAACTGATCCGGGGAAAACCGGGGAGCATTCTTTAAAAGATCGTACCCCATTGCCGCCAGCATCGTGGGAACTGCGAGGAGAAAGGAAAACTCGACGATCACTTCCCGCCTCAATCCTAAGATCAGTCCGCCGATAATCGTAGCCCCTGCCCGGGAAACACCGGGAATCACCGCAATTGCCTGGAAAAGACCGATAAGGAAAGATTGTTTGTAGGAAATATCGGTAAGCTCAGAAGCAGAACCCCCTTTTCCCCGATACCAGAGTTCAAAGGCAACGATGAATATGCCCCCAAGCAACATGGACCAGAGCACCACGCAATTTGATCCGAGGAGATACCCTTTAATGATTTTATAGAGGGCGAAACCCAAAACCCCCGTGGGGATGAAGGCCGCGACAATCCTCTTTATGACTTCAAAGTTTACCAGTAATTTCCCCCAGTAGAGAACAACAACGGATAGAATGGCGCCTCCCTGGATTGCTATTTCAAAACTCTTCAGGAATTCTGTAGGGGTAAGACCCAGAAGATGGGAGGTCAAAATGAGATGCCCCGTGGATGATATGGGGAGAAACTCTGAAATCCCCTCAACGATACCTAAAATAACTGCCGTTAAAAAATCCACGGGCTCATCTCTTTTCTAAAAAGACAATGCGACTATAGATTATCCAGTTCTATGCACCTGGCGATCCTCTCCGAAAAATCAGGAATTGCCGCAGTAACTCTCGTCCAGGCAGGTAACATGGGAATTCCTACAGGGTCGTCTCTAAATTCCTGCGTGGCCCTTTTAAGAGAGCCGACAAAGGCTTCAACAGCTTCGATTTCTCCGTGTCTGTCATAGGTAAGACCGTTCAATAAAGACAAAGCATAGTATTTCTCGATAGCGATTCTCGATTCTTCTATGTATGCAGTGTATAAAGTCCTAAAAAAGGATTGGCTCATAATAATGCCATCCTGACTCAATATCCTGAATAATGCCTTTGCAATATCCGTAGCCATACGGATCAAACCTTCATCGGGTTTATCTTTATCCAGGACCTGATGTTTGTGTTCGTAGAACTCTGTTATCTCTACCTGGCATATGCGATTGACTGCCGCCCTCTGGTATACTTCACTCAGCAGAGAGACCTCAAGTCCCCAGGTGGGGGATATCCTTAAGCCTCTCGCCAGGCTGCTGATGAGGGCAAACTCCCCGGAGAGGGCATATCTGAAATTACCGAGGTACTCCAAAAAAGGGTTATATCCCAGAATCCGTTTCAGGGTCCTGATCAGAGGCGTATAAAAAAGCCTCGTTACCTTTCCGTAAAGTTTTTCCGTTACCCTGGCATAGTACCCTTTGCTGAACTCGAAGTCTATAGCAGGGTGAACTACAGGATAAACCAGCCTGGCCAGCATTTCTCTTCTATAATTAACAATATCGCAGTCATGCAATGCAATTGCATAGACCTCCTCGTCCGAGAGAATATAACCGAGAGACATCCATACAGACCTCCCCTTCCCCGGCCTGTCTATATCAAAATCGGCATCCCTCAACTCACCATAGAGTTCCTGAATCCTCGGACCATCGTGCCATACTATCCTTACATCCACTGGAAGAGATGACATAACCTTTTTGGCTTTTTTGAACTCCCCTTTTCCTGCCCTATCGAGGGAAAGGACAATTTTGTAAAGATAGTCTACCCTCTTAAATTCCTCTATTATTTGGGGCATCGAGTCTGTTTCAAATTCGGAATACAGGGCGGGAAGCAAAACGACGATCTTCCTTTTTTTGCCAATGGTTCTTAATTCATCTTCAAGTATAATACTCCCCAAAAACTGGACAGGGCAATAAAGTGCATGTTAGGAGCCAAGACAACACAGGAGGATGTAAGCTATGGCAACCAACATGCGGAAGAATCACGACGCGGCCTTCAAGGCCAAGGTGGCATTGGAGGCCCTGAAGGGCGAAAAGACGATGGCCCAGATTTCCAGTGAATATGGGGTTCATGTCAATCAGATTCGCCAGTGGCGGCAGAAGCTTCTTGAGGAGCTGCCCGGTCTGTTTTCTGATCGTCGTCAGAAGAGGGACAAAGAGACCGAGGAAATGACGGCGGAGCTTTACCGTCAGATCGGACAGCTCAAGGTGGAGCTGGACTGGCTTAAAAAAAAATCCCTGCAGCTTCTGTTGAGGAAAAGCGGATGATGATCGAGCCGGAACACAAGCGGATAAGTATAAGCCGTCAATGCGTTTTGCTCGGGCTTCCCAGGGCTTCATATTATTATGCCTCCAAAGGCGACGATCGTTATAATCAACTGATGATGAATATGATTGACGAGCAGTTTACCAAGACGCCCTTTTACGGAGTTCCGCGAATGACGGCCTGGTTGCGGCGGGAGGGCCAAGACGTCAATCCCAAGCGCATACGCCGGCTCATGCGCAGAATGGGCCTGGAGGCGATTTATCCGAAGAAGAAGTTGAGCAAGGCTCATCCGGGACACAAGAAATACCCCTATCTGTTGAGAGATGTGGTCATTGATCGTCCGATCAGGCCTGGTGCGCCGATATAACGTATATCCGCCTGCAGCAGGGTTTTGTCTATCTGGTGGTCATCATGGACTGGCACAGCCGCTATGTTCTGGCTTGGGATATCTCCATTACGCTGGATGCCGTTTTTTGCGTCCGGACGCTGGAGCGGGCGCTGAGGATTTCCAGACCTGAGATTTTCAATACCGATCAGGGTGTTCAGTTCACCAGCGACGATTTTACAAAGATCCTCGAAAGAGAAGATGTTCGCATCAGCATGGATGGCCGGGGCCGTGTGTATGACAACATCTTCGTGGAACGCCTCTGGCGGACGGTCAAATACGAAGAGGTTTACCTGCATCAATATCTGACGGTTGCCGATGCCCGCAGGGGCTTGGGAAGATACTTCCATTTTTACAACACGGAGAGGATTCATGAATCCCTGGGTTATAAGACCCCTCATGAAATTTATTTCAAAAAACCTTTAGACCAACAAACAAAACAGACGGCCTGACTATGCACCAAATACAGCCCATATTTTTGTCTTGACAATGGGGAGAGGCTTACTTTTTTTTTATTATTATTGCAAAGGCAATAACCATCGTCTCCCTGCCGATACCGAGTTGTTCAAGCGCCATTGTCACAGTGAGTAAAAAAATAGCCAGCTTAACAAATCTTCCTATCAATCCGGACAATTTGATTCCAGCATTTACAGAGGCGATCAAAGCAGCGCGTCCGAAAAAATTCGGTAACGTTCAAAAGTTACGGCATCATGATGTAACCGATGCGATATGAATATTGAAATAGCCTTTGATACCAAGTTTTTCTTTCCAATATTGCTCCCATTTTTCCCGGGAGTATTGCTTGATCATAATCATCTTGGATAAATTGGTAACCGCCTTATCGGACCACCCCCAGGCAATTCTTTTAAGACGACGACCGATTTCTCTGAATACCCGTTCCAATAAAGATGTTGTTTTAGGTGCAATGACACCTGTTTTCAGCCATATTTCAATATGGGTAAATAATCGTTGAGAGAGATTCTCAAGATAAGCGGCGCCATGGCGATAGCCTTTTTCTCTGAAAGTCTCTATCAATTCGGTGATCTCTTTTTTGCTGGCTTCGTATCTGTCTTTTACTGGTTGTTTATCTTCATCTTTGAGAATTTCAAAATCTCCTTCGGGAAGTTCGATGCCTATGAGTTGTTTTAATTTATCCGTTTCAGGTTGACTGTCTTTTTTCTTTAGCCCATCTTCCCAAAGGGCATGATAAAGTCCTCGAGGACCATGCCAGGTACAGCGTTGCGATTGGGCAACACCAGATAGAAAATCGTCAAGTCCTGGCTCGCCATCATAAACAAAAGGAATATTTAAAGCCTTGGCCTGGTTTATTCGTTCTTTGATAGTTTGCTCTATTTCAGACCAATCCGTATTGGTAAAACAGCCCAGAGGTTCCACTTGACCCGCCTCGGTAATGCCGATAGCGACTCGAAGTTCTCCTTTACGTCCCTTTTGCTGTTTAACCCCAGTGCCGTCGGCCATCACGGCAGACATCTTCTCAACCTCTACTGAATCTTGATACAGCGTATCAATATCGCTGCCCACAACCATGTTATGAATGCCGCCCAAGGATATATCGATGGATCGACCATCAATTAGTCTGCGATAATTGGTATCAATGACCGCTTCAATGACTTCGTGCTCAAAATTCATTTCCTTGTGCGCATAGGCACCGATTTTCAAAGCCCTTAACAGCGGACAATACCGAGTTCCGCATTTACAACATTCAACTTCGCGGATGGGTAAAACAAGATCTCCAAATACAGTGGATATTTTCCGGGGGTGTTTGCGATATCCTCTTTTTCGCACCTTGCGGCCTCGACAAAATCGCCTGTTAGCATCATCCTTTCGCAGGTGTTGACCCAAACCCTTTCTTTTCTTGCTTGGATAGATATCTGTCCGGCTTAAACATTCAGCGATGAGATCGTCATAGCTTTTTAAAATTTGCTCTAAAATTCTGAGCATTAAATCATCCCTGATCTCTTTTAACCGATATACAATTTCGTTAAGATTAACATCACCTGTTGCCAAATCGTAGCCAAGTGTTATATAAATTTGATGTTCCATCACGATCTCTTTCCTTTCGGTTTTTGTTTGCAAACTTTAACCATAGAAAGAGATCGTGATTTAATCAAATAAAACTAAGCAAATGCAAAAATCCAGGCTGTATGCTTGAAAATTCCAAACCCTGGCTTGTGCTAAACCCACCGCAGAAAAGTTCCCTGTGCTCCGACGGGCTTTCTGGGGAGCCCATTCTCGCACAGAAAACTTTTCTGCTGGCCCGTCTCTTCGAACAAAATTTGAGATGGAATTTTTTAATTTTACCCGTATAAAGCTACATGCCGTAACTTTTGAACGTTACTAACTTTTTAGTAAGTCCTTTTAAATCGCCTACTCCATCACCGCTGCTATCGTAAAATGCCTTTATATGAAGCTCATAAATTACTGCATCCTTGTACCAGAGTGGAATATCATCAAGGTATAATTCCTTTTTAGGCATCAACCTATCTCCTTACATGAAGTAGTCAAAATCCCCCTCTTTTTTCAATCTTCGCCTGATCCTGAAAATATAAGCGGGACAAATATGGGAGTTTATCTCAACATAGTTCCTTTCCCCCTGCCATATATATTTATCATCACCGAGCAAATCATGAACAAGATAGGGCTGGTTAGGCTCAATTCCAAATTTATGAATAGGTACTTTTACCCATCCGGAATGTGTATGGAACGGGTCAAGATTGACTATCACAAGTATTATATTTGATAGGTCTTCGGTAGCCTTTCCGTAAAAGATAAGATTATCGTTATCTGATTCCTGAATCCGTGGCACTAAATATGCTTATGCTGTAAATGGTTAAAAATCGGTACATGATTCCGTTGCTATCTGCTAAAGATAGCGCGTCGTGGCCGTTATCCGGGGGTCAGTGAGGGTTATGACGAT
>Ga0210051_1002685_pt1 | contig 17867 bp, 17 predicted proteins | sample CryGey092014_all_FD_185464 | JGI IMG/M metagenome (GOLD analysis project Ga0210051, IMG submission 185464) | Groundwater microbial communities from aquifer - Crystal Geyser CG23_combo_of_CG06-09_8/20/14_all (SPAdes) (version 2) | ecosystem: Environmental > Aquatic > Deep subsurface > Groundwater... | reverse complement strand
GATGACGAGAGTAATGTTGATGATAATGATGAAGTAGGCAAGGATGAAGTAGACAAGGACGAAGTAGACAAGGACCAAGGAAACAAGTAAACAAGGAAACAAGTAAACAAGTAAACAAGTAAACAAGGATGGAGTAAACAAAGTACTTGTCTCCTTGTCTACTTTCTACTTGTCTACTTGCTCCTTGTTTTCCCCCTCACACCATAGGAGCACCATGAAAGACAAACCCAGAAAGTTAGCAGTAGTCGCCATCGGCGGCAACTCGCTCATCAAGGACGAAAAGCACAAGACTGTCGAAGACCAGTACCAGGCCGCCAAAGAGACCACCTTCCACATCGCGGACATGATCGAGGCCGGCTGGGACGTGGCCATCGGTCACGGAAACGGCCCGCAGGTCGGGTTCATCCTGCGCCGGTCGGAGATCGCCGCGAAGGTGGAGGGCATGCACGAGGTCCCGCTGGACGTGTGCGGCGCGGATAGCCAGGGCGCCATCGGCTATGCACTCCAACAAACGTTGCAGAACGAGTTGTACCGGCGTGGTATTACGAAGAATGTCGCCACCGTGATCACGCAGGTGCTGGTTGACAAGAACGATCCGGCTTTCAAAAACCCGACCAAGCCCATCGGCAGTTTCATGGATGAACCCGAGGCGAAACGGCGCCAGACAGACATGGGCTGGAACGTGGTCGAAGACGCCGGGCGCGGCTGGCGGCGCGTGGTCGCCTCGCCGATCCCGAAAGAGGTGGTGGAGCTTGAGTCGGTCAAGACCCTGTTGAGCGCTGGCGTGGTGGTCATCACGGTGGGCGGCGGCGGGATCCCGGTGATTGATGCGGGCAAAGGCATTTTTCAGGGCGTAGCGGCCGTCATTGACAAAGATTTCGCCTCGAGCTTGCTGGCCCGCTTGATCAAGGCCGACCTGCTCCTTATTTCCACTGCGGTTGAAAAAGTAGCCATCAATTTTGGCAAGCCCGACCAAAAGTGGCTCGACCGCATGACCCTGGCCGAGGCCAAAAAATATCTTGCTGAAGGCGCGCATTTTGCCAAAGGCTCCATGGCGCCCAAGATCCAGGCCATTATCTGGTACCTGGAAGCAGGTGGCAAGCAAGCCCTCATCACCAACCCAGAGAACATCGGGCGCGCCATCAAAGGTGAGACTGGCACCTGGATTGTGCCGTGAGCGTGTCCAGCGAATGTGTTAGAATCGTTTAGTGAAATTTGACTCAACGAAATAAGAGGAAAGGAGGTGAGCTTCTGACGGGTACTGTTGGCACGTAGTTTGTTTCAACACATCTTTTGTTCCACTATTCTGTAAGGAGGATTACCTGATGTTACGCAAAATCGCTTTACGTTTCACCATACTCTCGGTGATCTTTGTGATGGTGGCGGCGTCTTGCGCGCCGAAACCTGAAACCGTTGGTGGTTTCCAGATCCCCGAGATACAGAAGGGCAAATTCAATGTCGCCGCGGTGTTGATCGGCCCGCACGATGACGGCGGTTGGTCCCAGGCCCACTATGAGGGGCTGGTCTATGTCGAGCAGAACGTGCCCAACGTGCACGTGGCTTATATCGAGAACGTGCCGGAAGGCGCCGACTCCGAGCAGATCTTCCGCAGCCTGGCTCGCAAGGGCTTCGACCTGATCCTTGGCACATCCTTCGGCTACATGGATCCGATGGAAACTGTGGCCGGTGAGTTCCCGGATATCACCTTCATCCACATCAGCGGCTATAAGTCCAACATGACGAACTTTGGCAACCTGTTCGGCGCTATGGAGGATATGAAGTACCTGGCCGGCATGATCGCGGGTGCTCGCGCCAAAGCCGATGGCAACCCGAAACTGGGTTACATGGCTACCTTCCCCATCCCCGAGGAGATCCGCCTGGGCAATGCCATCGCACTGGGCATGAAAAAGACCTGCCCCGAGTGCACCATAGACGTGCGCTGGATCAACACCTGGCACGACCCGGTGGCTGAAAAGGACGCGGCTGCCTCGCTCTTCGATGCGGGTGCGCAGGTTGTCTTCACCGGCGCCGATACCCCGGCTGTGGCCGATGTGGCTCAGGAAAAGGGCAAGTGGGGCATCACCTATGACTGGTCTGGTTCCTGCAAGGTCGAGCGCTGCCTGACCGCTCCGTATTGGAATTGGGGCCCGGTCTATACCTCGATTACGGATGGTCTCATTGCCGGTACCTACAAGGTCGGCTGGGACTACTTCGATGCTGACAGCGGTGGTCTGGGATTGTACGGCTTCATGGAAGGTCAAACCCTGACCACTGGTGAGGCTGGCCTGCCGGCTGAAGTCCTCCAGATGGTGCGGGATACCTTAGCTCAGATGCTGGCTGGCAACTTCAACCGCTTCGATGTCTTCTCTGGCCCGATCGTGGACAACAAGGGCAACACCGTTGTCCCGGCTGGCGAGAAGTTCTCGCAGCCTGACATTGACCAGTTCCCGCCCGGCGCGCCCGGACTGGAGTGCACGTACTGCATGTACTGGTGGGCTGACGGCATCACCGCTGAACTGCCCTCGCTGACCCCGTAAGTATCCCACGCAACAAGGGGCCGGAATCCCCTTGGGATTCTGGCCCCCCTTTTATTTGACATTGTCGCATTTCTGAACACGAAATTACGGGCGGATGCGACGCCCACCGGCCGGGTATTGGCTCACCGCAGGAGCGACCATTGGACACCCTGGAACGTAAAACCACAAATCCATCTGTTGCAGAAGGGGCCACGCTTTTTGTGGAGATGAACGGGATCGTGAAGCGCTTTCCGGGCGTGCTGGCAAACGATCATGTGGATTTTGTGCTACGGCATGGTGAGATCCATGCCTTGCTGGGGGAAAATGGGGCTGGGAAGAGCACGCTCATGAACGTCTTGGCCGGTCTGTACCGGCCTGAATCCGGCACGATCCTGGTCAAAGGAAAAGTAGTCAATTTTTCATCCCCGCGGGATGCGATCAAGGCCGGCATTGGGATGATCCACCAACACTTCATGCTGGTGCCATCTCAGACGGTCACCGAGAACATTCTACTTGGGTTAGACAAGCCGCGCTTTCGCCTACAATTGAACGAGTACGATCACATTGTGGCAGATTTAAGCGAGCGCTTTGGATTGAAAGTGGAGCCGAGGGCCAAGGTATGGCAGTTATCCGTCGGCGAACAGCAGCGCGTCGAGATCCTCAAAATGCTTTATCGCGGCACCGACATCCTGATCATGGATGAGCCCACCGCCGTGTTGGCCCCGCAGGAGATCGAGGATTTGTTCAAGACCTTGCGGGCTATGGTGGCCGAAGGGAAGTCAATCATCTTTATCAGTCACAAATTGCACGAGGTCATGGCGATCGCCGACCGCGTCACCGTGCTGCGCAAAGGCAAGGTCACTGCTGCGGGCCTGGATGCCAGAAAGACGACCCTTCAGGAATTGGCAAGGCAGATGGTGGGGCGTGAAGTCATTTTTCATCTGGATAAAAAGCTCAACACGCCCGGCGAGATCGTGCTTGAGGTCGAAGATGTGTGCGCTGAAAACGACAAAGGCTTGCAGGCCTTGAACGGCTTATCGTTGGATGTGCGCGCAGGTGAGATCGTCGGCCTGGCAGGCGTAGCCGGCAACGGTCAGCGCGAGCTGGCCCAGGTCATCACCGGGCTGCGCAGGTGTACGGATGGGTGTGTGATCCTGAACGGTGAAGTCATTTGTAACCGCTCCGCTTTGGTCGGCATTCAGCGCGGGGTGTCGCACATCCCCGAAGACCGTACCGGTGTTGGCACTGCGCCTGACCTGAGCGTCACCGATAATGTAATTATGAAGCAATATCGCCGTCCACCCATCGCCCAGCACGGCATGTTGAACATGCAGGTTGCTACGAAGTTTGCCAACGAACTCAAAGAATCTTACGATATTATCGTGCCGAATGTCGAGACGCCGGTGCGATTGCTTTCGGGCGGCAACTTGCAGCGCGTCATCCTGGCGCGTGAGATCTCCGGTCAGCCGTCGTTGATGGTGGCCGTACAACCCACGCGCGGGCTGGACGTGGGTGCAATTGAGGGGGTTCACCGTCTGCTCCTTTCGCAACGTGAATCGGGCGCAGCCATCTTGTTGATCTCGGAAGAGCTCGAGGAATTGCTCTCGCTCTCTGATCGGGTGTATGTCATTTATGAAGGCCGTATTATGGGCGAAGTGAAAATCGGTGCTGGAGGATCGTCACCTGAGATGATTGATACGGTTGGCTTGATGATGACCGGTACACCGCTCGAACAGATCCGCAAAGGAGAGGCAGAAAGAAATGTCTGAAACCGCATCTTCTCACCCGGCCACACGTAACCGACGTTTCCCTTTTAGTCTGCGCCTGGAACCACGCATGAAAGAGCCGCCGCGTTGGTATCCGGCTGCGGTTTCCCTGGGGGCAATTATGGTGGCGCTGGTGCTCGGCGGAATCCTGATCGCCTTTGCGGGCGGAGATCCATTCCGCTCCTATGCCCATATTGCCAAAGCCTCCTTTGGGAACCTCGGCGTTCTTTCCGACACGATTGTCAAGGCCACGCCGATCCTCTTGACGAGCCTGGCATGTTCGATTGCCTTTAGAATGAAACTGTGGAACATTGGCGCGGAGGGACAATTTATCATGGGCGCATTCGGCGCCGGCGCCATCGTGCTAACCCCGATCCTGCCGGCCGATACCTCTCCCTGGATCTTCATCCCGGTCATGATGCTGGCGGGTATTCTCATGGGGGCAATTTGGGGTTTCTTCCCCGGCTTCTTGAAGGCGCGCTTCAACGTCAACGAGATTATCAGCACGTTGATGATGAACTACATCGCCATTTCCTGGGTCAATTTCTTCATTTTTGCAGTCTGGACCGAGGGGGGATTCCAGATGAGCCCCAAGTTCCCTGAGAATGCCTGGCTGCCGCGCCTGCTCGATTATGCAAAAACCATTCCGATCTTCAGCGGCCTGACCACACATCTGGGCCTGTTGATCGGGATAGTGGCTGCCATCGTCTTGTGGATAGTCATCTATCGCAGCCGCTGGGGTTACGAGATTCGCCTGATCGGCGACAACCCACGCGCGGCGCAGTATGCCGGTATCAACATTACCCGCAACACCGTGCTGGTGATGATGCTCTCGGGTGCGCTGGCCGGTTTGGGAGGCATGTCGGAGATCACCGGCATGGTTCATCGCCTCCAGACTACCCCGCTGGCGGCCGGCTACGGTTTTACCGGCATCATTGTAGCCTGGCTGGCTAAGTTGAATCCGCTCGTCGCCATCCTGGTTTCGATCTTATTTGGCGCGCTGCTCCTGGCCGGCCGCGAAATCCAGCCTTCAGGTGTACCCAAGATGATCCAGGGTATCATCCTGGTATGCTTGATTGCCAGTGACTTTTTGATGCGTTACCGTGTCCGCATTGTGCGCGCCGGAGAAGAGGCCTGAGACATGCAAGCGATCATCAATATCCTGCAAGCGGGTGTAGCCTCAGGTACGGTACTCCTGTTCGCAACAGTCGGTGAACTCTTCGCCGAACGCTCTGGAGTGCTTAACCTGGGCGTGGAGGGGATGATGTTGATCGGCGCGATGAGCGGTTACAGCGTTGCGCTGGCAACGGGCAACCCCTGGCTGGGAGTGCTGGTAGCTATGCTCGCGGCCGGATTGCTCAGCCAGATCCACGCCTTCATTGCCATCACGCTGCAAGCGGATCAGGTGGTCAGCGGCTTGGCGCTCACGTTCTTAGGCGCCGGTATCAGCCTGGTCTTGGGTGAGGGATTGAGCAAGGCAGGCACAGTTTCGTTGTTACCGTCCGCCTCGATTCCGCTACTTTCGCAAATTCCCTTTTTGGGGCCGATCTTTTTCAAAGAACAAAGTTACCTGGTATACATTGGTTACCTGTTTGTCCCGATGGCATGGTATTACATTAACCGCACCCGCCCGGGAATGCACCTGCGGGCAGTGGGTGAATACCCGGCTGCGGCAGATGCCCTGGGCATCAATGTCTATCGCTTGCGCTATTTGTACGTTTTTATCGGTGGTGTGCTGGCTGGGCTGGCCGGAGCAACCATCAGTTTGGCTGTCTCCCCCGGCTGGTTCAGCGAAATGACCACCGGTGGCCAGGGCTGGATCGCGGTCGGTCTGGTCATCTTCGCCCAGTGGGACCCGTTCCGTGCTGCGGTCGGCTCTTACGCTTTTGGCGCGCTGCGCCGCCTCATTCTCGATATTCAAGGGCCGACGATGTTGTTAGGGATGCGCAATCCCTTTTACTACAATCCGTACTGGGGATTCTTCCTTCAGATGTTGCCGTATGCTTTTACCATCATCGTGCTGGTAATCGGTTCACGTGAGGCCGTGCGTAAACGCCTGGGCGCGCCCGCCGCATTAGGCAATCCTTACATCCGTGGCGAGCGAGGACTTTAAAGGCGTGGGCGGGCGTAATCCCGCCCACGCCTCCATATTCTCCATGGTGTCAGTCGTGATAGCCATTAACTATGAACCTTTGGCAACAATATATCCGTCCCAGTAGTGTGACTGAAGCCTTACAGGCCCTGACCTCAGCCCCCGGCCCGGCGTGCCCGCTCGCAGGTGGGACGGATCTTATGCTCGACTTGCAGCAGGGCCGCCACGCCCCCGTCCACACCCTGGTGGATTTGACCTCCATCCCGGAAATGACTGTGATCGAGGTGCGCGCGGATGAATTGTTCATCGGCGCGGCGGCGCCCCTCAGCCGCATCGCCGCCTCGACTTTGGCCGGGCAGCACGCCCAGGCTTTGGTCGAGGCCTGCAGCCTGATCGCCGGGCCGCAGGTGCGCAGCGTCGCTACCCTGGGAGGTAATGTCGCCCACGCCCTTCCGGCAGCGGATGGCACCATCGCTTTGCTAGCGTTGGACGCTCAGGCCGAGGTCGCCGATTTGCATGACCGCCGCCGGGTGCCCCTTGCGGATCTTTTCGTCGGGCCGGGAGAATCCGCCCTAAATGCCGGGCGGGAACTGTTGGTGGGATTCTACATTCCCTTGTGTGCTGCGTATCAGGCTTCGGCGTTCAAACGCATCATGCGCGCCCAGGGGATCGCCCTGCCAATCCTCAACCTGGCTGTCTGGCTGGAACGGCGCGCTGACAGGATAGCCGATATCCGCATCGCTGTAGGGCCAGGCGGGCCAGTACCATTTCGAGCATCTGCAACAGAGAAAGCTTTGAATGGAAAACCCCTTACTGCTGAGGCGGTATCTGCGGCGCTGGATGTTTTGTTGCAAGAAGCCAGGTTCCGCACCAGCCCCCAGCGCGCCAGCGCAGAGTATCGCAAGCACATTGTCGGTGGTCTTTTCAAAGACACACTCGAAACCGCGTGGACAAGAGCTGTGTCCGATAGGTGATAAAATTAAGTAAGATTGGTAGAAAGGAACCCAAGATGGACACACACACACTTGCCTCACAGGATTTAATCCGCAAAGCGGTGATTGAAGTCGCGCAACTGCATGAGAATGAACTTCTGGTTGTCATTGAAATGGTTGACACACTCAAAAAACAGCGCGTTCGTCCCAACCGCGCATCGGCGGAGGAAATTCTAACCTGCGCCAAAGCCCGCGCCGCTGAAACAAGTCACCTTTCGCGGGAAGAGTTGATGAAAAAATTCAGCGATACTCTTGACTCGATCCGCGCCGAATCTGTCGCAAAAGGGACAGCTCTTGAGGGGGAGTGGGAAAGTGACTAAACCGATCCGCGCCGTATTGGATACCAATGTGTTTGTCTCTGCCGCGTTGAGCAAGAATCCGTCCAGCCCAACCCGCGAGGTGATAGACCGATGGAAGCGCGGCGAATTCGCGTTGTTGATCTGCATTCCATTGGCAGAAGAGATTGCCGAAAAACTGTTGGATCACAGCATTGACATAGATAAGGTTAGCGCATTGGTTGAAACACTGGCGAGTCTGGCTGAATGGGTGGAAATCCCGCCTGAAGAAATCGAACCCCTCCTCTCTGATCCTGACGACAATGTAATTGTCGCCTGCGCGGTGGAAGGCGGAGCAAATTACCTCGTCACGTATGACCCGCATTTTGACTCCTTGCAAGGCGAATATTGCGGAGTCAAAATCGTCAAAGCCATTCCATTTTTAGAAGTGTTGCGTGCGAATCAATAAATCCCACCGCGCCAGCGCGGATTATCGCCGGCATTTGGCGAGGGGGTTGTTCGAAGATACGCTCGAAGCTGCGTGGGTAGGGGAAAAATCAAACCATTGAGACATGGAGACACAAAGAAAAATCTTCTTGCGAACTTGAGAACCCTTCTGCGTGGAAAACGGTAAACAATAAACTCTGTGATCCCGTGTCTCCGTGGTGAAAATATCTATGGAAAAGCAAATTTCTTTTACGGTTAATGGCAGAAATATTCAGCTCGAACCCGTCCCCGGCGAGACGTTGGCCGACCTGCTGCGCAAGCGCCTGCGCCTGACCGGTACGAAGATTGGCTGCAATGAGGCCGAATGCGGCGCCTGCACTGTTCTTGTGGATGGTGAAGCGGTGCTAGCCTGCATCTACCCCGCCGAACGGGCACATGGCAGGCAAATACTGACAATCGAGGGTCTGGCTGAGACGCAGGAGGGGGGCATCAGACTCCACGCCCTTCAGGAAGCCTTTGTCAAATATGGGGCTGTGCAATGCGGCTTTTGCATCCCCGGCCAGATCATGGTCGCCTACGCACTTTTGCAGTGCAACCCAAACCCGACGCAAGATGAGATCCGCGCCGCGCTCAAGGACACGCTCTGTCGTTGCGGAGCGTACCCCTCCATTGAAAACGCTATCCGGGAAGCAGCCCATGCCCTGAGAACCGGCGAACCGATGCCGCCTGCCAGTGTTCAGGAGTCCGCGGCCGAATTCAAGGTCGTCGGCCGGACACAGGTCCGGCCAGATGCGGCGGATAAGGTCACCGGCAGGGCCAGGTTCACCGATGACTTGGCATTCGAGGCCATGTTGTATGCCCGCGTCAAACGGGCGGGCGTTCCCCATGCTTTCTTGCGGCGATTGAACGTCGAGAAGGCGCGCGCCCTGCCGGGTGTGGCGGCGGTACTGACGGCTGACGACCTGCCCGGCGCGAAGAATCACGGTCTGGTTGTCGCCGATTGGCCCATCCTGGTCGGACTGGGCGAACGCGTGCGGTATGTAGGCGATGCACTTGCACTCGTTGCCGCGGAAAGCCAGGAGATTGCGGATGAGGCCGTCGGTCTCATCGAAGCGGAGTTTGAGATGCTTCCCGTCGTCAGCGATCCCGTCCAGGCGCGCCGGGCGGATGCGCCAAGGCTGCACGAGAAGGGCAATTTGCTCAAGCACATCAAGGTGCGCAAGGGGGATATCGCCCAGGGATTCGCCGAAGCCGACGTGATCTTGGAGCATACTTTTAATACGCCACTCATGGATCACGCCTTTCTCGAACCGGAGTGCAGCATTGCTGTGCCGGTCAAGACCGATGTGACAGTCACTTCTGAAGTGACTGTCACATCAGACAGGATGGAGATATACGTCGGATCGCAGATTCCTTACGCCGACCGTGAGCAGGTCGCCAGGGCGCTGGAATGGCCGGAGGAACGAGTGCGCGTCGTCGGTCAGTGGATGGGGGGAGGTTTCGGCGGCAAGGAGGACATCGCCGGGCAAATTCACGCCGCCTTGCTGGCAAATGTAAGCGGGCGGCCGGTCAAATTGCTCTTCGACCGGCGTGAGAGCCTGTTGGTTCACCCCAAGCGCCATGCGACGCAAATTCGGGTCAAGGTGGGCGCAAAGAACGATGGCCGGCTGACGGCCATCGAAACCGAATTGTACGGCGATACTGGCGCTTACGCCTCGCTCGGCGAGCACGTGATGACGCGAGCCACCACCCACTCGGCAGGCCCCTACGAAGCTGCGCATGTGCGCGCGGATTGCTATGCCATGTACACCAACAACCCTCCTGCGGGCGCTTTTCGCGGTTTCGGTGTCCTTCAATCCGCTTTTGCGGTGGAGGGCATGATGGATATGTTGGCCGCCGAATTGGGCCTCGACCCGCTGGCCTTGCGCCGACTGAACGCCCTACGCCCCGGCAGCATCACCAATACCGGTCAGGAACTGCGGGAGAGTGTGGGACTGATCGAGTGCATAGACAAGGTAGAAGCCGAGTTGCGCCGCCTGGCCGGGCAGGAGGACTTCTTTGCAGCCCGCATCGTCCCTGATGCGCCGCATCTGCGCCGCGCCTGGGGTTTTGCTGTCGCCTATAAAAACACCGGCTTGGGTGGCGGCGCAGCCGACAAAGCCGCCGCTGAGGTGCAACTCTACCCCGATGGTATGTTGGAAGTGCGCACTTCATCTGCCGAACTCGGGCAGGGATTGGTGACCGTCTTGCAGATGATCGTGGCTGAGGAATTTTCACTATCCCCCGCGAAGGTGCGTGTCCTGGTCATGGACACAGACCTGACCCCAGACGGTGGGCCGACGACTGCCTCGCGCCAGACCTATGTCACCGGCAACGCGGCTCGTCTGGCGGCTCGGTCGTTGCGCGAGGCAATTGTCTCCACGCTGGCTGAGAAATATGACCAGCCGCCTGCGCGGGTCACTTTTTTGGATGGTTTTGTGCACGTTGGCGATCATTCCATCCCCTTGGGAAATGTGGTGGCTGAGATGCACCAGTCGGGGCAGCAGCCGCGTGCCCTGTATGAATATTGGGCGCCGCTTACAATGCCTTTGGGTGAAGGCGGGGATATGCACTTCGCTTTTTCATTCGCCGCCCAGGCCATCGAAGTGGAAGTCAATACGATTACGGGTGAAGTGCGCGTCTTGCGGGTGATTTCAGCCAATGATGTGGGCCGGGCGATCAATCCGTTGGGCTTGCAGGCTCAAGTCGAAGGTGGGGTGATGATGGGCCTGGGCAACGCTCTCACCGAGCACTTTATCGTCAAGGACGGCTATGTGATCACCGACCGGCTGGCGCGTTACCGCATCCCGTCCATTGTGTACACGCCTGAGATCATTTCCATAGTGGTCGAGCAACCGACCAAAGACGGACCTTATGGAGCCAAGGGCATCGGCGAAATCGTCAGCATCCCGACCGTCCCAGCGATTGCGAATGCCATCTACAACGCGGTCGGGGTGCGCGTTGACCGTCTGCCAGTGGATCAGGAGCAGATCGCGAAAGCGGTTAAAAGTCGAATTGATCAATCTCGTGGGGCGGATTGATAATCCGCCTGGCCCAGATATAGTGGCTCGAATGAATATCGCTTGCCTGTAAGGTCAAGGATGAGGGTGATAAAATAAAGGGTGTGGAGTCTATCGCTATGGACAAATTCATCGGCTATCGTTGTTCTCTCTGCAACGCAGAATACCTGCCCGGACAGGTGACCTACACCTGCCCGAAAGACGGCGGCAACCTGGACGTAGTGTTGGATTACGACACCCTGCGCCAGAAATTCCAGCCTGAAGATCTGACCTGCCGCTGCGAAGACTCGCTCTGGCGTTACCTGCCGCTCCTGCCCGTCCCGGACCCCGGCGGCGAAGGGACCCCCATCCGGGCCGCTGGCTGGACGCCGGTCTTCTCGCTGTCGCGCCTGGCTGATAAACTCGGCCTGCGCCATCTCTGGCTGAAAGACGAGAGCCGCAACCCGACGGCTTCCTTCAAGGACCGCGCCAGCGCAGTGGTGGTGGCGCGCGCCCGCGAAATCGGCGCGGAGGTGGTTGTTACAGCTTCCACCGGCAACGCCGGCGCGGCCCTGGCCGGTATGTCTGCTGCGATCGGGCAGAAGGCGGTCATCTTTGCGCCGAAGACCGCGCCCCCGGCCAAGGTTGCCCAGTTGCTCGTCTATGGGGCGCGCGTCCTGCTGGTGGACGGCAGTTACGACGACGCCTTCGACCTGACCATCAAAGCCGCGCAAGAATTTGGCTGGTACTGCCGCAATACGGGCTACAATCCCTTCACCGCGGAGGGGAAGAAGACGGCTGCGTTTGAGATATGGGAATGGACTACAATTTCGAAATTCGAATTTCGAAATTCGAAATTGAACGTGTTCGTCTCCGTCGGCGATGGGAACATTATCTCCGGCATACACAAAGGCTTCAAGGATTTGCTGGCCCTGGGATGGATGGAGAAAATGCCCCGGATTATCGGCGTGCAGGCCGAGGGTTCGGCCGCGATTGCGAATGCTTTCCACGCCGGGACGGAAAAGATCACGCCCGTCTCCGCTAAAACGATTGCCGATAGCATCTCCGTGGACTTACCGCGGGACGGCGTGCGCGCCATCCGCGCGGCGCGCCAGACAGGTGGAACGTACATTACCGTGAGCGATCACGACATCCTGGCTGCCATAGCCGAGCTGGGTAAGGTCGGCGTCTTCGCCGAACCGGCTGGGGCGACTTCGTATGCCGGGCTGGTACGAGCCGTGGCACAGGGCCTCGTCGGGCCGGAAGAGCCGATCCTGGTTTTGAACACAGGCTCCGGTTTGAAGGATGTCCGGGCAGCCATGCAGGCGGTGGTGGAAGCGCCGGTCATAGAACCAACGCTGGAGGCGGTCAAACGTTTGCTATGAATAAGACGTGGAGTGTACAGACGCGTTATTTTATGCTGGGCCTGATGATCGTTTTTATGTCAATCGTGGCCTGGTACATCCGGGCGATCTTCCCACCGCTCATCATTGCCGGGCTGATAGCCTATCTGCTTTACCCGCTGGTGCAGTTCCTGCAAACCCGCCTGCGCCTGCGCCGTAAGGCAGCGGCAAATATCGTCTATTTTATCTGTCTGGTGCTGATGTTTGCCGTTCCGGCCACACTCGTCCCAACCCTATTTAATGAAGCTACAACAGTGACGGCCGACTTGAACCACATGCTGAACCAGGTTCAAGATTATCTTGCCGGGCCGATGGTCATTGCAGGGATAAGCATCCATTTGGAGCAGCTCATTCCAACGTTGAAAGCTTCGCTCGCTGGTCTTACCGCTCCTTTGCCTCAGGATGCCTGGCACCTGATCGAGAGTACATCCAGAGGCGCGCTCTGGTTCTTGACTATCGTGGTCGGCGCATACTATTTTATGACCGACTGGGAACGCTTGCGCGAATGGCTCATCCACCTGTTGCCCGAAGCGTACCGGATGGATGCACACCGGCTGTACCTGGAAATAAGACAAGTCTGGATGGCATACTTGCGCGGCCAGGTCACCCTGATGCTCATCGTCGGCGTGGTTTTTTCGGTGCTTTGGTCGGTAATCGGACTGCCGGGAGCGCTCATCTTGGGCATACTGGCCGGGCTGTTGAGCCTGATCCCAGACGTTGGCCCTTTCGTTGCGACTGCTCTGGCAGTGATTATCGCCTTGCTGGAAGGTTCCAGTTGGATACCCTGGAATCATTACTGGTTTGCTGCTTTGGTTGCGGGCCTGTACATCGTGCTCATCAATGTCAAGAGCATCTGGCTGCGTCCGCGCATCCTGGGGCGCAGCGTGCGCATGCACGAAGGCTTGATTTTTATCTCCATCATCGCTGCGGTTGTCTTCACCGGTGTACTGGGTGCGCTGCTCGTCGTGCCGGTGCTGGCCTCGGCCGGGGTGCTGCTCAAGTACTTGCGCCACCGCATTCTGGGTCTGCCGCCGTTCCCGGCGGCGGAGCCGTTCGTTTCGGAGGACGGCCCGGTTCCCGGTCCCGGAAATGACGCCGCGCCGAAGCCGAAAAAATTAAGGAAGAAGAAGGGGTAGTATGTCCATCACCTTTTCGATCGTTGTTCCGGTTTTCAATGAACTGGAGAACATTCCCGAACTCTACCGCCGCCTCCGCGCGACCCTGGACTCGGTCGGCGAGACCTGGGAACTGGTCCTCGTAGACGACGGTTCGACCGACGGCTCGACCGAGCGTATTCGCGAGCTGGCTGCCAAGGATAAGCGTGTGCGCCCGGTCATCTTCGCCCGCAACTTCGGTCACCAGGTGGCCATTACTGCCGGTTGGGACTATGCGCGTGGCGATGCGGTGGTCATCATGGATGCCGACTTGCAAGACCCGCCCGAGGTCATCCCGGAGCTGATCGCCAGGTGGCGTGAGGGATATGAGGTCGTGTACGCGGTGCGGGCTGAACGAGAGGGAGAGAGCTGGTTCAAAAAGGCCACCGCCTCGCTGTTTTACCGGCTGATCTATCGCATCACCGACGTGAAGATCCCACTGGATAGCGGCGATTTCCGCCTTTTAGATCGCAAGGTGGTGGAAGTGCTCAAGACGATGCGTGAGCGCCACCGCTTCCCGCGCGGCATGGCGGCCTGGGTCGGTTTTCGTCAAATAGGCGTAGCGTACAAGCGGGCGGTACGCTATTCCGGCGAGACCAAGTATCCCTTCAAGAAGATGTTCCGGCTGGCGCTCAACGCCATCACCGGATTCTCGTACTTCCCCTTACAACTGGCTACATATTTCGGCTTCCTCTCTGCCGGGATCAGCATCATTGCCATACCAGTCGTGATCGTGATGCGCCTGACCGGTTCACAAGCCTTCCTCGGCCAGGCATCCACGTTGATCGCGGTGTTGTTTCTGGGCGGCGTGCAGTTGATCTCGCTGGGTGTGCTGGGGGAATATATTGGCCGTCTCTATGATGAGGCCAAAGGGAGACCGCTATATATTGTGCGGGAAGCGCCTGAAGATAAAAATTAGCAAAGGCGGATGGAGGGCATCCATCCGCCAGGAAAATCTGCTTACAGAGGGGAGAGCGGGCTAGGCCAACATTCGTCGTGGGGGACGTCTGGCTCAGGCCAGGAGCCTGTACAGCCAGGGTACACCTACCCGGTCTTCCCTCCTACGAGCACTTCGACTATTTTTTCGATTTGCACCTCCTTCTAGACGGAAGCGGTCCATCTGGAATCATTATACAACAAAATCACCTCGAATACATTAAAATAAGCCTAAAAATCTGTAAAGAATTGCCCAGACAGAGGGGAGTGAGACGGAGCCGCATTGTTCACAGACCAGTGCAGATATGAACGTTCACCTGGTGGGTGTCAGCGCAGGTATGCGTTGGTAGGAGAATTCCACCAGTGTGGTATCTGTATCGGCAAAGTATTTGATGTGCATGGCTTACTCCAAAAGCGTTATGGGTTTTTCAAACACTCGTCGTGGTTGTCCACGTTGCGCAGGATACAGATCGTCTCGCCGTCCGTCTGTTCATAGTGAAAGGTCAGGCGGTATTTGATGTCCACGCGCGCTTCCCATACGTCGGTATAGCCACAGACTTTTTTAACCACCAGCGATGGATAGAACGGATCTTCAGCCAACAGCCGCAAGGCGCGGGCTGCCTTTTTCTGGATCTCTTTTGGCAGGCTGCGGAATGCCTGTTTGAACCGTTCGGAACGGATGAAGATCATCGGTCAGATTCCAGGTCGGCGATCAAATCCTCTACATTGTCAAACTTCCTCACACGCCCGGCCTTGATATCCTCCTCGGCCTGGCGCTCCCCTTCCTGCCAGCGCTTGGTCCAGAAGTAAGCCTGGGAACGGTCAATTGCCATCTGGGGCATCAGGCGAATGGAACCATCCTCTTCGATGGCAACCTCCAGCAGGTCGCCTTCCTTCAGGTTGGCCTTGCGGCGCACGGCGGTGGGCAGGGTGATCTGCCCGTTGCTTCTGATTTGCAGTACCATTTTGGCAGCGCTCCTTCCAGAATCTCGAATTTGCGAAATCTGATAAAGCGATTGTACCATACCGCCCTACGAACAACAAGTTATTGGCTCTGCCTTCTCAAGGATGGTATAATCCGAGTTGTCAGACATCTTCCCCCTTTCCTCGCAAGGAGTTTCCCAAAATGACCACCATTGACCTCGCCATCTACCAAGACCGCCGCGCACGCGCCATCCAGCGCGCCCGCGAGCGCAATATCGTCATCCCCACCTTCGCCCAGATGAAAGACCCGGCCAAGATCCCGGCCAAAATCAAGGAATCGCTCAAGGAAGTCGGCCTGTGGGATGTGGACCCGCGCAACCTGTTCCGCATCACTTGGAAAAACGAGCCGAAGGCCAAAGGCGGGACAACGAATGCTGCTGATCGCGGCGGCGGGTTTGGCGGCGTCAACTACCTCGAACTGCCCTCCTCGTTGACCGGCGTCAAGGCCCGCATCGTGGTGCTGGTGGGCAAGTGGTTCCCGACCGGGTCGCACAAGGTCGGAGCGGCATTCGGCTGTCTCGTGCCGCGGCTGGTCACCGGTCAGTTCGACCCGACGGCGCAGAAAGCCGTCTGGCCGTCCACGGGCAACTTCTGCCGCGGCGGCGCGTATGATTCCGCTCTGTTGGCCTGCACCTCCATCGCCATCCTGCCGGAAGGCATGAGCAAGGAACGCTTCCAGTGGCTGGCAAACATCGCTGGGGAAACCATCAAGACCCCAGGCACCGAATCGAACGTCAAGGAAATCTTCGACAAGTGCTGGGAACTGCGCAAATCCGGCCAGGACCTGATGATTTTCAACCAGTTCGAGGAGTTCGGCAACTACCTGTGGCACTACGAAGTGACCGGCCACGCGATGGAAGAAGTGGTGAAGCAGGTCGCGGGTCCGAAAGGCGTGTACCGGGGCATGGCCTCCGCCACCGGGTCGGCTGGCACGATTGCCAGCGGCGATTACATGAAGCAGGCTTTCCCCGGCAGCGTCATCGTCGCCAGCGAAGCGTTGCAGTGTCCCACCCTGCTGGAGAATGGCTTCGGCGCCCACCGCATCGAGGGTATCGGTGACAAGCACGTGCCGTGGATCCACAACACGAAGAATACTGACATGGTGGTGGCGATTGATGATAACGCGGTAGTCAATCTCGCGCGGCTATTTAACGAGCCGGCTGGCCGCAAATATCTCGCTTCTCAAGGCATCCCCGAATCTCTAATCTCTAATCTCGACTTGCTCGGTTTTTCTGGCATCTCGAACGTGCTCTCGGCGATCAAGGCCGCCAGGTACTACGAGATGAGCGAGGACGACATTCTGGTTACGGTGCTGACCGACTCGATGGAACTCTACCAATCCCGCCTGAAGGAAATGCACGCCGAGTTTGGCGAGTACACCGAGCGCGACGCCGCCGTCGACTACGCCCGCTGGCTGATGGGGCAAAGCACCGACAACCTGCTCGAGCTGCGCTACAGCGACCGCCGCCGCGTCCACAACCTGAAGTATTTCACCTGGGTGGAGCAGCAGGGCAAGACTTATCCTGAAATCCTTGCCCAATGGCACGAGCCGGATTACTGGACGAGCGTCCAGAAGCAGGCGAGTGAGATTGACGAGTTGATCGTGGAGTTCAATAAGGAAGTGGGATTATAGAAGTAGGTCACGCTGCACGAATTTTTATGCCGGGATCTTGCGTTTGATATCTTCTGGCATGGCTGTAATGAGCGCGCGCAAGGCCTTGTTCACAGCTTCGGGTGTGGTGAACACTTCCGCCACATCCGAGTCCAGGACAACCACCAATGGCGTCTCGCCTGCCTGGTCTGCGAAGCGGTTGGGGCGCGATCTGCTGTAATCGAAACGGTACTCGGCGCGCATTTCGCCTACTGAATTCTTCTTGGGTTTAGATCGTGTATTCTTCATAGTCTTCACGCTCTATCGGTGTTGCTAGCCGTGCACTGAAAATGCGGATTACGTTCTCGGCGCGTTCTGTGAAACAAACTAATATTACAGCGCACGGTTGCCTTTGCGCTGATTTACCGTCCACGAATGAGGTCACGAATACGCGAATCAGGCGCGAATATTCGTGTGTTCGTGAAAATTCGTGGATGGTTTGCGCGGTTTGCAAATTCATGTCCAGACTTTGCGCTGTAATACTAACAAAAGGCGGTTCAATACGGAATATCCGATGATGATTTCGCGCTGCTCGTCAATTGAGTGATCCTCGTCATCATGGATGCGCGCCAAGGGCTTGTTGAACACCGTCAGCGCTTCGTCAAAACTGACC
>Ga0210051_1002683_pt1 | contig 17869 bp, 23 predicted proteins | sample CryGey092014_all_FD_185464 | JGI IMG/M metagenome (GOLD analysis project Ga0210051, IMG submission 185464) | Groundwater microbial communities from aquifer - Crystal Geyser CG23_combo_of_CG06-09_8/20/14_all (SPAdes) (version 2) | ecosystem: Environmental > Aquatic > Deep subsurface > Groundwater... | reverse complement strand
TTTATTTATTGAATAAATCATCTTTTTGTCTAACACAACCTAAAAAACAAAAAACTTAAATATAAAGCTCATTTTCACCTTATTAAAACAAATCAACTATTTTGGGGTGAAATAAATGGGAAAACGACTTATTCCTTTGGCTGCAATGGAAAAAATAATGAAAAAATGCGGCGCTGAGAGGGTTTCTGACAAGGCAAAGGCAGCATTAAAGAATGCTTTAGAAGAGATAGCAGAAGAGATAGCCACAGATGCTGTAAAGCTTGCAGTACATGCAGGCAGAAAAACAGTCAAGGCAAGTGATATTAAGCTGGCCTCAAAATAATTTTATTTATCTTAAAGAGTTATTATGGTAGATTTATCCAAATTACAAAAAGAAATTTATCAAAACAAGCTAAACAAAGGATTTAATGTTGCAGATGTTGGAAGAGAGATTATTTTAATGACTGAGGAGTTAGGTGAACTGGCAAGAGCTTATAAGAACAGTGATAAAAAACCTGCTAGGGAAATTAGTAATAAGGATGAAATGGTAGATGCAATCGGAGATTTAATGATCTACTGCCTGAGCTTGTGTGAAATGCTTGGTGTTGACAGCAATGAAGTTCTAGAAAAAATTGTTAAAAATAATAAAAATAGAGAACACACTGGTCATATGTAGTATGGTTTCTGCATTATATCTTAATCTTCATGAAGTCATAGGCACAGATTGTGTTTGAGAAAACATCTTTTGCATCATCCTCTATTTCTTCCATTGTTTTGTAGCGCTGGCTGAAATGGGTTAGAATAAGCTTTTTTGCCTTTGCTTGATTAGCCAATAAACCAGCCTGCTTTGATGTCATGTGCATGTATTCTGCTGCCTTTTCTTCAAGTTTATCTGCGTAGGTTGATTCACAAACCAAAATATCAGAATTCATTGCCAACTCCAATGCATTATTGCAGGGCACTGTATCTGCTATAAAACTTATTTTTTTGCCATTAACAACATAAGTTGCCTGCTCAGGCGTTATTTTCTTTTCCTTAAAGGTTATGCTCTTGCCTGACTGTAGTTTGCCTAATAAGGGGCCATCTGGAATTCCCAGCTTTCTCACTGCATCAATATTTATTCTTCTTTTATCTTTTTCAATAAAACTAAAGCCAATTGTGGTAATCCCATGCTCAAGAGGAAGCGCTTCCAGAAAAAAATCATTTCCTTCAAAAAATCTTTTTTTGGTGATTTCATGAATTTTTGTTTCTATTTTGTCCTCAAAGGAAAATGCCTTGAACATATTTGCCATCCTTTCTTTTGTTCCCTCTGGCCCATATATTTCAAGAACCTTGTCATAGCCATTTTTTGCAAGAGTTTGTATCAATCCAGGGATGCCAAGGACATGATCGCCGTGCCAGTGGCTTATAAGTATTTTTGTAACTTTTGACGGCTTTATTCCTGCTATCTTTATCTGCCTTTGTGTACCTTCACCGCAATCAATTAAAATGCCTTCAGAGCCGTAGCTAATTAAAGCAGATGAATGATTTCTTTCTTTGGTCGGGACCATTGCGCTTGTCCCTAAAAATGTTAGCTGCATCTTAACAAGAAGGGTTATCTTAAGATATTTAAGATTTTGTATTGTTTATTTATTTTCAATATAGAAAAGAATTCTTAAAACTAAAGTTTTTTAAACAAAAACATGTTTCCATAATTTATGCCTAAGAAAATAAAAATAAACAAAATTGTTAGTAAAAAACCAGAAACTAAGAAAAAGAAGAAAAAGGTTAAAGCAACTTTGACAAGGGAAAGGGTATTGACAGAGAATACTGATTCTGCACATGAGTTCTACAACCAGAGCAGATTTGGAAATCTTCTTGAGGACGGCAAAGTTCAGTTGTCACTATTAGAAGCGTTGTATCTTATGGAAAAAGGTAAGCTTTTAATAAAAGATTACAGGAAAAAAAATGTTTCTTCTGACGATTTTATAAAAAAAACAAAAAATGTTGAACCAAACTTTTGGATAAGGTATTGTGTTTTCAAAGACATACGTGACAGAGGTTATATAATAAAAACAGCACTCAAATTCGGCGCAGATTTCAGAGTTTATGACAGGGGTGTAAAGCCAGGAGAAGACCATGCAAGGTGGATTATTTACCCTGTTCATGAAGGCTCTGCTTTAACCTGGTATGATTTTGCTGCTAAAAATAGGGTAGCTCATTCCACAAAAAAACGATTAATGATTGGTATAGTTGATAATGAAGGGGATGTAACCTATTATGAAATTAAATGGATCAGACCATAATTAAACAACAAAGTATATAAACTCCTTCTGTGATATTTTTTTTATGAATAATAGAGAGAGTATCATGCAGACAATAAGGATGAAGGGTCCTGTTATACCTGCACAAATAGCAAAGATTATTGGAACAGATATAATGATTGCCTCTGCAACACTCTCAGAGCTTGTCTCAAATAAGACTCTTAAAATTTCTAATATTAAATTTGGAAGCACTCCTCTTTATTACCTGCCTGGCCAGGAATCAAGGCTTCAGGATTTTGCAAAAAACCTTCATGAAAAGGACAAAAAAGCTTATGATTTGTTAATGCAGAAGAAAATTTTGAGGGATAAAACAGCAGACCCTATTGTGAGGGTTGCATTGAGGAGTATAAAAGATTTTGCTGTTCCTTTGCAGGTAAGGATCAAAGATAATGTAGAAATATTCTGGAAATGGTATCTCATAACCAATGAAGAAGCAACAAAAATAATAAAAGAAATAATTAAGTTTGATGAACCAAAAGAAGGTATTAAGCCATTTCGGGAAAAAATTGCGGAAAAAGAGCAGGAAAAGCCAAGAGAAGATAGAAAGGAAATTAAAAGAGAAGAACCAAAAGAAATCTTGCACGAAAAAGAAGTTAAGAAAGAAGAAAAGAAAACATTTATTGATAAGACCTCTGAAGATGTATTCTTAAACGAAATTAAAAAGTTTCTTGAAAAAAACAATATTAAACTTATAGAAGAGAAAATAGTAAAGAAGAATTCAGATTTGGATCTTGTTATTGAAGTGCCAAGTGCTGTCGGCAGTTTAACATATTATTGCAAAGCAAAAAGCAAGAAGAGGATTAGTGATTCTGACTTAAGCTCTGCATTTGTGCAGGGCCAGCTGAAAAAACTGCCTGTTCTTTTCCTGACAAAAGGAGAGCTGACAAAAAAAGCAAAGGAGATGCTTTTAAAAGAATTTAAGAACATAAAGATAAAACAAATATAAAATGGGAACACAGATAAAGTGCCTGTTGAAAAGCAATGAAATATCACTAACTGACTTGAGTAACAAAACATTGGTTATTGATTCATATAACCTTCTTTACCAATTTTTAACAACTATTCGCTCAAGAGACGGCTCCTTATTAATGGATTCAAAGGGAAATATAACTTCTCATCTTGTTGGTTTGTTTTCAAGAACAACAAGGCTTATGCAGAACAATATCAAATTAATTTTTGTTTTTGATGGTAAGCCTCCAAAACTAAAAGAGATTGAAAGGCAGAGAAGAAAAGATATTAAGATATATGCAGAAAAAAAATATGAAAAAGCTGTTGAAGAAGAAAATATAGAAGAAATGAAAAAATATGCCTCAAGAACAACGAGGCTTACAGAAGGTATAATTGAAGAATCAAAAAAACTTATTTCTGCTTTAGGGTTTCCCATTGTACAAGCCACTTCAGAAGGAGAGGCACAGGCAGCATGCATAGTCAAGAATAAAGATGCAGATTATTGTGTTTCGCAGGATTTTGATTCCCTGCTGTTTGGCTCTCCACAACTTGTAAGAAACCTTTCTATAATAGGAAAAAGAAAAAAATCAGGCTTGTCATACACAACTGTAAACCCTGAGTTGATAGACCTTTCAGAAAACCTTAATAATCTGGGGATTGACCAGAATCAGCTTATTGCCTTGGCAATGCTTGTTGGAACAGACTATAATATTGGGGGTGTTAAGGGAATAGGCCCAAAAAATGCCCTAAAGCTTGTTAAAAAACATAAATCTAATTTTGATGTATTATTCAAAGAGGCTAGATGGAATGATTTTTTTGAATACTCATGGGAGGAGGTTTATGACTTATTTAAAAAAATGCCCTTAAATTTAGATTACTCAACTAAATTTGAAACCCCCAATAAAGAGGAGATTATTAGCTTGCTGGTTAAGGAGCATGATTTTGCAATAGAACGGGTTGAGCCAGTTTTAGACAGGCTGTTGAAACACAAAGAGAATAAACAGCAGAAAGGGCTTGGAGATTTTTTTTAAAGCGTTAATCTTAAAGGTTTGATATTGCTATTGTTGAAAAATTGCTTTTATATCTTCAGAAAATTTTTTATTTAATTTTAGGATAAATTTAAATAGTGTTTAAAAAATCTTTCTTGCTATGCTGACTGTAAAAGTGCCACTAAGAAAAGCTGAGAAATTAAAAAACTATTTATTGGATAACTGCTTTTTTAACAAAGAGTATGAGATAAGCAAAGATAAAGATTTTATTTATTTTCCAGTCAATGAAAAAAATGAATTAAAGAAAAAATTTCCCTTTATAGAACTTGTTTCCAAAGAACTAAAAGAAACGCATAAGCTTACAATAAGTGAATTGCTGAAAGACAAGCTGACAAAAAAGGAGCTGAGCCTTGTCCCATCTGCTTTTGATACTATTGGAGATATAATAATTCTTGAAATAAATCCAGAGTTAGAGAAAAAAGAAAAAATAGTTGCAGAAGCATTGTTAAAACTAAACAAAACTATAAGAACTGTTTCTAAAAAGGTAGGAATTCATAGCGGTGTTTTCAGAACTCAAAAATTAAAGGTAATTGCAGGTGAAAATAGAAAAGAGACTTTTTATATTGAAAATGGAGCAAAAATAAAACTTGATGTTGAAAAAGTGTATTTTTCTCCCCGTTTAAGCAATGAAAGAAAGAGAATAATGAATCTTGTTAAGCCAGACGAATCAATTCTTGTTATGTTTTCAGGATGTGGACCATATCCTTTAGTCTTATCTAAAAATACAAAAGCAAAAGAAATTTATGGTGTTGAAATAAATCCCGTAGCCCATAAGTATGCTCTTGAGAATCTTAAACTGAATAAACTAAATAACATTTCTTTTTATTGTGGCGATGTTAAAGAAATTCTTCCAAAATTAGGGTTAGATAAGTTTGCCCTAAAATCAAGGTGGGATAAAAAACACCTTGAGCCTAAATTAAAACAAAATCCAGCCATAATTGAGTTTTATACCCCTGAAGGAGGTATAGAGTCTGATAGAACACTTAAACAAATGGATAAAACTATAAAAAAACTTGCTAAGAAGCAAATAAAAGTAATGATACATATGCCTAAGGTATACAAAAGCAAGGATATTAGTCTTGCACAACATTCTGACAAGATTTTTAATGCAGTTGAATGCATAAAAAGAATAAATAAGTTAAGAAAAAATAATAAAAATGTTATTGGATATATTTTTCACCCTACCCAAGGGCATTATACGCCAGATGAATATAAAGAAGAATGGCTATTGCAGAATTTAATTCGGTTTGAAAAAGAGGGCTTATTAAATTCATTATACTTGGAGAATTGTATAAATGATGTTTTTGGAACAAAAAAGAGTATGCTCCATATTATTAAAAAATCAAACCTAAAGCATATGTGTTTTGATTTTGCTCATTTTATGATTGTTAATAAAAATTTAACAGTAAAAGATTATAAAGATATAACCTCAGAGATAGATGTTTATAATCATATTAATAATCAGAAACCTAATAGTAAGGAACATTCATGCGGATTAAGGGAAGGAAATTTAGATTTCAGTAAATTTGCAGAGTATATTGAAAAAGGTTGTGTAGAGGTGTTCAGCAAGAGTGAGATAACCGCAAAAGAGCAAATAAAAGACTGGAAATATTTCTTATCAATCAAGCCGAGAAAAAAGTTTGACAGGATATTAATGCCCCTGCCAAAATCAGCAGGTGATTTTTTGGATCTTGCCTTAAAATCAGTAAAAAACAAAGGAATAATCCATTTTTATGATTTTCTAAAAGAAGATGAGTTTGATAATGCAAAGGAAAAAATAAAAAAAGCCTGCAAAAAAGCAAAAAAGAAATGCAAGATACTAAGGGTTGTAAAATGCGGCCAGCATGCCCCAAGAGTTTTCAGAATATGTGTTGATTTTAAAGTAAACTAATTCTAATTAAAAAAATTGATTTAAAGCTATGCCAAATAATGCAGCTATAAACCCAAATATAAATTTGAAGGCAATTATAAACGCAAGCTGGAGTATCCAGGAAAGGAAGGCCTTATGCCACTTAAGCCTAAATGCCTCATGATAAATCCATATTAATAATAAAAAGGCTATTAAAGCGCCCCATGTTTTAAAGAAATAGTTTACAATAGAAACTATTATCCCTGATATAAGTGTTATAACTGCTGTTTTAAACAGCGTTGTCCTTCCCTTAAGCAAGCTTACAGCAAAATAGAGAGGAAGTGCTGAAATTAAAAATATAATTATTAAAATAAGAAAGGCAATTAATGCAGCAGTTGTTAATATTCCTATCATTTTTCAGTTTGATTATTATCTTGCTTTTTTTCCTTTATTCCGCTGGTGCTTACTGTAAATAAAATAAATGAGATTAGTATAAGGGTTACTCCAAAAAAATATCCCTGTGCAGAGGGTGAGGTTGAAATCCCAATAACAGCACCAGTTATGTTTGCCTGAGAATTAACCAAGAAAGATAACCCTATAATCAAGATGATAAAACTTAATATATCAGTGATTTTCTTTTCCATATGTTTAATACACATATTAACTATATGCTTATACATATATAAAACTTTCGAGAAAAACTAAACTTACTTTATCATTTCTATTTCAATTTTTTTCTTAATGTTATCAAATATTTTTGTATAGTGAATATCATAATCTATTATTGGAATCATTTCAGTCATTGCTTTAACAAAAGATTTGTCAAAAGGAATCTTATCGATGATGGTTATATTGTTCCTTTTTGCAAAAGATTCAATTTTTTCAGAATAGTCTATATTCAAGTCATATTTATTAATAATAATACCTTTTTTTATTTTGAAATGGTTTACAATATCAAAAGCCCTTAACATATCTTCATATCCAGATGGTGTTGGTTCAGTAACTAATACTGCATAATCATTGCCAGTAACAGAAGCAATCACAGGACAGCCGATTCCTGCTGCTGCATCTATAATCATCAAATCAGCTTTTGGCTCTATCTCTTTTGCTTTTTTCTTTACTTCAAAGACAACTTTTCCTGAGCCAGAATTTCCTGGAAGAAGTTGGGCAGATGAAATATTAAATCCATAACTTGTTTCTGAGTATCCAATATAAGCATTATTGATATCTTCTAATCTTATTGCTTTAGCTGGACATATCAATTCACAAGCACCACAACCCTCACAGCCAAATTCACTCACTTGCGGAATTTTGTCTTTAAATTTTAAGGCTTTAAAATAACATGTATCAATGCATTTTTCGCAACCAATACATTTATTCTTGTCAACAATTGCTATTTGATTAGTGGACAAAGGATTCCACTCTTTATATTTGTTTGTAGACAAAGAGAATAATAAAAATAAGTTTGAAGCATCAACATCACAATCAGCGCACACTATCTTTTTGTCTTTTGAAAAAGCTACTGCTAATGAAGCAGTTATGCTACTTTTTCCAACCCCTCCTTTTCCAGATAAAACTATTATGGATTTCATTTTATTACCGATAATATTTTTGGGATGGTTATTGGCTCTCCCTTTGAATATGAGTTGATTATATCTTTTGAAAAAGGAATTTCAAAGACTATTCTTGTTTTGTACTTATTAGCTAACAAACCTATTATTTTTTTATTTCCTATATCAGAACGATTTATAATTATCTTTCCTTTTTTATTCATTTTTTCTAATAATTGAAGGATTATCTCTAAATCATGTGCTCCTAAAGGAGTTGGCTCTGTTACTGCAATTATTTCATTTGCATTTTCAAGCGCAGCTATAACAGGACAATGTGTTCCAGCAGCAGTATCTATTATGATATAATCATAATTATGCTTATTTTTCTCAATTTCTTCATTTAAGTGGTTAACTATAAATTCAGAAATGGGTTGATTTGTCTTAAGTTCACCTGAAAGAAAATCAAGATTATCTTTTTTGCCAAAGTATATTTTTCCTATATCCTTAGAATCCCATTCAATTGCTTTTTTGGAACAGATAATCTCACAAGCACCGCAACCATTACACTGGTTTTGCAGAAAAATTGGCTCGTTTCCTTTAATTGACACTATAGCATGAGTTTTGCAGACTTTTCCGCAATCTCCACACCTTGTGCATTTGATTAAATTAAATTTTGGAATTCTTTGTTTAACAGTTTTCAAATGCTTTCTTTCTATAGATAAAAGTAGATGGTCATTAGGACAGTCAACATCAGCATCAACTAAGAGAACTTTACTTGTTTTTGATAGTTCATATGCCAGAGATGTAGCTACTGTTGATTTTCCAGTTCCACCTTTTCCGCCTGTTATTGCTATAGTTTTCATATTTTTTTATAATCCTCCACAGCTTTCTTAAAAGCTTTAATTAGTATTTTTGAGCAAGGCATATGGGATAGAGGAAGCTCTCTCCAAGTAATCCAAAGATTTCTTCTTGAGAAGTATTTAACGCTTGCTCTATTGTTTTTCCTTTGGCAAAATCAATAAAAGTATCTGTGGTAGATATTTCTCCTGGACAGCCATAAACAAGAAATTTAACATTTTTGACTTTTCCTTCTTCAAAAAGTGCTTTAATTTCAATCACATCTGAGCAGTATGGGTCTCCCGTTTTTTCTCTACTATTAAATTTCTTGAGTTCTCCAGCATTTTTTAGATTCTTAAATCTTTCAATAACTTCAGGAGTGTACATATTATCGTGCCTTTAATGTTTATGTCCACAATCTTCAGTTTGATCCTCAAGTTTATCCAAATTTCTTATAGCCTCTTTGACGGTTTTGTAATCTCCTGTTTTAAGAGATAGCCCCTTTTCTTCAATTATACTAATTGCTCTTCCTCCGATTCCTTTTGCAAAGATTGTAGTTGGATTAACTGTCTCTTCAATCTGGTCAATTGAGCTTTTGTTTGGGTCTGTGTGGTTTAGATTATTTTCTATAACCTTTAATTCCTTTTTTCCAGTATCATATAATCCAAAGAATGGGGCATGGCCAAAATGCTCACTAATCTCTGAATTTTCTCCCTGATTATCAAGCAATGGAAAAAATATTCTTTCTCCTTTGCTTTTTTCTTTGTTTGATATTCCAGAATGCGGTTCTGCTGTATCAGATATAATTTCAAGTTCATTGTTTATGAATTTATTTACTGCATCTTTAGCTTTTCCAGATGCCTGATAAGCTGTTATTCCTAATTTTTCAAGGACTGCAGTTGCATTAGGCCCTAACTGTCCTGTTAATATTTTTTCAACTTTAAGCTCCCCTATTTGCTCTGCTGCTTTTATTCCAGCGCCATGACCTTGTTCTGCTCCTTGATTCAAAATGGCTTTTGTTTTTGTTAATTTGTTATTTTCAATATCAACAATCAGAAAGTATTTACATCTACCAAATCGTTGGTCAACCATACTCTCCAGATTACCTTCTTGACAAGTTATTGCTATTTTCATTTCATTCGCCTACTTCATCTTTAACTTCTTCCTTTCCTTTTTCAAGCTCTTCTACTTGTTCTCTATCCCTGTTAAGAAGCAGCTTTTGAAATTCTCCTATATGGGTCTTTTCTTCCTTGGCAATATCCAACAACATCTTTTTTATGTGGGTATCTTTTGCAAAAGCAGTCATCTGCTCATACATGTTTATTGCATCTAATTCTGCAATAATTCCTGCTCTTAATATCTCTTTATCTATTGTTTCTTTACTAATATTTTCTAGATTTATTGGTATTCTTGACATCATTTTTTGACCTCCTCATTTATTCAATTCTTCTAACTTTTTGTTTATTGATTCAAGTTCTTTTTTTAGAACTTCCTGCTCTTGCTCAATTGATCTTTTTTCATTGTCTAAAAATTGAATCTCCTGTTCTTTTGTTGGCTCAACTGTTGGATTTGCTGTGAATCTTCTCCATCCAAAACCTCTACCAAATCCCCTTCCTCTTCCAAAACTTCTTCTTATTCCTGCTCCACAAGGTCCAAAACCCCATCCTGTTCCTGCTCCTAAGCCTCTAGGCCCTGTTCCGTCTCCACCTGGCATTTTATTCACCTCCTGTTTTATCTTCTCTTGATAAAAAGAAACTATATCAACAATTTCCTTTTTTTCCGCCTTTCTTTTTCCCTATTCCACTTCCGCCGGCTCTTCCCTTGCCTTGCCCTCTTCCGTCTCTTGGCCCTTTTGAACCACTTCTTGGTCCTGTTCCGTCTCCTCCCGGCATTTTATTTTCCTCCTGACAAGTTTAGCCCCTTGCCATTGGGCTTCCGCATTTATGGCATTTAATTGTTGAACAAGGCACTCCTCTATGATGTTCTGTTTCATACCCACATTTAGTACAGATACATTTACCTCCCGGTCCATATCCTTTAGCTTCAGGTATCTTTTCAACAAATCTGCCTTTTCTTTGCCATCCAAATCCCTTACCTATTTTGATTCCGGGGATGATATCTGCATGCTGGTAATAGCTATTTTCAACATCGTGAGATATTATTTGAATTGCTACATATTCAAGCGAATCAATCTTATTAATTAGATCATCTCTTAATTTATTTGATTTTTTTGTTGCCTCATCTACACTTAATTCACTAGGTAATTTTATCTCAATATTTGCGGTTACTGCAGAACCTTTTTTTTGCGTTTTTAATTCAGAAAGTTCTATCTTGTTTTCTTTTAATATTTCAATAATCTTATCTTCAATTTCCTTTCCAGCAGACACATCCAGTAATGAATCTGTTGCAACTTTTCCTAAAGAGAAAGATTCTTTAATAATATATAGTCCAATGATAAAAGCTAGAATTGAATCTGCATAAATCCAATATTTGGAAAGAAGTAATCCTATCAATACTGCTAACGATGTATAAACATCAATTCTTGAATGAAATCCATCAGAAAGTAAACTTAAAGAGTTTTCAGCTTTACCAACCTTAATCTTTATTTTTGACATAATCTCATTAACAATGGCTGAAAATATCATAATTCCTAATGTTAAATAACTCATAATGATTTGTGTTGGGTTAAGAATGCTTTTATATGCTTGATAAAGAATCCCCACTCCAGTTCCAAACAAAATCAAGGTGATTATTAATCCAGTTAAAACCTCAAATTTATAATGTCCATAAGGATGTTCTTTATCTTTAGGCTTCTTAGAAACTTTTATACCTAAAAAACCAATTCCAGAGGAAAAAACATCCATTCCAGAATGAATTCCTTCAGCTAGGACGGCAGAAGATTTAGCAGCTAAACCTACTAAAATCTTGCCTATTGCTAATATGAGATTAACAAATACTGAAATTCCTGCAATTTTTTCTTTCATTTTCTTTTTATCCTCGAGTCATTAGTGATTTACATTTAGGACATTTTGTTTGTGCACATGGTGTTCCTCTTACATGTGCTTGCTCATATCCACATTTTGGGCATATACATACACCACCTGGTCCTGCTGCAAAAGGTCCACCCATTCTTCCTATACCTCCTTTACTAACTCTTCCTCTTCCGATTATTGGACCTTGGCCTAATGGCCCTGTTCCGTCTCCTCCTGGCATTTTATAGTCACCTCCATGAATTTTTATTGCCTTGCCATTTACTAAAGCATCAGTTATTTTTTCTTTTGCTCTAGTTAAGGTTCTTTGAAAAGTAGATTGATGAATCTTCATTTTTTTAGCAGCATTTTCTTGATTTAATTTTTCAAGATTTGATAATCTTAATGTCTCAAGTTCATCAATTGTTAAATCAACTTCTTCAAGCTGATTTAAAGGCACTGTTCTAGGCTTGAAATAAGTTATATCTGGTTCAAAATTTACCTGTTTTATTTTTCTTGGCCTTACCATTATGCATTATAATGCATAATCATATATAAATGTTTTGTTTGTTTAATGTCTTTAAGGGAAATAATTATATATAAGGTAAACTTTTATCTTTATGGCATGTGCTGTGACTTAGTGAACACCAACTGACGAAAGGATGATGAGCGGAAGTAACTTATGAGCACATGCCTTTTTTAAATTAAACAGCTTGTTATAAACCTAAACTTATATTTGAGGTATGCTATGCCAAAAAAATGCACTAAAAAAAATATAGAAAAAGAATTTTTTAAATATTACTCTAAGAAAGGGTTAGAAACGTTTATTAAAGATATGGAAAGAGTATATGAAGTTTCTAAAAAATTAAATAATTTAAAAGAAAATTCTAGAAAATCAAAATCAGAAATGCCTTACATGGACTTGCAAGAAATTACCCAAAAAGGAATATCATACATTTTGAATCTTCCGATAGGGAAAAAAGCCAAGCCAATCCTTATGGAAGCATCGGATAATATAATTCAAAGAAAAAAACTTCAGGAAAGTTATCAAAACACAATGCTTGTTTTAGATAAAATAGTGCATGGTTATAGGAATCTATTTGACAAAAAATATAAAAAAGTGTTTAATGAAGCATATGAAGATGTTATAATTTCTCAATTTCTCAAAAAAAATAGTCTTTATTAAAAGTTCAGTCAGCAGGTCTAGTAATATTAACACCCTTAACCAAAACAGCTGGTGTTACAACTGGTTTTTCAACTTCCCAGCCAACTACCCTTTCAGGCTTGTTTCCAAGAGAAACAGTATTCTTAAGAAGATTTAGCATATTCTCACTTACTCTTATCCCTTTTATTGGCTGGCCTATTTTTCCATTTTTTATCACAAATATGCCATCCCTTGGAATTGTTGAAAAATCTCCTGTGTTATAGTTCTGGAACCTTGTGTACCAGATGTTTGTTATGTAAAGCCCGTTTTTAACCTGCTCAAATAATTCCTGCTTTGAAAAATTTCCTTTCTCTACAATAAGATTTGTTGGCTCTGGAGAAAGCAGTCCGGCATTTGCTGTTGTTTTTGTATTAAACCTTTTAGCAGTTGAAGTATTATGCAGATAAGTCTTGAATATTCCTTTATTAACCATAATATTTCTCTGCGATGGGGCCCCTTCTGCATCAAACTTTGAAGAATTAAATCCATTTTTTAGCAAGCCATCATCAATAATTGTTATTTCCTTGTTAGCAACCTGCTTTCCAATCATGCCTTTTAAGCAGGAAAGCCCTGCCTCAACTGAAAAAGCAGACATTGCATTTCCAAGATTGTCAATCAGATTTGCAAATGGCAATGGTTCAAAAACAACATCATATTTTCCGAATTTTCCGTGCTCTGGATTTATAGCCTGCCTTGATATTATTGCAGCTTCCTCTGCAAGTTTTTCAACATCAAGCAAATCAATCATCCTTGAAGAACCAGTTTTTTGCCCAGATGCATCCTTGCTGTTAAAAGCCCTTATTGAAAAATAAGAAGAAGTTCCTTTATCTCTTGCCTCAACATTGTTTGAAGTTAATAAAAAAACATCTTCTACAGAATTCTCAAAAACGCCTGCTGTTTTCTTTGCTCCATTTTCCAATGCCTTGTTTATTGCCTTTTCAACATAATCAATTGAATTATCACCTAATAAAACAATTTTCTTGTCATAACCATCTTCCACATTTTTATAAGAAAATGGGCCTTTGGCAATCCCTCCATATTCCATGTTTGGGCTTGCTGATTTGACAAATTTTAATAGCTTATTAACAACATCATCTGTAGCACTTAATGAAAATTCTTTTATATTTGTCAGAACAATCTTTTTCTTTAATGCCATAAAAATTCCAAGATCAATATTTTCCCATGTCTTTGTTGTATTGATAAGGTTATTGGAATACTTGATTAAGGAATTGTCCTGCTTTGAGACAGAAACAATAACATCATCTGCACCTGCTTTCAAAAGCTTGTTTAAAACATAACTGCTTATTTCTTCTGGCTCCATATTAATTACCTAACCTTATTTTCCTTAACCTTATTGACGGGCCGCCAAACCAGACTGGAATTGGCTGCATTGGTTCTCCCTTTCCGCAGTTGCCTGCATGATATTCAGTATTGTTTGCAACAGCATCTACTGCGAGGTAAAGCTGCGGCGTTGTTATTTCAATTACAGGCTTTATAACTGGCTCTTTTATCTCGCCATTTTTTATTAAATATGATTCAGCCCCCACATATTTCTGGTTAATCCTTTTGTCATCTATGTTCCATTCCATAAAATTTTTCATGTAAATTCCCAGCTTTACATCCTCTATTAATTCTTCTTCACTGTATTTTCCAGGAAGCATAAATGTATTTGACATCCTTACAATGCTTTCCCTGTCATAATTAACAGCCCTTGAAGAGCCATTGCTTTTTAGCCCCATGTAATAAGCTGTTTCCCGGTTATGCAAAAATTCGTTTATTATTCCTTCCTTGATTAAGTATTTTCTTCTTGCTTTTACTCCCTCATTATCATATTTGTAAAATCCGTAGCTGTTTTCCAATAAAGGGTCATCAACAACATTTACAGCTTCATTTCCTATTCTTGTGCCAAGCATTTCTTTTGTTATGAATGACTCTCCGGCTTGTGCACCTTCTCTGCCAATAATCCTGTCTGCTTCATATGGGTGGCCCCCGCTTTCATGAACCATTATCCCAACCACTTGTGGGGCTGCAATAACATCAAGGGCCTGCTTTGGAGGCTTAATGCCAAACTTAAGGTTTTTCTGCAGCGCCTTAACCTCATTGACAACAATAGAAGGGATATTCCATTTTTTTACAAACTCAAACCCGCCGGTCTGGCCATTCTGCCATATCCTTTGTGAGGTTTTATTGTTATGCTCAACTGTAAGCAGGTAAAAAAAACTGGCTCTTGGAACAGTTGCCAAAACATTTGTTCCATCAGAATTAATAAGGTACTCTGTTGTTATGCTGTCTGATAAAGAAAGATATCTTGAAGGAATATTTATTTTGGTATTAATTAATTCTTTTTCTGCATCAAATAAGAGTTTTATTTTTTCATCTGGCCCAACATCATTTAAATTGATTTTCTGCTTAACCTCATATTTATCTTTGAGTGATTTATCCTCAGAAAGGTTTATTTCTTCTCTTAAGTGTGAGGCCTTTTCTGCTGTGTTTATAGTCGTTTGTATTAATTTTTTTATTTTTTCTTTGTCCAAATAGTTTGTTGATGTAAATCCAAGGGTTTTGTTTTTTATTATTCTCATTCCCAGGCCATTAATCTTACCAAATCCAGATGCTTCTGCTATCCCATTCTTCATGATAAAACTATTTGATGAAGTTTCCTCTAGCCTTGCCTCAGAATAATTTGCTCCTAATTTTAATGCATATTTAACTGCAAAGTCTGCTAAATCTTTAAACATCTTAAAATATAAAATTTAGAGAATGTATTTAAATCTTTGTTTTAAACCTTTTATTTTATAGTTTTAAATTTTTCAACCTTTCTAAGAAGTTCTTTTGCCTTTTTGTTTTTTTCAAAATGGCTTCTTACAGGCTCTACAAGCTTGTTTATGCAATCTGCAACAGCTGGCTTTAAGTCCATTGGATGCAAATCCCCTTTTTCAAAAATACTGGCAAGCTCATCATAGCTGTTAAGCTCAAGATCTCCGCCAAATTTTTTGGGCCTTTCAATTTTCATTGAATCAAATCTCTCAAAGATTATGTATTTTGCATATTCCATCAAAGGGTTTTCATCTATTATTTTTTCAGGGCAATATGCTTTGTTAATCTTTCTTTTTATTTCCTCTTCTGAATCTGTCATGAATATGGCTGTATCTGGCTTTGATTTTGACATTTTTAAATCAATTGCACGCTCAACCCCTGTGCTTGCGCTTGTAGGCTTTCCAAGGCCCATCAGCATATGGTGGCTTACAACAACAGGCTTCCAAAATCCAATTGAAGGGCCAATTTCCCTTGCAAGAACATTAACTTTTCTTTGGTCCATGCCAAGCTCTGTTATATCTGCCTTAAGCTCAAATATGTCAGCACACTGCATACAAGGGTATAATATCTGTGATGCCTGCTGAATTTCTAAATCATTCCTTCCCATTATCTGGCCGCATCTTGTTATTCTTTTAACAGTTGTATTTCTTGCAACCTGCATTACTTTTTTCCAGTATTCCATGCTGTTAACAACCTCTGATGCCCTTATAAACTCAACTTTATCAACATCCATTCCGCATGCTTTCCACAATTCAACAAAGTAATCCCCACAGGCTTGTATTTTCTTTAAGTCTCCTCCAAGCTTGTTGTTTGCCCAGCCGTGCCAGTCTGCTACATACATCTTGAATTTAATGCCTGCTTTGATCATTTTGTTGACATTAACAGCCCTCATAATGCCTTGGGCAATGTGTATCTGGCCAGATGGCTCAAACCCATCATAGGCTGTAGGATGCTCCTTTGTTTCCAATAAGGCTCTTAGCTCTTCTTCTGTGATAATCTCCTCTCCAACCTGTTTTATAAGACCTAATTTTGCTGCAATATCCATTTTAATAAGAATAAATCATAGCTAGTATTAAAAGTTTTTTGGTTTTATAACCAGAATTTATCAAGAACTTAAAATTTCATGTTTTGTTTTTATTATTAATTTGTTTATAAATTTTGCTATGTGTATTATAAATACAATAAAAAGTGTGAGAAGTTTTGGGAGAATTAATATCAGTTATTCTTCGTCTGTAATTACCTTCTAATTCCCCTAAATATGCATTAATCCCACAGTAATTTCCATCTTCTGTTTGTTCCATTAAATGAGGTTTTTCATCACCATTTGTTATAAACCTAGTGCATATATCACATATAGTTATTTCCTCTTTTTTCATTTTTAAATTTTGTTTATTTGTTTATTTTTTGTTTTAAATTAATTATTAAAATTAAAATATTTTGAAGATTATTAAAAGATTTTGATTAAGGAAAATAAAGGTTAGAACAATCGTTTTATGATATAAATAATATAAATAATATAAAATTAAAGAATTAATTAAAGATTAGCTGTCATTGTTGATTGGTTTGAGGTCTTTCCAAACAGAATCAAACATCTTGGCCATTGCAGATGCAAAGAAAGGTGTTTTTATCCATATTCCCAAATCATAGCTTGGGTGAACTTCTTTATCATCTAATGCCATAAACCATAAATCCTTGTTGTCAATAACACAAAATCTTGCGCTTATGTGGTTTATATTCCTTAATTCTGCAATTTTTGATAATTCTTCTACTATTTTCTGCGAATTAGAGTTTATTGGTGCTGCTATTTTTATTTTAACACCATTATCACTAAGTTTCTTAAATACTTTTTTAAATGATTTATGCTTTCTCTCAAGACCGTCTAGTGTGGTCATAAGAATTAAATTGTCTTTTGCCTCTTTCATAAGCAATTCAAGGTGATTATAAGAATTTTGCCTTCCTTTTAAAGAACCTGATAAATCATTTGGTTCAATCATTTTAATACCATTCTTAAACAAAAGGTTTAATTCATTTAATACTCCCTCTGACTTCATTGTGTCAAGAAGTTTTCTTTTGTAAACAGTATCTTCATCTATTTTTTTTTTTATTCTTTCAACAACTTCTTCTGGCTGAACAGCAATATATTTAATAGGCTTGCCTACTTTCATTATTATAAAACCTTTTTTCTCCAGTGATTCAAGAACATCATAACTTCTTGATCTTGGAACATTTGCTATATCGCTCAGTTCTCCAGCTGTTGAAGTTCCTCTTGATAAAAGAGCTGTCCAAAGTTTTGATTCATAACTATTTAACCCAAAATCCTTTAATTTAATTAAAAAATCTTTTTTTACAATCATTTTAAACCTC
>Ga0210051_1002681_pt1 | contig 17873 bp, 16 predicted proteins | sample CryGey092014_all_FD_185464 | JGI IMG/M metagenome (GOLD analysis project Ga0210051, IMG submission 185464) | Groundwater microbial communities from aquifer - Crystal Geyser CG23_combo_of_CG06-09_8/20/14_all (SPAdes) (version 2) | ecosystem: Environmental > Aquatic > Deep subsurface > Groundwater... | reverse complement strand
TATTAATATTTTGGGCAATCTTATTTATTGAATAAACAACCAGCCAAGAACTGGCTAAAAGCAGACTGATGCCAATGATAAAAATAACAATGCTTTTTAAAAAGGTGCTGATGCTCTGCTCGGAATTAATGGCTTTTAAAAAATATTGTTTAGTCTTGGCTAAATAAATAAGATAAGCGAAAAACAAAATGATTAAAATCAGTCCTTCAAGCCGTGAAAGGGTTTCATTAAATAAAAATATCAAAGGCAGAATACCTAGCCCGGTAACAAGCCAAATATCCCGTTTGATAATTGTTTTGTTTTGAATTTTGGTGCCTTTGGCAAATAGAATAATCAAACCGGCGACCAAGCTTAATTTTAAAATATTAGCGCCAAGAACATCGCCTAAAGACAAGTTTGAAAGTCCTTGCAAGCCGGAACTGATGCCAATAAATAAGTCAGGCATATCAGTGGCCAGGGCCATCAAAATAAAAGAAACAACAAATTCGCTCCAAGCCATAAATCGGGCGATATTCAAAAGCGCCTGTACCAAAATTGTACTGCTTTTAATTAAAACCAGGCCAGCCAAAATAAAAATTAGAACATAGATAAGCATCATGTCTTATTTTAGCACATTTTTATAGCTTGACGAAATTTTTCCTGTCTGCTATCATATACACATATAAGAATCCTTCGCTTCGCCGCGCAATACGCGGCTTCGCTCAGGAACCTTTTAATTATTCGCTCCGCTCATAATTATATGAAAGTTTATATCATTTCAGCCAAAAAGCGCAAGACAAAAACACATGATAATATTATTAGCTTTGTTCAGAGATTAAGCCACGAAGCAATTTTTAAATTAATAGACAGCCAGAAAAAAACCAAGGGTTCAGATGATTATGATTTAGTAATTGCTGATATTGAGCAAGCCAGCACTGCTTTGGGCTGTGCTATTGTTATGGCTGCTAATGAACGGAAGCCGGTTTTGTGCATTTATGACGAGAAATTAAAAAACAGAGCGGATATGCTTATGCCTAGTCAGGAAAAATACTTAAGGTATATCGCGATTAAAGCTTATAATGCCAAAAATCTTGAGGAAATTATCAGATGTTTTATAGAAGAAAAAGATGAGCAGATGCGCGACCGCTTCAACTTCTTTGTTTCATCTGACATCAGTAATTATTTAAACTGGGTTACTTTTAGCCGGCAGCAGTCGCGGGCTGATTTCATCAGAGGATTGGTCCGCGATCAATTAAAACAGGATAATCAATATAAATCTTATCTTAATAACAAAAATAATAAGAAATAGCGAGAATCTTTAAGAAAGTTATCCACAAGACAGGGCTTGTTTTGGTGTTTGAGGTAGCGTAATATGTAATTACGCATATGGAGGACAGGAGGCAAAAAATTTTATTGCTGATAAGGGAGAAATTTTTAGTGTTTTTATATGAAAACCTTTTTAAGATTAATAAATTTTTAGTCTTAAAAGCGCAAAGCGGTTTAGAAATGCGCCAAGCGTTTCAAAAAAACGATTTTAATTTAATTGTTCTAGCTATGTTTTTGGATGAAAAAGACCTCAAGTTTCTAATTGAGCAGGCTTTATCCAAAAAAATCCCAATCTTGTTTTTGAATGTTGATACGACAAAAGATTTTTTGGCAGCTTATCTAAAACACGACCAGTATGTTTATGTTGATATTCTAAACGACGACCCGAAAATGATTATCAAAAAAGCAAGAAAATTAATGGCCAAGTACTCGACAAGAAGGGTTTAATTTTTTTCTGAAATCCGCTCTTTTTTTCTAACCCTTTACAAATTTAATTCTTTGTGGTAGCTTAAAAGTGCTAGTATTTGCTAGCGTTTTTTAGTTTAATTTGTTCTTTGAAATAATATTTTATAGGAGGCAATAACCATGGATGTCATTTGGAATCTTACCAGAATTTGTCCTTGGGATTGCGGAATTTGTTGCATGTCAGCAATCCATGTGTGCGCAACAACCAAATTCATTGTTCAGCAGAAACAGAAAGAAAAATGACGAGAATTAAGGCTGAATGAGAAACTTGCTGTGTTAAAGCAACTATGCGATTTAGATTTTGACATTGATTTTTCTGGTGGCGACCCTCTTTATTTTGAAGAAGATTTTCAGCTAAAGCGAGTGGGAACCGTTGAATTTACATTAGACAATCCGCCAGAGGTCAATAATTTAGCCAGACCTCAAGGGTATCACTTCGCAACGGTTGTTGCTCTACAAGAATGCGTAGAGCGAGATATTAAAGTTAGAGCAGTTACCGTGCTTTATCCAAACACAATGAAAGAAACGAACTTAAGAGGAGTTTATAATCTTCTCTGTGAAATGGGTATCAGTGAATGGGAATTATTGCGATTTTATCCTGTAGGAAGGGGTAGAATTCGTCAGAAAACCATTCCGTCATCATCAGATTACAAAGAGACGATGCAATTTCTCCGTTCATTTCGAGGTTCTACCAAGATTTTTTTCAGCACTCTTTAAGAATGCTTGAAGCAAAGATTATTTGTCCTGCAGTTCGAGAAGCAATTGGTATTCTGCCCGATGGCCAGGTTACAGCTTGTGCTTGGGGCATTGATAGAAAGGCACAGCCCTTGCCAGAATTTTACTTGGGCAAACTGCCCGAGCAAAGACTTTCAGAGATAATTCAAGAAGCCAAAACTAAGCCAGAGTTTCAAGAAGAAGCCAGTTATTGCAGGATTCTCGCTTCTTTGGAGAGATAAAACTATGAAAATCAAAATCATACAATGCAAAAGTCTTTTGACTAAGAGCAATCTGCCAGAAGTGGATTATTGTATTAATCCCTATGTGGGATGTGAGCATGCTTGCATTTATTGTTATGCTCGGTTTATGAGACGTTTTACTGGCCATACCAATGAGAAGTGGGGAGATTTCGTGGATATTAAAATCAACGCTCCAGAAATTTTAGAGCAAGAATTATCCCGAAATCCCAAAAGAGGAGATGTGTTGTTAGGGAGTGTTTGCGACGCCTATCAACCTGTTGAGAAAAAATACAAGATTACACGGGCTATTTTGAAGGTATTGTTAAAGCACAATTTTCCTATTTCTATTCTCACTAAGTCAGATCTAGTGATTAGAGATATAGATTTGCTAAAACAACTTAGCGATTGTTCGGTCGGGCTTACAATCACAGCGCTAGATGAAATCATAGCGAAGGATTTTGAGCCTTGTTCTTCCTCCCCCCAACAAAGATTAAAAGCACTAGAAACACTTCATGCGGCTGGTATAAAAACCTATGCTTTTATTGGTCCTATTTTGCCGAAGCTTACTAATCTTCGGCAAATCTTTAGTGCTTTGCAAGGCAAAGTTAAGCTTATAATGGCAGAAAGTTTAAATATGAGGTGCGGGAATTGGGAAGATATCCAAAAAATTATAACGGAAAAATATCCTCGGCTTTTACCGATTTATAAATCCAAATTTGATCAGAAATATTGGAATCAAATTGGAGAAGAATTAAAAAAATTAAGCAGAGAGTTTGATATACCACTAAAGGGTTTCTATCGGCACTGAAAAAATGTTTAGCTAAAAAGAAGGGGGTAGCGTGATGTTTGCATTGATGGAGAGAGTTGAAATAGATGTAGAACGGATTTCGACTTCAGAACACTCAATGGATTTGAAAAAATATATGGAAAAACGTTTGCCTCTTTATTATCCCAACAATTGTTATGTGGTCTTAGGGCATCGCTTCCAAGGTCGTCAGATTGTTCAGTTTCGGGGCATTCTTGGAGAGAACAGACTCTATAAAATTCTTTTATTATTGCGTCTCGCAGGAATCCCTAAAAAGCAAATAACTCTCTTTGATTATAATCCAGATTACAGAGAAATTATAGCTCACGATCTAGAATCTCTAGATAACTCTTTTGACTACATAGTTATTGGTGGAAATGTGATAATCAAGCCATTTCTTTCAGCCAATTTCACTTCTGTAACATCAGCTCATGGAGAGATTGTTTCTTATGCCACATTCCAATATAGCAACAAGAAAATTCTTTTCACTTCATATCCCTATGGAGATTTGTGTGAATATGTGGTTGAGGAGTTAGGCCCAAAAACCAGAAAAGCAATAATGTTTGTTGGCAGTACAGGAGCACTGGACACAAGCTTTTCTTGGGGAAACATTGTTTTGCCTTCGGCTGTTTATAATGACACAGGATCTCTTATAACCCAAAATTTTCCTAATAAATTGATTGAACAGGGAAAAGACGGAATAAAGGTGAGCAATAAGCATTTGAGTGTCAAAACGCCGGTTTTAGAGACTCTAGATTTTATTAGAGCTTTAAAAAATCAAGGGTATGATACTCTAGATGTAGAAGTAGCTTATTTCCAGAGCGGATGTGAACAGCATCTTCCTAGCTACGCACAGGTTGGAATAATTCTATTTGTAAGCGATCAGCCTGGATTACCATCGGATTTCAGCAAGCATGACTATTCTTCGACAAACATATTGGTTATACGTCAATATCTTGTTCAAGTGGTCGAGGAAGAGATTGGAGGAAATTAGATTTTTTTAAAGGCTGGGTTTTGTAGATTTTGAAAATAAATCTTGAAGTCAGCCTTTTAAATTTGTGAAAAATATTGAAAATTTTATAAAAATATAATACCTTAAGATAATAGAAGTCTATTTAAGATATTTATGAAAAAGCAAGATAAATGGAAAATCATAAAACGCCCTGGTTATTCTGGCAAGCATCGTGATGCGTTGCGTCGCAAATATGATGAACAATACGGCAAAGGCAATTGGCGAACTGCTTGGATTATCCAAGAGAAAATTTTTAGCAGAGAAGAAATTCTTCTTCTTTACGAAGATGCTTATTATTACTTTTTAAAGAATAATCCAGAAATACTTCAGCAGTTAGTAAAAGAAGCAAGAGATGTTTATGATGACGCTCCTAGTAATGTCAATTCCGGGCTAGATTACACCAAGCAAGAGACTAGCCGAACACATTATCAAGATATAGCTCTTCGTCGTTGTGTTTTGCGTTTCGGTCTTAAATTCCAGGGAAAAAAATTAATTCAGATTCGTGACATCAAAGGAAAACATCCTTTGAGTCTTATTCTTTCTCCAGGGCGCATCCCTTTCCATATGCCTGGACTTATTAAAAAACCAGAGCTTACTGGTTGGTGGCAGGCTGGAAGTATTGAAAGCTTTTATCAATCTAATAAAGTTTTACAGATCCGTTCTGGGCAATAGGCTACGAGCAAGGTTTTTTTGACAAACCCTTTACAAATTTAATTTTTTTGAAAAATGCGGCTTCTCTAAAAAAAGTGTCGCCTTGCTAACTTGGCAAGGTTTTATAAAAATGCTAGACTAAAATTATGTCCAGCATAATTTTTTTAATCGTGGTTATAATTTTTGGCTTTATCGCTCTTTTTTACTTTCTTAATAAAAAATTCCAAGAATTAAAAAAAGATTCAGGTTTAAACATCTTATCGCAAGGCATCCAGGCTATGCATCAGAGATTAGATAAAAGCGCTGAAGTTATTGGCAATGTTGCCCGGGAATTGGGCGCGATGCAAGAAATCGGCCGAGACATGAAAAAACTGCAGGATTTGTTTCAAAGCCCGAAATTGCGCGGCAATATCGGCGAGCAGATTTTAAGAAACCTGCTTGAGCAAATTCTGCCAAAGCAAGCATTCAAGCTTCAGCATCAGTTTCGTCAAGGCCAGATTGTTGACGCAATTATTAAGACTTCGCATGGAATTGTGCCGATTGATTCTAAATTTCCAGCTAGCGCTGACAAGCGCCAAGTCAAATTGCATATTAATAATATTGCTAATAAATATATTCTGCCTCAGGAAGGCACAGTTGATTTTGCTGTTATGTATGTGCCGTCAGAAAGCACTTATTACGAGATGATAATCAAGCAGCCTGATTTGCTTCAGTACGGTTATGATAAAAAAGTTTATTTTGTCTCGCCGAATAATTTTTATTATTTCTTAAAGATTATTATGATTGGCCTGGAAGGCGCAAAAATAGAAGAGGCAAGTCGAAAAATTTTAGCCGGGATTAAAGCGATTCAACAAGAAGCAAATAAATTTGACCAAGAATTAAGTGTCTTATTAAGGCATATTAATAATACTAAATTGGCCAGCGAAAGAGTTGATTCGCGCTTTCAACAATTATCCTCTAAAATTGACAATGTCCAATTACTCCAAAATTCTAATAATAAATTTATTGCTTAATTTTTTAATTTGGATTTTATTGTTTGTTGCAACGATTAAATCAGAGCCGATAATTCTGCATTACAGCGCTTATTTGGGCGCTGATTTAATCGGTTTTTGGCAGGAAAGCTTTTCTCTGCCGCTAACCGGGCTCTTTATCATTAGTTTAAATAGCTTTTTGGCTTGGTTTTTGTCAGAAAAAAGATTGCAATATTTTTTAATTAGTGCTAGTTTGGTTTGTCAGGTTTTTTTATTAATTGGCAGCATAAGCATTATTGCCATCAATGGTTAAAAAAATCGGCAATCATTATGATTTGGAGAAAAGAAGCGAGAGATTTTTTTATCGCTTTTTTGAAATTCTGCCCGGATTTTTAAGTTGGGCAACCCTGATTTCTGTAATTATTTTGTCATGGCAATGGCCGCTTGGCGTTGCTCTTTTTATTATTATTTTTGATTTATATTGGCTGGCGAAAATCGGTTATTTGTCAGTTCACCTGATTGTTTCCTATTGCCGGATAAAAAAATCTTTAAAAATTGATTGGGGCAAAAAATGCTGCCGGGATTTTTATCATTTAATTATTCTGCCGTTTTACAAAGAAGACTTAAATGTTCTGCGTTCAACTTTTGACGCATTGATAAAATCAACTTATCCGCTTAATAAAATGTTTGTTGTTTTGGCTTTGGAAGAGCGGGCCGGAAAGCAGGCTTTAAAATGCGCTGAAACAATCGAGCAAGAGTTCGGCTCTAATTTTTTTAAATTTTTAATCACCAGACACCCGGCTGATATTTCCGGCGAATTGGCTGGCAAGGGCTCAAACGAAAGCTGGGCAGGCAGACAGGCTAAAAAATTAATAGATCAATTAAAACTTGATTATAATAAAATCATTTGCTCTGTTTTTGATATTGACACTTGCGTTCATGAGCAATATTTTTCCTGTTTAACTTATAATTTTCAAGGACAAAAAAATTCTCATCAATACTCTTATCAGCCGATTGCTATGTATCATAATAATTTATGGGATTCGCCGGCTTTAATGCGCGTTATTGCTATTTCTAATTCTTTTTGGCAGATGATGCAGCAAGAGCGGCCGGAAAAGCTTTGCACTTTTTCGTCGCACTCAATGAGTTTTAAAACCGTTGTTGAAATTGGCTTTTGGCAGGAAAATATTGTTTCCGAAGATTCGCGCATTTTTTTCCAGTGCTTATTTTATTTTAAGGGCAGATACAAAGTCGTGCCGCTTTTTATTCCGGTTTATATGGACACGGTTTTATGTTCTTCCTATTGGCAGTCAATTAAAAACCAGTATAAACAGCAGCGTCGCTGGGCTTGGGGTTGCGAGAATATCCCGTGGGTCTTGTATCATAGTCTCAAGACTAAAAATATGTCATGGGGCATCAAACTGCGGCATTGTTTTGACCAGATCGAGGGTTTTTATTCATGGGCAACTACTTCTTTGATTATTTTTGCTTTGGGTTGGCTGCCGGTATTATTGGGCGGCAAAAGTTTTAACCAGACTGTTCTAGCTTTTAACCTGCCAAAATTAACTTCCTGGATTATGACTTTATCAATGGTTGGTATGATTATTTCAGCAGCTATTTCTATGCTGCTTTTGCCTGAAAAACCAAAAAGGCATAAAAAATATAAATTCGCTTTTATGCTGTTGCAATGGTTTTTATTGCCAATAACCGTTACTTTATTCGGCAGTATCCCGGCTTTGGAAGCGCAAACCCGTTTAATGCTTGGCAAGTATATGGGATTCTTTGTCACGCCGAAAACCCGGAAATAAGAGTTGACTTTTGGCTTTTGATTTTGTATGATTAAAATCATGAAAATTGCGGTTATAAAATCCGGGGGCAAGCAATATCTTGTTAAACCCGGTGATAAAATAAAAATAGAAAAACTCGTAGGGGCGACCCTGCGTGATTGCCCTATTGTCTTTGACGATATTTTGTTTGGCAAAAAAATAGAAGCCAAAATTCTCCGCCATGGCCGGGCAAAAAAAGTTATTATTTTTAAGTATAAGCCGAAAAAGCGCTATCGCAAGAAAAAAGGCCATCGCCAAGAATTTACAGAAATAGAGATAATAAAAATTCATGATTAAGAAACTAATTATTCCGGCCGCTGGTTATGGCACGCGGTTCTTACCGGCGACAAAAGCCGTGCCAAAACCGCTTTTGCCGGTCTTAAATAAACCGGCTTTGCAATGGGTTGTCGAAGAAGCGATTGCTTCGGGCATTAAGCAGATAATTTGCGTGATTATGCCGGAGCACAAAGCCATTAAAGAGCATTTTTCTTATAATCCGAAATTAGCGGCTCATTTAAAAAAATTCAATAAAACAGATTTATTAAAAAATTTTCCCAAGATTAAAATTACTTTTATTCCGCAAAAGCATTTTTACGGCACAGCTTATCCGATTTTAGATGCCGAGCATTTAATCAAGAACGAGCCATTCGCAGTTGTCTGGTCAGATGAAATAGACGACGGCAGAGTGCCAAGATTAAAGCAGTTGATTCAAGCTTTTGAAAAATATCAAAATCCGGTTATTTCTGTTTACCAGATTGATAACGAGGGAACAAAAAAATATGCTGTTGTTGCTGGCAAGAAAATAGCCAAAGATGTTTGGCAAGTAGAGAGCTTAGTTGAAAAGCCCGGTCCTGAAAAAGCGCCTTCACGCTTGGGTTCAAGAGGCGGTTATATTTTGACTCCTGATATTTTTGAGATTCTAAAAAAAATAAAAACAAAACTGAAACCGAATCAGGAATTTTATCTGACTGATGCGATTGACGAATTAGCCAAAAAAAGACCGGTTTATGCTAAACTGATTAAGAACAAATTATATGATACCGGCAATGTTGCTGACTGGCTGAAAGCCAATTTAGAGCTTGGCCGAGAATATCTAAAATGAGAAAAAGAAAATTTATCAAAGCCTACAAGCAGTTCAGAGAGCCGATCTATCGGTTTGTTTATTTTAAGGTCTCCCAAAGGGAGATAGCTGAAGATTTGGCGTCAGAAGTCTTTTTAAAAACATGGCATTATAGCCAGACACATAAAATAAAAAATTTAAGAGCTTTGTCTTATAAAATCGCCAGAAACTTGATTGTTGATTATTATAAAAAACACAAGCCGGTTTTTTTGGAAGAACAAAGTATTGATATTGGCAAAGAAGACAAAAATTATCTGGATATTCAAAAAGCATTATCTCGGTTGTCAAAGAACTATCGCGAAGTGATTGAGTTATATTATATTGAAGGATTTTCTCACAAAGAGATTGCTTTGATTTTAAATAAAAAAGACTCAACTATTAGGGTATTAGCTTCTCGAGGCCTTAAAAAATTAAAAGAAAAACTGTAACATATTGGCTCTTAAAACGGCTACTAATTATTATGATGACTGACCAAGAATTGATTCAAAGATTGCAAACTTTAAGAAACATCAAACCCAGTCAGGACTGGGTTAAAAGAACTGAAAAAGATTTAAAAGCAGTCATACCAAAATCACAATGGCCGATTTATTCGGTGATTTTTTGTTTGGCCCTAGGCTTGTCTTTGTTAGGGGCAATTCATGAATTGCCCGTACAAGAATCTTCAGACAAGCCAATTAAAATAATTCAAGAGCAAGAAGAAGAGCAAAAAACATTAACTCAAGCGCAAGCTAAAGAGCAGGCCAAAGCAACGGTCCAAAAAGCAAAGACAGTTGCTAAAAAAATCCAAGCTCATCTTGAAGAAAAAATAATGGCTAGCAAAATTGCGCCAGGCCCAGAAGATCAGGTTGATGCTAGAATAAAATTATTAGAAGACCTGGACAAGGTTAAAGCAGCCGGAGGAATATTAGGAGAAATAGAAAAAGATATCGAGAATAACGATTATCTGATTGCCCGGCAAAAGCTTAACAAGTATTTGGATTCGCTGAAGGTCGACAGCGAAAAAGAAGAGATAATAATTAATCAAGATAATAATTAATTAAAAACTATGAGTAAAATACAGAAAATAATTGCAATCGGTACAGCCCTGACAACCATTGTCTCAATGTCTGGCTTGACTTATTTCGCTCCTATTGCTGCTGCTAAAACAACAGCTGAACTGGAAGCAGAAATTGCTGCTTTGATGGCATCGCTTGATGCTCTTAAGGCAGAATTAGCCAAACTTACAGGCACTCCAGCTGCGACCTACGAAGGTATTCCGGCTGATTTTGAATTCACCAAGCTCCTGAAAAAGGGCTCAAAAGGCGATGAAGTAAAATATCTGCAAATTGTTTTGCAGGAAGAAGTCGGCGAGGATGTCGTTGGTGCGGCTGATGGTTCTTTCGGCCCGAAAACCGATAAAGCAACCAAACAATTCCAAGGCGACAATGATTTAAAGGCTGATGGTATTGTTGGCAAGAATACCAGAGCAGTATTAAATGCTCTTTTGGTCGCGGTTCCTCCAGTAGCTGAATTAACAGTTGCTTCAATTAGTCCGGCCAGCAATGCGACAAGCGTGGCAGTTGGCAGTAATGTCACTATCACTTTGAGCATGGCTGTGGACTCTGCGACAGTAACTGCTGATTCAGTTAAATTAACCGCTGGCACAACCGCTGTTGCTGCAGCAACCACTGTTAGCGATAAAACTATCACGATTGACCCAACTGCTGATTTAGCCGAAAACACGACTTACACTGTTACTTTGACAACTGCTGTTAAAGCGACTGATGGCACAGCTTTGAAAGCAGAATCTTCTTCTTCGTTCAGCACAGGGGAGACTGTTGTTCCGCCGGTAACTGGTGGATTGACAGTTAAATTGGTTGGCCCAGTATCTGCGATGATCCCAATCGGCTCTTCTGCAGAATTCTTGAAAGCTTCTCTGCTTTCTGATGTAGATGCTAAAATTCTCTCTCTGACAGTAACGGCTGGTGGGCTAGGCGCTGTTACACAAGTAGATAGTGTGGTTCTTTATGTTGACGGAGTTAGAAAGGGTAGTGTAAAAGACATTAATTCTAGCGGTTATGCTGCTTTTAATCTTAGTACACCAATTGAATTAAAAGCTGGTATTGCTAGCGAATTGCTCATTAAAGCAACTATTGCAAGCGGAACCGCTGCTTCTACTTACTCTTTAGCTATTACAGAAATTGTTTCCGACGGCGTCACTGTTAGTGGTTTGCCTGTGCGAGGCAATGAGATGAGCGCTACGACCGCTACCCTTGGAACATTGACATTCTCAGCAGGCAGCACGCCGGCTGATGTCAATTTAGGCGATAAGGATGCAGTAATTGCTAATTTCAAAGTTAGCAATGATAATATCGAAGATATCAAGATTGAACGTATTACCCTAAAGAGAGACACTTCTTTGGCTACCATTATTAAAGATAGCGACATAGAAAATCTAGAGCTTTGGTATGCTGGCGCAGTTGTAGCGACTACAGAAAAAATTGTTGACAACTATATAACCTTTACCCTGGCTACACCGGTAACAATTCAAAAGAATCAGTCTAATAAAGTATTTACTGTCAAAGCTGATATTATTGGTGGTGCTGGCTATGACATCAGGATAAAGTTGGACAGCACAGCAGACGTATTTGCTACTGGCTTGACCAAGAAATATCCGTCAACAATTGCTGGCAGCTATGCTGGCGCAGCAATTGATGTGAATGCCGGTGTAGTAACTATTGAAAAAGTAAATGCGCCTAACGAGAAGATTCGATCAGGAGCACAAACCGATGTAGTATTTGGTACATTCAATATTACTGCTAACAGCGGCAATGAAGTTGAGATAACTACTCTTAAGCTAACCATTGTTGCTACTGATGAATCTACTGCAAGCGCAGTAGTGGAATACACAGAAACTGAAAATTGGGAAGTTTATGACTCAACAACTGGTTTAACCTATGATTTAACCTATGATAGTTCTGAAACCGGGAATAGCGCTAGCTATAAAACGTATGAGAATAATGACCCTGGATTGCTGATGCAATCAGGCGAAACTCATGCTTTAATTGTTCGCGCTGACACCACTTCTATTGCAGCTAATGCTGGGTACACAGTGAGTATTGATAGTGTGTCTGGAGGCGACTTAGTCTTAAGAGAAACTGCAGATGAAACTTCAATTACTGATATTACACCTAACAGCGTAAGCTTGAAAAAGGTTACTATCCAAGGTGCGGGCATAACATTCTCAATCAACGCTTTGTCTGCTGCTTATGATGCGGTAATTGGCGCTGAAGATGTTCAGATTGTTGACTTCAATGTCAAGACAAATGCAACATCTCCAGTTAAAATCACGGAACTGCAGTTTGACGATGAAGGAGCAAATACAATTGATAGCACTGTTGTTTCTGCATTTAAGCTTTTTGCTTACGGTTCTGACACTCCAATCAAGGTAGTATCAGCTTCGCAGCTTTCTTCAGAAGAAATCACCTTTAGTGATTTGAGCGTAACAATTCCTGCGTCAACAACCGCTCGTTATATTCTTACTGTTTCTTTAGTTTCTGATACCGCTAACAACGGAAAGGTTTTAAAGTATGACATTAGCGGTTATACTGCTGAAGATGCTGATCCAACATTTGGCGGTGATTCTGTTTATGATACCACTAATGACAGTGATTCAGATGGTGATATCGTTGCTGCCCAACTAGTTTCTGCTCGGACAGTAACAATCAGAAGCGTTGGCATGCTTTATGTTGACATTTACAATACTGATTCAAATGTTAACACTGATACCTATGTAATTGGCGGCACAACAGGAAATTATCTTGCGGCTATTAAAGTAAGAGCTGCTAATGAATCTGTTAAGATAGAAGATTTAGCGGTTTATGCTAGCTACGCTAGCGTGGGCAATGTCTTTTCTTCTTTGTCTTTGTATGATCAAGACGGCAATTTGCTTAAGCAAGCAAGTAATGTTGCGCAAACCACTACATTTGAGGACATTAACTATGTTGTTCCAACTAGCTCGAAAGTCCTTTATTTGAAAGGTAGTGCTTATGCGATTGGTAAGGATCAAGCAGGAGCTGTTGACAGAGGTACATTTGCTAGCGATATAAGCTGGCGAGCCCAAGGCATTGTGGCGGCAGGTAATTCTTCTGGCGCAAGCTTGGTAACTGGTGATCTTGATGGCGATGGCGGCACAGCAGGCGAGATTGTCTTTGATACAGATGGTGACGGAGCTTATGATGAGGCTAGTGGTGATGCCGCGTACACTGCTGTTTCTAATAAGGCATATGCTGTAGCTTCGCGCATTGCTGATGTTGAGTTTGTTAATACTAATGGTGGTTATAATGTTGCTTCTAGTTTGACAACTAGCGGTACTTACAACGCTGCTATTATCAAAGTGACTAATAGTGCGTACAGCAACACCCTAGCCACTGGCGATGTTTTGAAGACAGTTCTTCAAACCGTTAAGATCAAGCTCACATACGATGCTTCCACAGTCATAGGCGCTGTTACATTACAGCGGATTAATGGCGCTGCTGCTTCAGCTTTGGCCATTAATGCATCGTCAACTCCTACGGCAGGAACCAAGTACCTTAACTTTGATCTTACAGCTAGCGGCTTTAGTGTGGATGATGAAATTGCTGCAAGCGATTCAGCGTACTACTTAATTCAGGTTCCAGTAACCTTACAAGACGTAACTGCTCAAAACGATTGGATTCAGATTGACCTTGACTTGCTTGATGGTACTGCTGGCGCTCTTGATGCTGATGCAGATGCTACTGGCGCTAACTTCAAATGGCAAGATGGTACTGATGCTACTGCCAAGTATCCGTTGAGAATTAAGGGCAAAATTAAAGTAGAAGGTGTTAAGATTATTGAAGTTGCTCGTTAAACTTGTCTAATCCTTGCAAGACACAAAAAGAACCCGAAGGGGTTCTTTTTGGTTTTGCGAGCTTGCCTTGGGTTTTTTAATTGCGCTGTGGATAAGTCGGTATTGACGCTATTGCAAATCCAGTTATACTAAAATTGTAGTAATTGCAATTTTGGTATTATGATTATTCAAAGAGATCTCATAGATAAAATTAAAACATTTCTTAAGCGCAAAGAATATTTAGCTATTGTTGGGCCAAGGCAGGCCGGGAAAACTGTTTTTTTGAATTTACTCAAAGATTATTTAATCACGCAGCAAATCTCAGCAAAAAATATAAAAATAATTTCTTTTGAAGACAGAAGATTGCTGTTTGAGTTTGAAAACGATCCAATAAGTTTTATTAATTTATATTTAGAAAAAACTGGCAAAAAGACTTATTTAATGATTGACGAGTTTCAATATGTTGAAGAAGGAGGCCAAAAATTAAAATTAATATTTGATCAAATCAAGAATTTAAAAATTATTGTCACAGGATCCTCTTCTTTGGACATTAAAGCTCGTCTTGGGAAATATATGGTGGGCAGAGTGTTATCTTTTAATCTTTATCCATTTCATTTCAGCGAGTTATTGAAAGCAAAAAAAAGCGAACTAATCAATAGATATCAAGAAAAGAATCAAAAAATCATCAATTGGCTTTTGCGAAAAAAGAATATGACCTTAAAAAACCATGAAGATATCTTTGCTAATAGGTTTTTAAAATTATTTAATGAATATTGCCTCTTTGGCGGCTACCCAGCAGTAGTTTTATCTGAAACAATTATTGAAAAACAAAAAGTTTTAAATGATATTTACAACAATTATCTTTTAAAAGACATAAAGGGATTACTTGAATTAGCCACGGATAAAAATTTAATTTTACTAACAGAGTTTTTAGCTGGACAAATTGGCAGTTTGTTAGTTTACCAAAATTTAAGCCAAGCATCTAAATTAGATTACAGAAATGTTGTTAGACATATTAATATTCTTAAAGAAACCTACATTTGTGAAACTGTTTCTCCTTATTTTACTAATATTCAGAAAGAAATTTCCAAAAACCCAAAGGTTTATTTTTTAGACTTAGGCCTAAGGAACGCTTTGATCAAAAATACTACTGATTTATTTTTGAGGCCGGATGCTGGAAGTATAGCGGAAAATCAAATTTATATAAAATTAAAGAATATTTTCAATGATCAAGCTAAGATTCTTTTTTGGCGGACAAAAGCAGGGGGAGAAATGGATTTTGTTGTCCGATATCAAGGAGAGATTCTGCCGATAGAAGTTAAATTTTCTGATTTCAATCAGCCGAAAATGTCAAAAAGCTTTTCTGCTTTTATAAATTCTTTTCAACCAAAAAGAGGATTGATTTTGACTAAAAATTATTTCGGTCAAAGAAAATTGAATAACTCCAGTATTGTTTTTTGGCCGATTTATCTAATCTAAACTAATGCAAAAATTTATTATTTTAATAATCCTGATCCCTGCTCTTCTTTGGGCTCTTTACTGGGGCAATATTAAGCCATTGCTCGCTTCTCAAGCAATCAGCCAAGCAGGTCCGGAAAAAGCTTTGTCTTACAACACTTTTGTTAATCATGAAATCAGAAAAATTATGGCCAAGTTTGCCATAGAAAGCGACAAGCCGGAATATGTCTTGTTTGTCACCAAACAAATGGAGCAAAACATCAAAGAACGGCCGCTTGATGTTAAAAGTTATATTTTAATAAGTTATTTATATTATCGGCTTGGCTGGGACGATAAATTTAAACAAACAGCTCAAAAAGCGCTGGCCTTAGCGCCAAACAGAGCTGATGTCAGAGAACTTCAGCATTTATTAGAAAAATGATTATGCTCGAAAAAATAATCAAAATCGGCATTTATCTTATTTTGTTTATCCCTCTTTTGGTTTCTCCATCAACTTTGTATCCTTATGTTTTTGGCAAAGCAATCGCTTTTCAGATTATAGTTGAGGTTTTATTTATTTTGTGGCTAGTGCTTTTAGCGCAAAACAAGATAAAAATATCTTGGACAAAAATCAATATTGCGCTTTTGTCTTTTTTTGTTATTTTGGTTTTATCAACTCTGTTAAGTTTGGATATTCAACAGAGCTTTTGGTCAAGCGCCGAGAGAATGACAGGGCTTTTTAACTGGCTGCATTTCGGATTATATTTTTTAATACTCTCGACAATTTTTTCCGCAAATAACGGAGATTATAAATGGCTTTTAAGAATTAGCTTATTTGTTTCTGTTATTGTTAGCACATGGTCTTTAATTGATTGGCAGCCGCGTTTGTTTGGGCCCTTGGGCAATCCCGGTTTTTTAGCCTGCTATCTGTTATTTCATATCTTTTTTGCTTTTTATCTCTTTTTTAAAGATAAAAATTTATATTGGCGAATCGCTTATATTTTGATCACTATTTTGAATCTTATTACTTTTTATTTTACTAGCACCCGCGGCGCTTATTACGGTCTTTTTGTCGGGCTTTTGCTTTTTAGTCTTTTGTTTATTTTAAAAAGATCAAAAAAAATTGGTTTTATTTTGTTAATAAGTTTTATTTTAATCGGCGGTTTTGGCGTTTATTGGCAAAGAGCGAGATTCTTGCAAACAGAAGAGGCAAGAATGGTTTCCTGGCAAATATCATGGCGCGCTTTTAAAGAGCGGCCGATTCTGGGCTGGGGGCCTGAAAATTATATTTTAGCTTTTGCCAAGCACTATGACCCTGATTGGCCGATTACCGAATGGTTTGACAAGGCGCATAGCAATTTTTGGGAATTTAGCGTGACAACCGGAATTCTAGGATTATTGGCTTATTTAGGATTGTTTATTTTGGGCGTGATAAATCACGCCCCTACAGGACCAATTTTAATCGCTTATTTTATTATGCAATTATTCTGGATTGACACAACAATAACCTTGATGTTATTCTTTATGACACTTGTTTTATGCGAAAAGAGATTTATGAAAATTTGATTCAAGCTAAAAAAGCCGGCAAACTGCCTCAGATTACAGTTTACAATCGCATTGACGGTCCTGGTTCTTCTTTGGATTTGCGGCTTTTTCAGCAGTCTTTCTGGCAATTGGGTCAAGAAGCAAAATATCAGCCAAGAACAGTCGGTATTACTATCAGTGTTGGCACTGACATTGTTGTCGAACCGTTAAAGCCAGGTAAAATCGGAGTTGAGTCAATTGATTTTGGCTTTTGCTATATCTTTGACAAAGGTAAGGTGCCGTCGATTAAAGAAAATTGGCTTTTACGCGTTATGGAAGTATTTAATTTAGATGGAGTCAAATTTACTATTAGAAACATTTATCCGGAATTAAAATCAGCCGGCCTGGGCGGTTCAGCCGCTGTCACAACCGGCTGCGCTCTTTTGGCTAACAGATTAACTCATAGCAAGTTTAGCGCTTCACAAATCATTGGTATGGCTTCAATGCTTGAGCAGGATTTGGGCGTTTCCTTAACTGGCACGCAGGAGCAGTCTAATGCTGTTTTTGGCGGAGTTGTTGATTATGCCTGGTATCCATGGGGCATGCCGGGCAAAGATAATTTTTACGGCACATCAATCAGGCAGAAATTATTAGAGCCGAAAGATTATCCCGAATTGCGCCAGAGAATTGATTTGTATTTTGCTTTGCAGCGATTAAGCGCTGATGTTAATTCAAAATGGTATGAAGAACTGGGTAAAATTGCCGGGTTTCAACTGCATAAGCAGAAATGCGAATTAGCTTATCAATTTCGCGAAGCAATCAGAACAAAAAACTGGACGGCGATGGCAAGGCCGATTGTTGAATACCGCAAAATCAGAACCAAGCTTTGTCCGGAGTATATGTCTGAACAAGCATGGGAAATTGAAAGAATGTGTTCGCGCAATAATGCCGT
>Ga0210051_1002680_pt1 | contig 17877 bp, 16 predicted proteins | sample CryGey092014_all_FD_185464 | JGI IMG/M metagenome (GOLD analysis project Ga0210051, IMG submission 185464) | Groundwater microbial communities from aquifer - Crystal Geyser CG23_combo_of_CG06-09_8/20/14_all (SPAdes) (version 2) | ecosystem: Environmental > Aquatic > Deep subsurface > Groundwater... | reverse complement strand
GTAGAGTTCTTTGAAAGAAACCATATGGTGTTTTATGCCGAGTTTTTTGCAGTTTTCAGCCGCTATTTTCAGTGCTTCATCCCGGTACCCCCTAATCCCCTCATCAACTGTAATCGCCATAAGCGAGGCTTTGGGGTAATCCCGCTCAATTTTAGCTAAAACATGTAGTAGGCTGACGCTGTCTTTTCCACCTGAAACAGCCACAGCTATCTTATCATCAAACTCAAACATTCCATATTTAGCAATGGTTCCCCTAACCTTTTCCTCAATAGACTCGGCGAAACATTTTCTGCATAGCTTTTCGCCAGAGTAAGGTCTAAAGAAGAAGGCTTCTCTGCGCTTGCAAACAGTGCATACAGCGCTATTAGCATTCATGAAAGTTTCACATCTTTAACCTGTTTCTGGAACTACTAAAATAAACCCAAATACAATAGTCTTTTGAAAGAGGCAATGTGATGACTAAAAAACCTGAGAGGCGTTTGGAGTATCGGGAAGTAGGTTATGATGTTGAACGCTGGAATTTACTTAAAGGATTTAGACAGAAAACCATAGGGATAATGGAGGGTTTAGAAAATTTTCACTTAGAAGCCATAGTGCACGGTAGCATTGCGAGAGGAGATGTAAACCGGAAAAGCGACATAGACGTTTTCATACCCTATCAAACATCGTCCTTCATCGTGGAAACAGCCTTAGAAAAGGCTGGCATACCAGTTAATAGGCGACTAGTTGTGCAGGCTACGCCGACATACGCCATGAAGGCGTACATCGAAATAGACGAGAATGCAAGCGTTTCATTTCCATTAATGAAAATGCGTAAAGTGGAAAGGGAATTCTACAAATTTGGCGGCGAAGTCACCCTTGAAAATTTGAGGGAAGGCGTGCGAGTTTGCGGAGTGGATAAGCGCTTAATGCTGATTGAACCAACCAAAAAAGGGCATAGGGAAAGCACAATCATTGGACGTGAGGAGCAAGCTGCCAAACTGCTTGGAATATCTGTGGAAACCGTTTTAGACCGTGTTCACGCTCTCTTAAGAAGGGATGAGGTTGGCAGAACAGGCGTTTTCATAGAAAAAGAACTTTCAAGCAGCGAAACCTTCGAAATGGCCTTGAAAAGATTTGCAGACCATAACCCAGCGGTTCGCAGACGTCTAAAAACTGTCTAAGCTAGTATAATGCGAAGCGTAAGAGGGCAGCTATTCCACCCAAAGCAATTAACTTTGCACCAGCTTCGTGTTCTGTACTTACGATAATTATGTTTCCGCCCTTCCGTTCCACCCTCTTCATCAAATCTTCAACAAGCAGACGCCTCTCATCTGAAGTTTCACGTAGCGTCGTATCCGCCAAAACAAGCTTTTCAACAGCGCCCAATCGCGCTGCGTTTTCAACTTCCTCCATTCCATAAGTAACGTTTGATTCGCCTTTTCCAAGTCTCTTCAAAACTTCCTCAATGATCTCTGCTTCTTCGACGATTCGCATTTGCTTCATAGTTTTTAACAATACGCCTGAACGCAATGCTTCATATATTCCAGCTACACCGCCGTTGTTGACACTTTTTACGTCCACAACTGATTTGCAGACATCTGTAGCTTCGTTTTCTAGGAATTTTGCAAAATCCCCTTTTACAAAGCCCACGCCAATGATTGTTATAGGACTATGCGTTGCAATCCAGATTTGACGCAAACTGTTCAATGCCTTTTGGAAGTATTCTTTTACGGCTCCGGTCCTTTTTTCTGCTTCTAGCTTTCCTGGAAGCTTTATGTTCTCTTCTGCTTTAACTTCGACGCCGTACTGGGCTGTTGTGGCTATTGCATAGCCTTCATCGTCTATGGAAACTATTATTATGGGTTTTTCGGATGCTTTGCTTGCTCGTTCTAGCCTTTCAATGTGATGTTTAGCCCACTTCTTTTTTACGATTGTTGCTGGTGCGTTTAAGGCAATGTTGAGCGTATGATGCGCACCGGTCGGAACAATTTCAGGTGCTTCACAAATGGTTCCATGAGTTCTAAGCCTACCCAAAAGCTTGTCCCAAGTAACATTTTCAACCGTTATTCCAAGAAAAACTGAAACTCTTTCTCCACGTTTAGGTCTTGCATATCCTCTTTCATCAGGCTTTATTTCCCGCGATGTGTAAGCGTAAACCTCATCATTTTTGTAAATTACATTGTACAAGTGCCATAAATCATCGAAATTTTCTGGAATAACCTTCACAAAACCCTTCTTCAGATTCATTTCCAAGATTTTCAAAACCATTAGCCCCTTCAATCTAAGTTGCACACTCAATAATCAACTTTCACTTATTAAAAAGTGTTAAAAGTGGCTTTTCTTCACTATTCATTGTTGAGTGCGATAAGCCATGAAGATTACATTTTGGCTTTTAGACGTGAACTATGAAGTTAAGAATGGGACACCTGAAATTTGGCTTTGGGGCATTGACGATTCCGGAAAAAGAGTGCTCATTATTGACAGAAACTTTCTTGCTTACTTTTACGCTGTAGTTGAAGACGGTGCGGACCCAGCGAAGGTTATTGAAGAAATAAGGAAAGAGCAAAATTCTTTCATTGTGAAGCTTGAAGTTGTTGAGCGCAAATTTTTTGGAAAACCAGTGAAAGCCATAAAGGTTTACTGCAAAGACCCGGATTTTATACCGAAATATGCGAAGGCTTTTCGAAAGCTCGAAGGAGTAAAAGACTGCCTCGAAGATGACATTCGATATTCTATGCGCTACTTAATCGACAACAATGTTGTTCCGTGCGGGTGGCACGAAATAGAAGCAGCTGAAGAAACAAACACTAGAGGCGTTCAAGTTGACAAAGTTTACACGGCGAAAACCCATCCAAAACTTCTTGAAAAGGCTGAAGCTCCACAACTGAAAATTTTGGGTTTTTCCGCAATATACTACAGCCGAGAGGGCTCACCCAAACCCGACAGAAACCCAGTAATTATAATTTCAGTCGCAACTAATCGTGGCGAAGAAAAACAGTTCTTGGCGGACGACAAAAACGACAAGCCCGTATTAGAAGCCTTCATAAACTATGTGCGAAAATTGGACCCAGACATCATTGTTGGCTACGGCGTAAACGGACAAGACTGGCAATACCTCAACGAAAGATGCAAGAAGCTCGGATTACGATTGCACGTTGACAAAGCTGGAACCGAACCCCACACAAGCGTCTATGGCCACGTTTCAATAACTGGAAGAACCAACATAGACCTCTTCGATTTCGCTGGCGAGTTTCCAGAAGTCAAGGTTAAGACTTTGGAGAATCTAGCGGATTATTTGGGCGTGATGAAAATTGAAAACCGCACGTTAATTGAGGATGTAGACTTTGCGGATTATTGGGATGACAAAGAAAAACGCGAAATTCTGGAAAAGTTTTCTATGGAAAATACACATTGCGTCATGGGAATAGCTGAAGCCATCTTGGACTTCGCCATGCAACTCTCAAACCTTGTGGGTTTACCACTAGACCATGTTGGCACGGCGGCTGTAGGCTTTAGAGTTGAATGGTTCCTAATAAAAAACGCTCAAAAAATAGGCGAATTGATACCTAAAAGAATTGAACAGCCCTACAGACCATACGTAGGCGCCATAGTGCTGAAACCAGAACCCGGACTACACGAAAACATCGCAGTCTTAGATTTCAAGTCCATGTATCCCAACATCATGATAACCTACAACCTATCTCCAGACACCTACGTACCACCAAAAGAACCTATACCTCCATGCGGAGTTTATGAAGCCCCAGAAGTCAAGCATAGATTCCGAAAAGAACCAACAGGCTTCTATAAGGAAGTTTTATCTTACCTCATTAATGTGCGGGAAGAAATCCGTTCACGAATGAAAAAGATTTCTCCAGAAAGCGTGGAGTATCGCGTTTTAGATGCCCGCCAAAAAGCTGTAAAGGTAATAACCAATGCCTCTTACGGCTATGCTGGGTGGATAGGAGCAAGATGGTACATAAAACCAGTAGCTGAAGCAGCCACGGCTTGGGGAAGACACACAATACTTAATGCAATTAATATGGCTGAAACGGCTGGGTTAAAGGTTGTTTATGGAGATACGGACAGCATATTCCTAAAACATGAACCAGAAAAAATTGAAAAACTCTCAAAAGAAATCGAAGAAAAACTAAGATTAGAAATTAAACCGGACAAGCTTTATGTGCGAATATTCTTCACAGAAGCCAAAAAACGCTACGCCGGACTTTTGCCAGACGGGCAACTTGACATCGTTGGATTAGAAGTTATCCGTGGAGACTGGGCAGTTGTAGCTAAAAAAGTGCAGAGGAAAGTTTTAGAAATCATTTTGAAGGAGCAGTCTCCCAAAAAGGCTGCTAGATTCGTGCAACAATTCATCTATGAGCTACGGCAAAGGCGTGTTCCCTACCGTGACCTTATAATTTGGAAGACGCTGACCAAGCCTGTTGAGGAGTATGAGGTTAAGGCTTCTCATGTGGAGGCTGCAAAAATGCTGATGAAGAGGGGCTGGAAGCTTGCAGTAGGCGACAAAATAGGCTATGTGGCGGTGGCTGGAACTGGACGCCTTTATGAAAGGGTAAAACCCTACATGTTTGCTTCATATGACGAAGCTGACATAGAATATTACGTGTCAAAGCAAGTTGTGCCAGCTGCAGCCAGAATCCTCGAAAGTTTTGGTATAACCGAAGAGCAATTGTTGACTTCGAAGGTTGAGGAAAAAGAAACTAGAAGGCTCACAGACTTTTTTGGAAGTTAGCTTCCAGCGGTTTCTGAAAATGTCAGTAGTTGAACTGTTAATGACGGCTTTACTGCTTCCGACATACGCGAAGCGATGATTTTCTTAATGTTTTTCTCGCTTGCCACATCAACAATTCTTTGCGTTATAATGCCATCAAAGATAACTGTGTCCACTCCTTCCATTTGCTGGAGTTTCTCGGCTAGTTGGCTTACTGGCAGCCGCTCCATCTGTTCCAACTTTTCATTTAGGAGAACAGCCTCTAGAGTGCCTTCTAACCCTTTCATTAATTGAGCAATTTCACTTGTAACCTCTATTTTCGGCTTCTCCCTTTTCGGCTTGGATGGTTCTTCCATTGGAACTTTGGCTTCCAAGGCTTCAAATATTTCTTTGCAATTTAGTTCTTCAACTTCTTTTCCTCTAGGTGCCCTAGCAATGTACTTTGTTTCTGTGACTTGCAAAAGCTCCTTTAGGATTAGGTCTCCACCTCTATCCCCGTCGAGAAAGGCTGTTATCTCTTTTTCTTTGGAGAGTTTCTTGATTGTATCGGGAACTTTTGCCCCTTCTAAGGCTAACACGTTGAGCATTCCACACCGCATAAGGTTTATTACGTCTGCCCTTCCTTCAACGAGAATTATCTCCTTGGAACTTGTAACTTCTGGTCCAGCGGACAATTCGTCTGAGCCATACTTTTCAACTTTTGCGATTTTCAGTGTTTCTGCAACTTCTTTGAAGACTTCATCTACTGATGGCATGGATTCAATTGTCCATTTATGAAGAATCTCCTTAGCTCTGTCAATTATCACTTTCCTTCGGGCTTCTCTGATATCTTCAATTTTTTCAAGTGTTACCTTTGCGGCGCATGGTCCAACCCTGTTTATGCTTTCTATGCTTGCAGCAATGAGGGCTGTGGAAACTCTGTCTAAACTTGTTGGAATTGTTATGGTGCCTGTTGTTTTGTCCTGTTTTGAATGCAGTTCAATTTCTATTCTTCCGATTCTGCCTGATTTTTGCAGTTCCCTTAGGTCGAGTTCTGGTCCAAAAAGTCCTTCTGTTTGGCCGAAAACTGCTCCTATAACGTCCGGCTTTTCAACTACCCCTTCTATTTCGAAATTTGCGTGCATAACATACTTTATGGTAAACGTTTGTGATGAACCCGTAAGTGTCCACCTCCGATTGATTAGTTATGGTTAGCTTTAATCGCATGATGAGAGAATCGTGCTCTCAATTCACGAGATTATTTACTTTTGCTCTTTATTAGTTTTATGAATTGTGAATCTTCCTCTTTAAGGTTTCCATGTAGGTGGCTAAACCTTCAATGTCTTTTACTTCTGTGCCTACAAGCGCTAATAGCCTGCTCCAGAATGTGATGTTGATTTTTGTTTTTGCATTTTCTAGGTTTTGTTTTAAGCGTTTTGTCCATTCCTTTCCTCGTCTGTCAAAATCTAATAGCATGATGACTTCTTTCGCCGTGCATTTTTCCACTTCAGAAATAACGTCGAGAATGGATTTTCCGCCTGTCTTTGCAGATATTATTTTTCCTTCAACACCTAAAGCCCTTAAAGCTTCAATGTCGTTTTTGCCTTCCACGATTATAGGTGTTCCTTTTGCTGATTCTTCAGCTAGGCATTCCAAAACTTGCAGAATTTTTTCCTCTCTCTCTTGAAGATGCGTTGACAATGCGTTTACCTTGTTATTTGAGCCTCTTTCATAGCATTTAGGCATTCTTTTGCTTCTCTATTGATTTCAAAATATCTTCGAGTAGGCTCGAGGATTTTGGACAGTTCTTCTGCTACAGCATTTTTGAGGTCTTGCGGATGCAAGTCGCCGTGCGTGTAAGCTTTCTCCAGTTCTTGGCAGCTTTGGAACTCAATTGGACCGCCGAATTTTGTTGGGCGGTTTATTTTGAATGTTTTGTTTTCATGAAATACTACGTATCTAACTATTTCTAATATCGGATTCATTTCTACTAGTTTTTCGGGACACCATGCTTTTCTTAGTTTTTCTTCTATTTGTTTCTCTGTGTCATGAATGAATATTGCAGTCCATGGTTTTGATTTGCTCATTTTGCTTGCGATAACTTGTTCTAGTTTATCTTTTGTTTCAAGTTTGATTGGTTCCGCTATGCCCATCAATACGTGATGGTGAACTGCGACGGGTTTTTCCCAGCCCATTTTTGGGAATATTTCTCTGGCTAGGACGTGGGCTTTTCTTTGGTCCAAACCGCCGTGTGGTATGTCGGCTCCTATTTCTTTTACGTCAACTGCCTGCATGGAGGGATAGAAGTATTGAGATAAGTCTAGTTTCTCGTTTTCGCTTCTGCCCATTATTGTCATGCATCTTAAAGTTCTGTTAAGGGTTAGATGTTTTGAGAATTTTATGATGTTTCTCCAGTACTCGTCGTTGTTATGGTATAGTTCGGAGCCTACGACGATTTTTACTCCAGGGCAGAAGAATTTGAATGCTTTTTCGTAATATTTTGATGCTGTTAGAATTTTGTTCCAATCGCCGCCAAACTTGTTGTTAATGAAACTGTGCCAATCTGCAAGATAAGCTTGACATTTTATTCCAGCTTTTATGAAGTCGTTTATTTTGAAGCCAGAAATGATAAAATTTCCTAGATGCAACATGCCAGAGATTTCAAAACCCTGATAGTGTCCAGGATGCTCGTTTGTTTCTAAGAGTTGCCTCAATTCTTTTTCTACCAGTATCTCTTCTGTTGGTGGTTTTTTGATTAGTTCAATTTTTGTTTCTATGTCCAAGCCTTACACTGCCCAGTTCTACTAACCTCTAAACTTGTATGCAACGGTGAAGCTTAAAAGTTGTTTCGCGGGCGATTGTTTCCCACGCAACCTAACACTTAACTTCACTGTGGAGACTACGCTCCTCTAAGTTAAGCTCTCTCGGCGTGGGATTTTGCGCCCGCGCCCACCGTGTCCCATGCTTGGGTAAACCCGCCATCACAAGCTTGTCGCTTCCGTTGGGTCCGTCTGCATGGATTTATCGGTGGGATTCAGAAGGCTCTTTATCATCATCGCCAAACCTAGTGTAATGTTTCTTAAAAATTAAACATTGCTGTCTCCTGTAAGTATTTGAATACCAATCTTAAGGTTTTTTGAGTATAACGCTTTTTTACATAGTTCTGTTTTGCGTGACCTAAAATCGATGCCTCTCTATAGTTTTTGGCGCAAAAATCAACCAATACGGATAGACCCCCCTAGGTTTTCCTACTGTCGTTTAGATTTGCTAAATTGAGAGAGAAAGAGATTTTTCTATTTTATTAGTGGCTCTAAATCTATTTCGAATGCGACTGTTGGGTTTTCTAATTCAAAGTTGTTTAAAACCTCTGGATGCACCTCGCCTATAATGCCTAAACGTTTGCCTTTCATGCAGATCGCTACTGTTCTGCCCTCAAGAAAACTTGGATGCTTAACCTCTTTAATCTGCCAGTTTTTTAAGCCTAAGTTAGCAAGCAGGGCTTCTGCAAAAGATTTTACCTCAGTAAAGTTGGCTGTCGAATGCGATGAAACAGCGGCTATGTTTAGTCTTCTTTCGCACATTGTCTCTAGCTTAATGTTTATTTTCCCAACATCTGAAACTTCGAAAAGCCTCTGCGGAAAACTTTCATGTTTGTTTTCAGCCAAGTTCTTCATAAGTCCTGGCAATAAGGACTGCCGCATTATGGAATATTCTGTTGAAACAGGATTTGCGAGCCTAATGGGTTTTTCTTCTCTAATGCGCATAAAATGGTAATGAAGGCGTTCATTGGTAAGGGTGAAGTTCATGACTTCTAGAAATCCTAAGCCTATCATGATTTGTCGCACGGTATTTGCAAGCCTTTGAGCTGGATGCTGTTCTCCAACAGTTACAGCTGTTGGAATTGTGGGCTTCAGTCTATAATAGCCATAGCCTATAGCAACTTCCTCAACCAAATCAACTTCATGCAATATGTCGATTCGATAAGCCGGAATTGAAACTTCCAAAACGCCCTTGCCCACTTTTTGTGCATCTAACCTACATCTTTGTAAACACTTTGTAGCTTCCGCCTCGGAAAGTTCTAAGCCAAGCAACTTATTGGCATAGTCCACTCTTAACCTCATTTTTTCCTGTTCCAAATTGGGTGAAATCACAGTGCTGTCTGCGTACTTCACTTTAACCTTCTCTATGGTGCCACTCATCTCCGCCAAAGCCGTGACAAGCACTTTCAAGCTTTTTTCAACTGCATCGTAATTGGTACCTGTAACATCTAGGAATAGATTCTTTGTTTTGGCATCTACCCTCGTTAGTTCTCCATTTATGATAGGCGGCATTGAAAGAACAGCGCCATATCTATCAATCAGCAGCGGATATTTAGGCGCCCAGTCTATGAGGTGGCTATAGGCTAAACCCTTCTCGTGGTTTTCCAAAATTTCTTTCAAAGTCATTTCTTCAGTTTTGCCTAGAGGAACAAACTTTACACTTTCAGGTTTCACTGCCGTGTAAGTGAAAGGCGGCTTAACCACATCCAAGTTGTGGATGCCTATGGAAACCTTTTTTCTATCTCTGCCAAGACCCCAATGGATGTCTTCTTGCATCTCCATTAATTCAACAACGGCGTCTTCGTCAAGTTTTATTTCACGGATTACAGCTGCAAGCATAAAGGGTCTAACGTCTGCAACAGCCTTATCTATGATAAGTGTGATTTTTGGTTGTTTGGCCTTGTATGTTGGTAGTCCTGTTTCTTTTGCTAAAAAGCCTTTCAGAGCCCTTGCAACGCCAGCGTAACTGCAAAAGTCGATGCGGTTTGGGTTGTATTCCACCTTCACGTAATCCTCGCCTGTTTCCTCTATGTCAAAGCCCATCCAAGGCAGCCACTTAGCCATGTCCTTAACCGTTATTTTCCTACCCATAAACTTGGAGAACCTTTCCTCGTAGAGTGTAATCACTGGCATAAAGGCGTCCTCCTAATCCATTCTAGACGGTTACCATAAAGCAGCCTAATATCATCCAAACCAAGCTCAATCATAGCCAAACGCTCCAATCCACCTCCCCAAGCTAGCACTGGATACTTAATTTTCATGGGAGCCACAACTTCAGGCCTGAAAATACCCATCCCGCAAAGCTCAATCCAACGCTTAAGTTTTGGATGGTAAACCATTGCTTGGGCTGAAGGTTCGGTGTAGGGGAAATAGCATGACCAGAACTGCACTTTCTTCAGTCCAAATCTTGCATAGAAGGTTTTCAATGTTCCCATCAAATCTCTAAGTGTCACATTTTTGTCAACAACTATGCCCTCAATTTGATGGAACTCGGGAACGTTTTTGTACGTGACCTGCTCATTTCGGTAAACCCTGTCCACGGAGAACACTTTTATGGGCGGCTTCTTATGGTGTGAAAGATATTTTATTGTTTCAGCCGTGGTGTGTGTCCGCAAAACAAGCCTTTTAGCTTCTTCAGGGCTCCATTTGTAACTCCACCCTTTAGAGCCAGTTATCCAACCGTTTTCATGCACTTTAGCAACAGCGTCCACTATATTTTTAGACGGCAGTTTTCCAGCCTTAGGATTAGCCAAATAAAAAGTGTCCATCATCTCCCTAGCTGGATGATCTTGAGGCTGAAATAGGGCATCAAAGTTCCAGAAGGCAGTTTCAACGAGGGGTCCGCGGATTTCTGTGAATCCCATTTCCAGAAAAATTTCACGAGCACGCTGGATAATTTGTTGCAATGGATGAGCTTTGCCTGGGTAAACAGTTGGTCCGCGTGCAGTAACATCGAATTTTCTCAGTTTTGTTTCACGCCATTTCTTTGTTATGATAAGTTCTGGCGTTAGCTGGCTTGTTTCCTCAGCAACTTCTAATCCTTTTTCAATTAGCTTCGAGCCTTCTTTTGTAAGTTCCAGTTCGTATGTTGACTTTTCTTTGGTTTCTATGAGCTTGCGTCTTTTTAGTGTGGCGACAGCTTGTTGTAGGTTTTTGTCGAGTTCTTCAACTGGAACTGTGTCCCTTTCTGCCAAAGATGTTAGGAGTTTTTCATCATTGCCTTTTGAAGGTTTTTGAGTTCGTGAGTATTTAGTCAGAATGATTGTATTCTTTTCTTTGTTTATGGTAGCCCAATTTTTCTGCACTAGCCACCCTAATGCTAAAGGGATAGCATTGCGAGGAATATCTACTTCTTGTGAAATGTTGGTTATCCCTGTTTCACCACCCTTATCATAGAGCATTTCCAAAATTCTACGCTCGGGTAACTGATTTTCAGCGTAGAGTTTTCCTTCCTTGTTAAGCTTTACGATAGTTTGTTTTGTCTCTTTGATTTTCACAAGTTTTTTCTCTTGTAATGTTAGGGCTGCACGCATTATTGCCGCGTCGGACAATCCGCTTTCATTAATTACTTGCTTCACTGAAGCTTTTCCGCCTAGCCTTTGTATGGCTAAAAGTGTTTTGCGCTCTGCTTCTCTAAGCTCAACCATAGAGTTTCCCTTCACGAATATAGTAGATTAAATTTGGTAATGTAGTTGTTATAGTTTTAATAAAAGTATGCGTGTGCTTCGCTAACTTTTGTCCAGAAAACGTTTGCCCTTTTAAGTAAATTGGCAGGGCATCACTTCACCATCAGCAATCAGAAATGCAGAAACCATATTTATAGCTTATTCCGCTAGGCATTGTGAAGCCTTCTTGAGCACTGGTCCACACAAAAACTTAATACGTTTTTCATGAATTGTATAAGGAGTTAAAAGGTATAGGCGGCTTCCGCTTGGTTGACGAAAAGAAAAACGAAATGGTTGTCACTCCGTGGGAAGTTAAAGGCAAGATCGACTATGAACGTTTAATACGTGAATTTGGCACTCAGCCGGTAACAGAAGAGCTACTGCAAAGAATAGCGAAATATACAGGCGGGCTTCACCCTCAATTGCAAAGAAAACTCTTCTTTTCACATCGCGACTTAGATGTTGTTTTAGACCTTTACGAGAAAGGAGTAAAATTTGTTTTATATACTGGTAGGGGTCCTTCAGGACCAGTGCACATAGGACATCTTGTCCCGTGGATTTTCACGAAACACTTGCAGGACAAATTTAACACTAGACTCTATTTTCAGATGACTGACGATGAAAAATTCATGGTAGAAGACGAGCTTAAGCTTGAGGAAGCGAAGAATTTTGGCTACGAAAATGCTTTAGATTTGATTGCCTTAGGCTTTAAGCCCGAAAACACGTTCATAATTTTTGATGTTGAAGACATAGACTTGCTTTATGACATTGCCTTGGAAGTTGCGAAACGCATAACTTATTCAACGGCAAAGGCTACTTTCGGATTTCAAGACAGCACAAACATTGGATGGATATTCTGGCCAGCCATCCAAGCAGTTCCATGCTTTATACATGCGAAACTAACAGGTGAAAATGTTCCAGCCCTCATTCCAGCAGCCATAGACCAAGACCCGTACTGGCGAGTAACACGAGACATAGCCCAGAAACTCGGCTACTACAAACCAGCCCAAATCCATTGTCGTTTCTTACCAGGCCTCGGGGTGGGCGGAAAAATGAGCGCTTCAGAACCTGAAACATCCATATTCACCACAGACCCGCCGGAAGTGGTTAAACGGAAAATCTGGAACGCTTTCACTGGCGGCAGGGCGACCGTGGAGGAGCAAAAGAAATTGGGTGCAACCCCAGATATCTGCACAATCTTCCAATACTACTACTATCTATTTGAGGAAAATGACAAAAAGCTCGCTGAGAGAGAAAAGCGATGCAGAAATGGCGAAACATTATGTGGTGAATGCAAAACCGACTTAACAGAGAGAGTTAACAAATTCTTGGTTGAACATCGGAAAAAACGGGAAAAAGCAAGAAATATTGTAGAAAAATTTCACATTAAACGTTGAGGTGTATTTGTATATGTTGGGAAACGAAAAGGTTAATGTTAGCCTCTCTTCAGCCTACAGACTTCTTTACCTAATGCATACAGTACTTGTTTCTTGTGTTGGCAAAACCGGAAAACCTAACACGCAAACCAAGTCATCTTAACCAAGTGTTCGACTTCATCATTAAACCTTTTAAATCATAACATTGTTAGCGTTAATAAAAACAAAGTGTGACATAGATGAGCCATTACGATGAGGAAACTCTTGAAAAGTTTCGTCTGTCTGGCAAAATTCTCCGTGAGACACGCGAAGAAATAAAAAATTTTGTTCGCGAAGACATGCCAATAATTGATATCTGCGAAAAAGCAGAGAAGACCATTATGGATAAAGGTGGAAAACCAGCATTTCCATGCAACGTTTCGATAAATGAGATAGCAGCACATTACACGTCTCCACCAAACGACAACAGAAGAATACCCAGAAAATCCATAGTTAAAGTAGACATCGGAGTTCACGTGGACGGCTATTTAACCGACACAGCCGTAACCATATGCTTTAACCCAGAATACAAAAGCCTCGTGGATACAGCAGAACAGGCCTTGAAAACAGCCATAAACAGCATCCATCCTGAAATGTCCACATCAAAACTAGGAGCAATTATCGAAAAAACAATAAAATCTCACGGTTTCAAACCGATTTCAAACCTAACTGGGCATCAAGTTGGGCGATATCTTGTGCACGCTGGCACCTCCTTACCTAATGTCGCCCAATTATCTTTTTCAAAAATTAAGCTGGGCGAAGTATACGCCATTGAGCCTTTCGTGACTCTTCCCGACGCTGTGGGTCGTGTTGAAGACGGTGAAGAAGCCACGATTTTCCGTTTCCTCAAGTCCAAGTCATTAAAAAATCCATACGCAAAACAACTTTTAAAGCATATTGAGGAAAACTTTAGAACTCTGCCGTTTGCTGAACGATGGTTGCAAAGTATAGTGCCAAAAGGACATTATCGGGAAGCCTTTAGGGAACTTTTATCGTCTAAGGCTCTCATGGGTTATCCCATATTCGTTGAAGTCAGCAGAAAGCCAGTTGCTCAGGCAGAGCATACAGTTCTAATAGTTGAAGATGGATGCGTTATACTAACCTAGAAGGAACCCGTTCCTTTTCTTTAACTTCTCTGGAAATCGCCGTTATTAACATCTTATCGCTGCATTTTTGACACGGCTCAACTTCCTTAAATATATAATCACCTCGCTGGAACTCTCTGACGCTTTTAAAGCCGCATTTCTTGCATTCAATAGTAGTTGTTATTGATGGAGCTACAATTCTTAAACGTAATATTCGCCTTCTTGTTTGAAACAGCACGTATGTGGAAAGGGCCACTCCTAAGAACCCTATTAGCAATAGGTATCCTGCAACAACTTCGTTGCCCTGACCAAAAACAGTGGTGGCCAATATTAGAGCCGTTAGTGATAATGCTAGGACTAAAAATATTATCATCAAAACGAATGACGAGATTTTTGTTGCTGCATTCGGTGAAGCCTTACTCATTACCCACATTCCTCCTACTGTCCAATACCAATTGTATTGCCCACTCCGACAATTATCACTTTATCGCCTTCCTTGGTTCTCTCTAAAATAACCTGTTTTATTATTTCTATAGCCTTATCGACTCCGTCAAAGATTTCTTTGCGCATGGGTGAAACATTGTCACCAATGTCCTCCTTTATTATTACGGCGTTTATTGGAATGCGGTATTTTAGGATAGACTCTTCAATCTTGAACTGGTCAACGCCAGGCCCGCCTATGGCTGCACCTATTCCCTCGGCAACTTCGCCAACTTCTTCGCCTTCGAGTTTCATAGCAGCGTCAATCATGATTATTGTGGCGATCTTGCCTTCATTTTCGTCTATAATTGTCTTGACGGCGTCTCCGGTTTTGCCTACGTTTCCTCCTGGTCCTTCAGCTTTTATCACATACGCTGTGCGTCCTTCTATTGGTACGGATGCAACAACATTGTCTTTAGGTATTTTTCTTATTTCATATCCATGCATAAGTTTTGCTGCCACTAATGCGCCCGCCCCGTCGCCTATTGGTTGGCCGTATGAGAAGGCTTTTAATGCGCTGGCGTAGGCTTCTGCTTCCCGCATAATAAGGGGCAGTATCATTTGTATCTGCATTATAACGTAGAGGCTTAGTGTTTTCTTGCCGAGCAAATAAAAGTGTCTTATCACCTTGTAAATGTAGTTTAGCGTCGAGGCCACTTCAAGGGTGTTTTCCAAATTGTTTATTTGAGTTTCGTCTGCCGATGGCGCCATCAGCTTCACTTCATCTTTGAACCGTATGTCCCTAACGTCAAGGATATGCTCAAGTTTCCAAACTACGCCCGCTGGGTCGAGGCTTTGTGGTGATATTGTAAAATATTCCAAAAATCTGTCAACCCTACCTGTAGGATCTGTTTGTGACTTTCCAATCTCTTTAATTGTTTCAATTGCGATTTTTCGCCCCTCATCCTTCATGTATTTCAATTTATAAAGTGAACCTTCAACTTCCCTGATCATAACATACATCTGAATCCTCTGTCCATAAAACATGAAAATAAAGAAGAAGGCGTAGAAGATTACAGTTAGAATCCACGAGTATTCTCCCAACGGTTCCTGCGCAATCTGGTTCTGTAAAGACGCCATTACCGCTATCATGTTTCACTCACTTACCTTTCGGAAAACTATCAAATGCTTAGTTATAAATCTTAGGTAATTCTCCCCCAAATATCAGATTAATCTTAAGTGGGGATGCCAGCTTTCCCGGGTTCGCGTAGCCGAAGACCACACTACAACCGGAAACGGAGCACGGTTTAACTTCTGAGTTCGGAATGGGATCAGGTGGGTCCCGCGCCCTATGGCCGGCAAACCCCAAAATACACGTTAAATCTTCATTCATAAACTTATCGCTTCTAAAAAACAATAGTCCATTCTAAACAGAGCTTTCCTCTTTTTGCAAGGCTTCCCATATGCCAAATCCGCCCACAGTTTCGGGGCGTTCAACAGGATTGTACCATTTTTTCTTGGTGCCGACCTTAGCCCTCATTTTCCATCCAAAGGGCTTAGGTTCTCTATCTATTCTTTCCAAAAGAACTTCTATCTTCCCAACTATTTCATTTCTATCTTCTTTTTCAATCTTTTTAGGATCTATTTGAACTTCTGAACCCAATTTATCTATTTCAGACGTGATTTTCTTGAGTTTTTTGAGGTTTGTTGTGACTGTGTACCAAAAGCCCCAGTCTTGGGCTAATTGTTTTGCTATGTATGAGGCGTCTATGATTTCTTTTTCGCTTTTTTCTTTGATTTCATGTGCCTTTAGCAGAAGTAGGCAGTCTTTTAGGTCTTTTAAGCTGAAGGCTTCCCACATCTGTAACTTTTCCATTAGCATGTCTGTTACTGTGATTGTTGGATAATCGAGCTCGAGTCTTCCTTTGAAGTCGATTGGGTGGTTTGCCACTAGTAGCTTGTCGAAGAATACATCCACGTAAAACCAGCCTTTCGGATGATAATATATCTGCCTTTCAGACGCCGCCGTGGAAAGGGTTGCCCTTCTTTTTGCATAACCGATTTTGTCGAATAATTCTTTAATTTTATCCCTACAATTGCGGTAGGAAACATAGTCTATGTCACTGTATTCTTGTCCTTCAATGACGCCTGTTCCAATTCTGCCTAATCTTTTTGCAAATTCTCTATATTCTTGACAGTGTATCGCTATGCTTAATCCACCTAAAATCCTGAGGATTATGCCTTCTTGTTTGGCTTTTTCAACGATTTCTTGGGCTTCTCGGATAAAAACTTCTGTTGGAACTATCCCCTTCCATTCTTTTGGCAGTTCTCGCTGGATTTCTTTGTCTAAAAGCCAAGCCATTTCCTGTTTTCTCACCCCTCTATTCTTTGAAGTTTGGAGATTTTGTCGCCTTTAAATTCTATCAAGAATGCTCTCAAGATTCCTTCGGCATATTCGCTTCCCGGGTTTACGCAGTATGTTTTGCCAATTTTCATTGAGCCTGCAGCTTCATGTATATGTCCGTGAAGCCCTAGGAAAGGCTGATATTTTTCAATCATTTTCTTGACGGCTTTTGAGCCGACTGGCACCATTACGACGCTTCCGCCTTGAATGATTGGGTTTAAGTCTTTATCTAGGAGTGGCGCTTCATCAAGTTTTGTTTGGTATGGTGGGGCATGAAAGTTGAATATTGCTGATTCCGCATTTTTCAGTTGAGAAATGTATCCTTCTAGTCTTTGCTCAAGTTTGTCATCTTCCTCTTCCCTTGTTGTCTTCCAAGGACTGGGGTTGACCCAGCCGCAACTAATCATCTCGTGGGAATCGTCAACTTCTATCACTTTGCCTTCTCCATTGATAACATGTTTGTGGTTGTTAACTATGTCATCCACTGGATATCTGTCATCGTTTCCCGGGCAGACAACAATCCTTGTTTCACTTGGAACTTTTTGTGGGATTAAGTCCATCCAATTCTTGATTGTTGATATCATGACATTGTGGAAAACTTTGTCGATTTTTTTGGTGCTTTTTGTCATTTCTTCGTATTCTTTTTCGTTGGTTATGTAGGGATAATATCCAATTCCTTTTATGTCTTTCATTGCTTTCTCTATGCCGCTGGAATCTATTGTGTAGGTTTTCTTCAAATGATAGTAAGTGTACTTTCCATCCTTTCGTTCGACAACGGGCACAATCATTTTTCCTGTCAGGTCTCCGCCGCAAATGGCCACATTCACTTTGAGCATTGCTGAGCAGTTTAGAAATTTTCTCCAAACTCCTTCAGACCCGTGCATGTCTGTGGCGAAAAGGATTCTTGTTCGAGTTTCCTTGTTCCTTCGCAGAAATGACAATTAAATCATTCCTAATTTGTTTTTTCTGTATTTTATCATAGCTTTGGGCTATTTAAGTTTAGAGTCAATGGAAAGTCTTAAATTTACATAGAGATAAAACTGAAGACTTGGATGGTTAAAACATATGGCTTCAAGTAAACCGGGATTGTTCGCAAGAGAGGCTACAGGACTAGTGAGAGAAATAGGCTTCACCTTAGGAATAATCATCATACTTTCACACGTAATTGGCTTGGGTTGGCAGAAACGAGCATTCCAATTTACAGGTCCAAGACCTGTTCCAACAGACATGCTTCCTCTGGGTCTTCCAGCAATATTCTGGGCATTCCTAGTTTGCGGTATAATAGTGCTTATCACAGGTTACGCAGCCGGTTACGTTACAGCTGCTATGCCTAGATCTGGCGGTGGTTACGTCACAATTTCAAGAGTTACTCATCC
>Ga0210051_1002676_pt1 | contig 17891 bp, 15 predicted proteins | sample CryGey092014_all_FD_185464 | JGI IMG/M metagenome (GOLD analysis project Ga0210051, IMG submission 185464) | Groundwater microbial communities from aquifer - Crystal Geyser CG23_combo_of_CG06-09_8/20/14_all (SPAdes) (version 2) | ecosystem: Environmental > Aquatic > Deep subsurface > Groundwater... | reverse complement strand
TGAAAATATCGGCAAGATTGAATTTGTAGAAGGCCGTGATCAATTTGTGGATGAAAAACTTTTGGAAGAATTAGATAATCAAGAGGCGGTTAAAAAAATTTCAAGCAAAGCAAAAAATAAAAACAACGCGGATGATGATTGGCAGTTTCCCCCGTTGGATTTGTTAGAAAAAAATTCCAGCGTGGCCAAGAGCGGTGACATCGAAAGAAACGCAGAAATCATCAAAGAAACTTTGAGCTCTTTCGGCATTGAGGTGGAGTGCGGAGAAACTTTGACCGGACCGGCAGTGACGCAATATAGCTTCCGTCCGGCCGTGGGGGTGAAAATTTCTAGTATCTTGGCTCTACAAAATGACATTTCTTTGGCTTTGGCAAAACATCCAATCAGAATTGAGGCGCCAATTCCTGGCAAATCATTGATTGGTATTGAAGTGCCTAATAATGTTTCTGCGATTGTGCGGATGCGGAATGTTTTGGAAAGTGAGTCTTTTAAAGCTAGAAAAAATAATTTAACGATTGCTTTGGGCGAAGATGTTAGCGGAAAATATATTTTTGGCGATTTGGACAAGATGCCACATCTGTTAGTGGCGGGTGCCACGGGAACGGGAAAATCGGTGGGAATAAATTCGATTATCGCGGCTCTGCTCTATCAGAATTCTCCGAAAGATTTGAAAATGATTATGGTCGATCCGAAGCGCGTGGAATTGTCATTGTACAACGGCATCCCGCATTTGTTGAGTCCAGTGATTGTAGAGAATGGCAAAGTTCTCAATGCTTTGCGCTGGGCGGTGGGTGAAATGGAACGGCGTTATCGCCAATTGCAAGACACCGGTTCGCGCGATATCAGCTCATTTAATGAGAAGGCGAGCAGTGAAAAAACTAGAAAAGTAACTGACTCGGAAACCGGTGAAATTAGTGAAATTGAATTGGAAAAATTACCCTACATTGTGATTATCATCGATGAGTTGGCCGACCTGATGGGCACTCACGGTAAAGAAGTCGAAGGCGCGATTATCCGCTTGGCACAGATGGCGCGCGCCGTTGGCATTCATCTTATTCTCAGTACGCAAAAACCGATCGTGACCGTCATTACGAGCTTGATCAAATCAAACATTTCCACACGTATCGCTTTCCGCGTGCCATCGCTGATGGATTCACGGACAATTCTGGATGCCAGCGGCGCGGAAAAACTTTTGGGCAATGGCGATATGCTATATTTGTCGGTGAATTTTCCAAAACCGAAACGCATCCAAGGCGTGTTTGTGAGTGAAGCGGAGGTAAAGAAAATTGTAAAATTCGTGAAAGCGCAGAAGTTAGAAAAAGAACAGGAGATCGGCGAGGACATTACTAAAACCGCAATGCACGGCGAAACAAATCTTGACTTTCAGAATTTAGATGATAATAATGGAGCAAGTGAGGATGATTTGTATGAAGCGGCTAAATCAGAAGTGGAAAAAGCCGGCAAAGCCTCGGCGTCGCTTTTGCAAAGAAGATTGCGGGTGGGCTATGCTCGTGCGGCCAGATTGCTGGATATTTTGGAAGACAAGGGCATCGTTGGACCGTCGGATGGAGCGAAGCCACGAGAAGTGTATACCGCCGAAAACAAACCACATTATGATGATATGCCGGAAGATGATCAGCAAGCGAGAGACAAATGGGAGATATAGATTAATTTCAAAATCCAAATTTCAAATTTCAAAAATTTTATTACGAGCCCGGAGCAGACGATAAAAAATAAAAAAACAATTAGATTCAGAAGTCATCCAGTATTTTTTAATAAAAAATATTTCTGGATATAATCTTTTGAATTTTTATTTTATTCTATGAGAGGAAGTTTCACAAAAAAAAGCGTGCGGACACAAACCTTGGGTGAAAAACTGAGGAATTTTCGCAGTGAAAAAAGAATAAGTTTGCTTGAAGTTTCTCGGTCCACGCGGATTCAATTTAAATATTTAGAATGTTTGGAAGAAGGCAATTATGGAGAATTGCCGGCCGATGTTTATGTCAAAGGATTTTTGCGCGGCTACGCGGAATTTTTCGGAGTGGATGAACGCATTTTAATCCGGCAGTATGAAAAAGAAAAAGGCATAAAAATAAACTTAGAAAAAGCTAATGGCACGCGAGTAGAAAAAAAAGAGCCGATAAATATTTCACCTTTTTTGATTACACCGAAAATTATTGCCATTGCAGCTGGCGCGCTGCTTGTTTTCGGTGGCCTTTTCTATCTTTATCGGGAAATCGGGGCTTTTGCTAACAAACCGACTTTAGTAATCCTCAGCCCGAATCAGAATGCAGTTGAAAGCAGTAACTCAGTGGTTGTTTCCGGCGCCACAGATAAAGATGCTAAAGTTTTTATTAACAATCAGCCGGTTTTAGTTTCAGACGAAGGTAAATTTAATGAAAACTTGGCTTTGCAGTTTGGAACCAACGCAATCAACATTAAATCTGTTAATCGTTTTGACCGGGTGACAACAGAAAATTTATTGATTCAATCGACATATCAACAAGCGCCGATTAATGACGCACCGGAAAATACACAAATTGAAATTGTTCCAGAGAACAATAAAATTTTATTGGAAGTGCGAGTCGATCCGGGTCCGGTCTGGGTGAGTGTTGAAGCTGATGATAATTTGGTTTTCAGTGGTACGATGCTAGTAGGAGCTATTCAGTCTTTTTCAGCTGACGAGAAAATCTCTATTAATTCCGGCAAAGCCAATGCGACTTTTATTAAGTTTAATGGCAAGGATATTGGTGCTTTAGGAGAAAAGGCGGTGGCGGTGCGGGGCGTGGCGTTTACGAAAGACACAAAATATTAAACTCTTCAAAGGTTGAGCCTTTGAAATGTTTAGGCGCTGTGAAGGCTCAACCTTAGAAACCCTCAGAAAAATCTGTAAACGCATTCAAAAGTTATCCACAGGCAGAAGATTTGACAGTGATGATATGAGTGATATAATATCATTAGATAAAAATTAATATAAAAAAATGAAAGAAGAAAGCATCAAAGAGAATAGCAAAGAAAATAATAAGGGAGTGGAAGCGGTCGTTGATTCGATCAAAGAAAAATTCGGCGAGGGCATCATCATGAAATTGGGAGATGTCAAAAGGGTTGATGTGGAAGCAATTCCAACGGGTGCAGTTTCTCTGGACATCGCTTTGGGCATTGGTGGCATTCCAAGGGGTCGTGTAATTGAAGTGTATGGACCGGAATCATCCGGCAAGACAACTTTGACTTTGCACATCATTGCCAACGCGCAAAAAGCAGGCGGCGTAGCAGCTTTTATTGACGCTGAGCATGCGTTGGATCCGGAATATGCCAAAAAAATCGGGGTGAATATCAGTGATTTATTAATTTCCCAACCGGACAACGGCGAGCAAGCCTTGGACATTGTGGAAGCCTTGGTGAGCTCAGGCGCCATCAGCATCATCGTAGTTGACTCCGTGGCGGCGTTGGTGCCAAGAGCGGAAATCGAGGGTGATATGGGCGATCAGCATATGGGACGGCAAGCTAGATTGATGTCGCAGGCTTTGCGCAAACTGACTTCTATTGTGGCCAAATCAAACTGCACCGTTATTTTTATTAATCAAATCAGAATGAAAATCGGCATTGTTTTTGGCAATCCGGAAACGACAACCGGCGGCAATGCATTGAAATTTTATTCTTCCGTGCGAATTGAAGTTAGAAAAGCGGCGCAAATTAAAAAAGGCGAAGAAATTGTCGGCAATCGAGTCAAAGTAAAAATTGTGAAAAATAAAGTGGCGCCGCCTTTCCGCACCACGGAATTTGACATTATGTATAACGAAGGAATTTCCGCTTCCGGTGACGCGCTCGACACGGCGGTAAAATATGAGGTCATTACTAAAAAAGGCAACTCATATTCGTTTGGTGAAATCAAATTAGGTGTCGGCCGAGAGGCAGCCAAGCAAGTGATTAAAGATGATCCTAAATTGATCAAAGAAATTACTAAAGAAATAAATAAAAAACTGAAAGAGCTGGAAGCGTTGGCGTAGGATAGAACTTTCAGGGCGGATTTGGCTCTTTAACAAATAGTGTGTTGAATTAATATCAGAAATGGTATGAATGCGAGGGTTACTTTTGCAATATAGTTATCAATATTTCTAAATCCAAATGAAACTCTTTTAATCATCTTAATCTTGGTATGCACGCCTTCGGTAAAAGCATTGGTTTGAAAGTTATCGAAGTAGTTGAGAATATTTTCTTTCCATCTAAACAAAGTTTTGCCAAAAGATTTCATGTATCTTGAGTGTGAAGTCTCACAAAACATAATAATATTATTCAATTGTTTCCGCGCATCTTTCTTGTCAGTCAGTTTGTAAAAATCCCGCAGCTTTTCTTTAATGAAATACGCTTGATACAGCGAGGGGAATTTCTCAAACTTTTTAAATAACAGTTCCAACTTAATCCTTTCTTTGTCATTTAATTTCTCCTTGCCTTTAAATAATATTCTTCGCACATTGTAACCGGGCTTGGAAACAATAATCGATCTAACTTCATCCAAATTTTTGTTGGCATAGGCGACGACATGGAATTTATCCACAGTTACTTTCATGCCAGGTAATTCCCTTTGAATCGTATTGAGATACCCGCGTTTCATGTCGATGCAGACCTCAGAAATCCGTTCCTGGTCGGCTTTTCGCAGGAATTCAGTCAATGTTGCCAGTCGGTCATCCTTGCCGACCATCAGCAATTTTTTTTGGGTAATGTTGGTAGCAGTTAAAACTAAATTTCTGCCGCGATAGCTATGCTCATCAACACCCAACACAAACTTCTCACCCTGATCTTCCCAATTAATTTCTTTAAACTTTTCATGATTTTCCCGGATGATTGCATACAAAACTGGTGGCAATACATCATTGATTTTAGACACATAACTCAGACTGCTACGCGCTAGGTCTTTCAGGATTAATCGACGGAAATTATCCGTGGTTCTTCGTTTATCAAATCCCGGAATATATTCGCTAAAAGCTTTCTGACAATGCGAGCAATAGAATCGTCTGACTCGTAGATGTAAAATTACTTTCCGGCTTTGCCAAATACTATGTCTGATCTTTCTGGTTGTGTATTGATGTATCCGCTGGACGCTTTTAGTACAATGCGGACAAAGACAATATCGACTTGAGCTTCTGACTTTAACTATGATTTCTTTATCAGTTATCTCCCAGCTGTCTACCCAGACATTTTGCAAATTTAGCAGTTTTTTGATATCTTGTTTCATAGGAGTGGTGTGAATTTATGTTTAGCCGCTTAAATCCTACCACTTCTTTAGTTATCCACCACACTAATTATTATAGAGCCGATTTGATTTGACTTTAGTGAAAAAATATGATATACTGGATATAAGTTAAGAAAGACGGGTCAAGCCTTGTCGAAGTATAACGAAGACGGGTGAATGTGCCCGCCTTTTTTATTTTTTTTAGCTAATTAATAAATAATTTAAACAAAATCATGGAGGAACCAAAAAAAGAGTGCGGCTGTCCGCATTGTGAAAAAAGAGCACATGAGGAGGCGAGAAACGATGAGATGGGATTAGCAATCTTGATTATGCTAATGCCAGCCATGACCCTGACTCTTTTGTCTGGCGCCGGACTATTTTAGTCCAAAAAAAACAAAACAAAAATAAAAAAGCCCGAGCAATCGGACTTTTTATTTTGTTCAATTGTGACCTAAAATCGAGTTTTAGGAATTTCCTAAAACTCGGTTTTAGGTTTCCTCTATTTACGCTCGACTGACATATTCACCTCGTTCAGTGTTGACGATAATCTTGTCGCCTTCATTTACAAAAAGCGGAGCGGAAACTCGCAAGCCGGTTTCGAGAGTGACAACTTTTCCGCCAGTAGAAACGGTATTGCCTTTGATTCCCGGGGGGGCATCAATAACTTTCAGGGTTACCTTAGCTGGAATTTCAATATTAATAGGTAGATTATTAAAGTTTAGAACGACAACTGCGGTTCCTTCAGTTAGAAAGTCTGTAGCTGAATCTAGTACGGATTTGGGCAGGGTAAATTGTTCATAGGATTCATTATCCATAAACGCATAGTCCTCACCTTCTTTGTAGAGAAATTGCGCTTTGGATTTGTTAATGTCAGCTTCTTCCAGCTGATCAGCACCTTGAAATGTTTTTTCCAAAACGGCTCCGGTGATCAGATTTTTTAATTTAGTGCGCAGCACTGATCCGGCGCGTCCGGTTTTGGATTGTTCATGAAAAAGAACAACGAAGGGCGCTTTTTCATGGACAATATTTTTACCTGTTTTTATGTCGCTTATATTTAGCATAAATTTTGCCGATGCGAAATTACGAATTAAAATACGAATCTACGAAATTTTTAGAAGTAACTGTTCGTAGATTCGCGTATTTTTGTAGGTTCGAATCGATTTACTTAACTACAAAGGGAATCAAAGCCAGCATGCGAGCTTTTTTGATGGCTGTGGCCAAAGCTCTTTGGTGTTTTGTGCAAGTCCCATGCCTCTTGGGAGGATAGATTTTGCCTTGGGAATTTGTAAAGCGTTTGATTAAATAGACATCTTTAAAATCTATTTGATCCATTTTTAAATCACAAAAATGGCAAATTTTTTTCTCTGTCTTGGTGGGTTCGTTGTTGTTGTTGTTGTTATAGATCTTCATAATTGTTGCCGATACGAAACTGCGAATGAGATACGAATTTACGAACAGTTCGTAGATTCGAGTATTTTTGTAGGTTCGAATCGGATATTGTTTAAAAGGGAACATCTTCCAGTCTGATTTCATCCTGCTCTTCATCTAGATTGATGGTTGGGATTTCTTCTTCAGCTTGGGAATTATTGCTTGATGCCGGTTGTTGCGGCGCAACGGCTGGTCGATTGAACGAGCCAGGCGCGCTAGAAGCGCCTTGAGCGCGGGAACCGAGTTGCATATTTTCAGCCACCACTTCGGTGGTTCGTCTTTCAATCCCGTCTTTGCCAGTGTACTTTCGAGTTTCCATTCTTCCTTCGATGAAAGCTTCCTGGCCTTTGGTCAAATATTGACCGGCGATTTCAGCTAATCTTCCCCACAGAACGACATTGTGAAATTCTGTTTTGTCTTGCTTCTGTCCGTTTTTATCTTTCCAAAAGCGGTTAGTAGCGAGGCTCAAAGTTGCAACGGATTGTCCGCCAGCGGTGTTGCGAATTTCCGGATCACGAGTTAATCGGCCGACTAACATTACTTTGTTTAGATTCATGTTTTTCGTGAATCGTGAATCGTGGATCGTGCAACGATTTGCGTGTTACGATACGCGATACGCGATTTGCGTTATGCGAATTAGATGTTAAGAATTTCTTCTAATTTTTTGTCGATGTCTTCAGTGGCAGTCGATGACTCGATAGTTTCTTCTTTGGTGACAGCTGGCTTGGCAGCGGGTGAAATTTTTTCAGCCACTGGAGCCGCGACTTTTACAGCGGGCTTAGCGGATTTTTTATCTGTTCGAACATTGGCAGCGGTGATTCTTTCTTCTTTGGTTTTCAGTTCTGGCAATTCATCCGCTCGACTGATAACAGAGCGCAAAATGCTAGTGTATAGATTTAGGTTTCTGGTGATAGTTTGCAGTTTTTCAGTGTCTTCGACGCTGAATCGGCGAGCTACATAAATCCCGTGGGTTTCATGTTTGATTTGGTAGGCAAGTTTTCTTTTCTCAACCACCTCTTTTTCCTCGAAAACGCCACCTTCTGTGGTGATAATTGCGCTTGCGCCGGCCTTGATTGTTTCCAGTTCAGCCTCTTTTGAGCCTGCTACTAGATAGAATAGTTCGTACTTCATTTAGTTATTCTAATTAATTATTTGAGTTTATCCTCCTTCGTCCGCCGTGGCGGACTACGGCGGTTTGGCTCTTTTAGCAAAATTATAAATTTTGAAAAGAGTCAAAAAAATCCCCCAAGAAAGCCAAAATCCTGACGGAATTATAGTTTTCTTATCTTACCGCGCCGAAGCCTTAGCGTAGGCGGGTCGAGGGTCGCCTTCTCTGCCAACTGGCAGATACGGCGTACCAAAGCGGGAAAACTGTTGGACTTTCTAAGTTATGTTTAGTTTAGCGTAATATTGAGGGTAAGTCAAGGCTAGATCTTAAATTCCACTACATCGCCATCTTGCATAATGTAGTCTTTGCCTTCGGTGCGGAGGGTGCCGAGTTCGCGGGCTTTGGACCAGGAACCAGCTTCGAGGAGTTTGTCCCAGTGGATGATTTCGGCGCGGATGAATTTGTCTTTGAAATCATTGTGGATGGCGGTGCCGGCCAGAGGCGCGGTCCAACCTTTTTTGATGGTCCAAGAGCGGGTTTCTTCCACACCGGTGGTGAAATAGGTAATGAGACCAAGTAGCGAATAGGCTTTCACAATCAGCTCATCAATATTGGACTCCACGCCCAATTCTGCCGCTTCTTCCTTGGTCATTTCAATTAGTTCTTCTTCGATTTTAATATCCAATTTAACCCCCACACCAAAGCGATTTTTAACAGCTACTGAAGATATTTTATGGCTTGGTGAAATATCATTATTATCTTTGGTGTGAGGGTAAACATAACTTTCTTCTTTTAAATTTCCGGGCAATGGAGTATTAACATCGGCGACATTGTAGATATATAAAAATGGTTTCATTGTCAGCAAAGATAATTCCCGCACAATGACGGCCGTGTTTTCATCTTCCAAGTCCAACTTAGTTTCATTGGCTGTTTTGCCAGCTTCTAGATTAACATTAATTCTATTTAAAACTTCCAATTGTTCTGAGGCGCCCCTGCCTGTCCGGCAGGCAGGTTTCTTGTTGCCACGAGCATCTTTTTCTAGGCGGATTTTAACTTTTTGCACAGTTTCCAAGTCAGCCAAAATCAGTTCAGTGTTAATGATTTCAATGTCGCCTTCCGGATCAATCTTGTTATTAACATGAATGATGTTGGAGTTATCAAAAACGCGCACTACTTGCGCGATGGCATCCACTTCACGGATGTTAGCTAAAAATTTATTGCCTAAGCCTTCACCTTCGGAAGCGCCTTTGACGATGCCGGCAATGTCGACAAATTCGATGATGGCGGGAATGATTTTTTTGGCTTGGCTCATGGCTGATAATTTGTCCAAGCGCATGTCCGGCACTTTCACGATGCCGATGTTGGGCTCAATCGTGCAGAAAGGATAGTTATTGATATCCACCTGCGTTTTGGTCAAAGCCTTAAAAAGGGTTGATTTTCCGACATTGGGCAGCCCGACGATTCCGATTTTCATAGTTTCTGCGAATTACGAATTAATACGAATTTACGAATATATAAATCTTAACTTAATAATAGGTGTAAATCAATAGCTTGAGGTAAAAATCGGTAGGTGGTAAAATAAATAAGTAAGTATTAAGTTAAAAAAATGAAAGAATCCATCTTCAAGGCCTATGATATTCGGGGAATTTATCCAAGTGAGATAAACGAATTGGATGTGTATAAAATTGCCAAGGCTTTTTGTGAATTTGTGAAACCCAGTGAAGTGGTTATTGGATCAGATGCGCGGTTGTCTTCGCCAGCTTTGAAAAAGGTGGCCATTAAGGCGGTGACCGATGCCGGTATTAAAGTGATTGATGTGGGAGAAATTTCCACGGATATGTTATATTTTTCCGTGGCTAATTATGGATATGCCAGCGGATTTTCTTTGACGGCTTCGCATAATCCCAAAGAATATAATGGAATGAAATGTGTGCGGGAAGAATCAAGGCCGATTTCCAGTGATAGTGGGCTGTTTGAAATTCGCGATATGGTTTTGGCGATGGAACTGGGCGAAGAAGTTTTGCAAGGCGAAATAAATGAAAGTTTGGTGGAGAAAAAAGATATTTTAGCAGACTATGCGGCGAAGATAAAATCGTTTGCGGATTTTTCCAAATTCAAAAATTTCAAAATTGTGGCTAACCCAAATTTTGGCGTGGCGGGACGAGCTTTGGATAAAATTTTGGCGGGCACGAATATTTCCATTGAAAAATTAAATTATAATTCGGATGGAAATTTTCCCAAGGGGCAGCCGGATCCGTTGATCCTGGAAAATCGAGGCGAAACCTCGGATCTTGTAAAATCAAGCGGCGCGGATTTTGGCGTGGCGTGGGATGCGGATGCGGATCGTTGTTTTTTCTTTACGGAAAAAGGTGAATTTATTGAAGGTTATTTTGTGACGGCACTTCTGGCGCAAATTTTTTTGCAAAGACAATCTGGAGAAAAAATTATCCATGATACGCGTCTGACTTGGGCGATTGAAGATATTGTAGAAAAAAATTCAGGCATTGATATCGCAATGAAAGCTGGTCATTCTTTTATCAAAGAAAGAATGCGCAAGGAACAGGCGGTCTTCGGTGGAGAGATGAGCGCACATTATTACTTCAAGGATTATTGGTTTTGCGATAATGGAATGATTCCATTGGTGATGATGATGGAATTTCTTTCGACACAAGAAAAAACTTTGTCTGAAATTATGCATGAGATGTTTTGGAAGAAATATTTTGTCAGTGGAGAAATCAATACGCAGGTGGCGGATGTAAAAAATGTAATTGCGCAGGCCAAAGAAAGATATTCTTCTGGGGCAGTAAAAATCGATGAAACAGATGGTATTTCAATTGACTTTGCTGATTGGCGTTTCAATTTTCGCGGGTCAAATACTGAGTCCGTTATTCGTTTGAATGTGGAAGCCAGAGTGCAAGAGTTGATGGAAGAGAAAACAAAGGAGATGTTGGAGTTGGCTAAATAAAGCAGTGGAGTTGACAGAATGTGAAAAATGCTATAGTTTTCAGTATGGTCGGTTTTTAAAATTCCGATTTATACATAAGAAGGCTCTTTTTATCGCTAAAAAATAGTGAATCCTAACATGAAGAGGTGGGCAAATGAGCACAGCAGAGAGAATTATAATGGGCAATTTGCAAAAGGCGGGGATTAAAGTTAATGGAAGGAAACCATGGGACATACAGGTCCACAATGAAGATGTTTTTCGGCGTTTTCTCATTGGTGGTTCTCTGGGAGTGGGAGAATCCTATATGGACGGCGGGTGGGATGCGGCAGGGTTGGACGAATTTTTTACTCGAGTTTTTGAGACCAATGCCCATAGATTGGTTGTTGGCAGGTCAATTCTCGCCCATGTTGCAAAGGCTGTTCTGATGGACCTTTGTTCTTGCAAAAGAGCGTTTGAGGTGGGAAGATCGCATTATGATCTGGGAAATGGGCTTTATGAGAAAATGCTCGACGAGAGCATGACTTACAGCTGCGGTTATTGGCGGTCAGGTGTCGAGACACTGCATCAAGCGCAGATGGCTAAATATGACCTTATCTGTCGCAAACTTGGATTGCAGCTGGGTATGCGGATTCTGGAAATTGGGTGTGGTTGGGGCGGATTCGCCCGATATGCCGCTGAAGAGTGTGGCGTTTCTGTGATTGGCTTGACGATTTCCAAAGAGCAAGCGCATTTCGCCCAAACAAAATGCGTCAATCTTCCAGTCAGCGTGTTGCTTCAAGATTACCGAAGCAGTTCCTTGAGGCATCTTTATGGAACCTTTGACAGGGTCGTTTCCATTGGGATGTTTGAACATGTCGGGTATAAGCATTATAGTACATATATGAAGATTGTGCGGAGGTTTCTCAATCCAGACGGTTTGTTCCTACTACACACGATTGGAAACAATGTGAGTCAATTGACGACGGATCGGTGGATTGACAAATATATCTTTCCTAACAGCATGTTGCCTTCCATGAGGCAGATAGCAGCTGCTACGGAAGGATTGTTCGTGACCGAGGACTGGCACAGTTTCGGTCCAGATTATGACCGAACCTTGATGGAGTGGCATCGCAATTTTTGCCGAAATTGGTCTGAGATTACTAAGTTGGGTGCTCAGTTCGACGAGAAGTTTCGCCGCATGTGGGAGTTCTATCTTCTTTCGTGCGCCGGATTGTTCCGTGCTCGTCAGGCGCAACTGTGGCAATTTGTGTTGTCACCCAACGGGGTTGCGGGAAGCTACGAGTCAGTCAGATAGTCCTTTAAGTAAGTCTAGTTTTTAGCCCGGAGCTCCATTGGAGAATTCCGGGCTTTTCTTTTTTAGCAAGATATGATTAGCTATCTTTCTTTTTCCAAAAGAAAAACAGAGTGTCCATTTTCTTTTGGCATCTACAGCGCTAGTTTTTTCTTCCAGAAAAAACTCACTACGCCATTTTTCTTTTCCCAAAAGAAAAGTGGCAAAAAAGAAAAAGGCCGCACGGCTACATACCAAGACAAATTTTCAACTTATTCGCTAAAATTCCCGAAAAGGCTAAAAGGAGGGTTGGTAGAAATTTAGACAGCACGAGCCGTCAGCTGGCGGAAGCAGTTTTCCTGCCTGCCGGCAGGCAGGTTTTCGTCCACTTTCTTTGCTGCCAAAGAAAATGGACACTCTGTAAACAAAAAAACTCCTGACGGAGTTTTTTTAAGTTTAGATTATGAAGCCGAGTTTTTTCTTAACCTCGTTGAGTTTTTGTTGGGCGAGGGGACGAACTTTGGCGGCGCCGGCTTGTAAAATTTCCAGGACTTTGGCGTCGCTGATAGCATTTATTTTTTCTTGTAAGGGTTGCAGAAAATTTACTATTGTGTCAGCGAGACCGGTTTTGAAATCAGAATATTGTTTGCCAGCATACATTTTTTCAATATCTTGGGGAGTTTTTTCTAAAAGCAAAGAGTAGATATTAATCAAATTTTTGAGAGCTGGTTTGTCATCACGATAAACTATTTCACTGCCGGAATCGGTGACGGCTTTTTTAATTTTCTTGCGGATAACTTCTTCGCTGTCAGTCAGGGCGATATAGTTATATTCTGATTTGGCGGATTTAGACATTTTTTTGGTTGGGTCATCCAAAGCCATAATACGCATACCCTCTTTTTTTATAAAATGCTCCGGCACGATAAATGTTTCACCAAATTTTTTGTTGAAGCGGTTAGCCAGCGTTCGGGTAATTTCAATATGTTGCAATTGGTCTTCACCGACTGGCACAACTTCAGTATTATATAAAAGAATATCGGCCGCCATCAAAACTGGATAGTCAAAGAGTCCAACGCTAGAGCTTTCGCGGCCTTCTTTTTGGGACTTGTCCTTGAACTGGGTCATTTTTTCCAGTTCAGGAATTTTAGCAATCGTATTTAAAATCCAAGCCAATTCAGAATGTTCTGGAATGTGGGATTGGATGAAAATGGCGGATTTTTTCGGGTCGATGCCGGAGGCTAGATAGATTTTGGCGATTTCCAGAGTTTTCTTTTTCAGAGCTTCCGGATCTTGGGGCACAGTGATGGCATGCAGATCGACCACGCAAAAAATCGAATCAAATTCGTCTTGCAGTTTGACCCAGTTTTTGATGGCGCCTAGGTAGTTGCCAAGATGTAGGTTTCCACTCGGCTGTATGCCGGAAAAAATTCGTTTATTCATAACTTAATATTATAGTATTTTGGCCTGTTTGGCAAAAGTTAAATTAAAAACGGACTGGTTAGGTTCGTTTTTGTAGTTGATAAAAATTGTTATAAAAATCGTTATTTAGCTCTGCTGACCTTGCATTTCTTGGTGGATTGTTCTGATATGGGAATAGATGTCCAGCATTCCGTAGGTTAAAAATAGATAGCCGGCTGTCCAAATTAGGTCAATATAGGTGTAGGGCTTGATATCTTCCGTATAGGGAATGTTATATATCGCGAAAAGTATACCAACCAGGAACAATAAAAATCCCAGGATAACGGTTATCCAGAAGGCTGAAAATTTTCCGCCTAGGTAGGCGTGAACCATCAGGAGTGCGAATAAAGAACTGATAATTAAGATTAAATCTACCACTCCATAACTCATTGCGATAATATTAGATAAGAGATCAACGCTTGGGTCGTAGGCTAGATAAATTCCAAAATACAAGACAATTATTGATAGAACCAAAGTTAGTGAAAGACTCAGCGCAATTAGAGATTTCTTTATTTGATGCAGTTGAATCTGAGCTTTTTTGAATTCCAGATATAAGCCCGCTAAAATGAGTGGATAACCAAGTAGAAAAAAACATCGGCGATTGATGGGAAGGGATCAATGCCCAAAATATTTTTGTACACAAACCAAATAATTTCTCCTATAGTCAAACACGCAAAAGCGAGTGTGATGGCCAGCAAAGATTTTCCGGTAATGCTTTTAAGACCATATATTTTGGTTGCCAGCAGACCGGAGATGGTTGCAAAAATCGGGAAAAGCAAGAATAATGATTGATTTAAAACCGCTTGTTTTTCGCTTCCAAAAATGTAAAAGATTGAAATTAAGATGAACGCTAAGATGAATAAAAAAAGTTTCAGTTTCATAGATCTTTTCTTAATTTATTAAGTTCTTCTTGCGTTTTTTCTTTTCCTAAATATTCTGTAAACAATTTTTCTAGCGCAAGCAGGATAAAATCATCCGGCTTATCCTTGTGTAAATAAGCAAAAGCTTCCGCCGTGCTATGACCGAAGTATTTAATGATTGTTTCTGAAATTTCTTTTTTAATAACTCGTTCATAAGTTTGTTTTTATTATCGCTTATTTAGAATAGCTTGTAAACCGTTTTTATCCACAGGCTGAATATTTTGCACAAAAGGACGATTGTTTTTAAATTAAAAAAATTTGTGATATAATCAGATAAACATATGATAAAAAAAATAAAAAAAGATAATGTGCCTGAAACAACAAAAATAGCCAGAACGCATGAAAAAAATGGGGTAGAATCCATAGTTATCATGCTTGCTTCTATTTTTTTAGTTGGCATGGTGATTGCTGTAGTTGTGGGAGTTGGGTATACTTTTAACAAAAAAATTAAAAATGATAAGGTTGTCGACAATAGGCCATCAATGGCAATTGCTATAGAAGCTATAGATTCAGATGCGACAAGTGATGATGAGAGCCAAAACAAGACGACAGAAGAAGATGTGGTTGTTCCGGAAGAAACAAAAATTAGTCCCGCTGATATCAATGTGAATGTTTTGAATAACGGCGCGCCGGCCGGAAGCGCTGGAAAGATAAAAGATCTTTTAGTGAAGAATGGTTATGCAAAAGCAGTAGCAGGCAATAGTTCATCGGTCAGTATTGTTGGAACAAGCTTATATTATAGCGCAGATAAATTCAAAACGACAGCCGAAGCCTCAGCAAGATTATTAGAAGCAAATGGCTCAATAAAGGTGGTAGTGTCAGGCGCATCTTCAGCGGAGCAGAAATCAGGCGACATAGTTATTATTTTGGGAAAATAGACAGTTCTTTTTAAAAAATCAACCTCATGGAGAGGCCGATTTTTTAATTTTCTTGTTTTTTTATACTTCAATCACTACCGGCAGGATCATTGGGCGTCGTTCTGTCTTGGAATAGAGGAATGAGCCGACAGTTTCGCGGATGTTGTTTTTGACATAGTCCCAGTTGATGGAAGTGTCAGGCGAAGTCTTTTTGGCGACAATTTCCTCCACTTTTTTCTTAGTCGCGTTGACGAGGTCAAAATTTTCTTTGACAAAAATGAAACCACGGGAAGTAACTTGGGGTTTGCCGATAATTTTTTTGGTTTTGCTGTTGATGATGACGGTGATAACAAACATGCCATCTTGCGCCAAGAGCTGGCGATCACGCAAGACGACTTGTCCGATGTCACCGATGCCCAAGCCGTCAACCATAACATAACTGGTATCAACTTTGGCAGGAAAAACTTTTGCTTTGGTGTCCTGCACTTCCAGAACGTTGCCGTTATCTAGAACAAAAATATTATCTTTTTTGAAGCCGATTCTTTGGGCTAATTTTTCCGCTTCTTTTAGCATGTAATGATTGCCATAGACTGGCAGAAAGAAATCCGGTTGGATTTGTTTCATAATTTCTTGGATATCTTGGGCGCTGCAATGGCCGCTGATGTGGACATCAAGAATATCAGTGTGGATGACATTGTCGCACTTGCGATAGAGATTGTCTTTGAGCCTTTGGACAGTGCGTTCGTTGCCGGGAATGGCTGAGGAAGAAAAGACAACTGTATCATGTTTTTGAATTTGAATATGACGATGTTCGCCATTAACAATGCGTGAGAGCACGGCGTTGCCTTCGCCTTGAGCACCAGTGCAGATAATGATAATCTTATTATCCGGGTATTTAGCGATGTCAGCTATGGGGATTAGCGTTTCTTTGTGCATTTTGATATAGCCCAATTCCTTGGCAATTTCGACATTCATTTTCATGCTGTAGCCATCGAGGGCGACTTTTTTGCCAATCTTTTCAGCATATTCCAGAATGTGGCCGATTCTTTTTATTTGTGATGAGAATGTGCCAATGATTATTTTTCCCGCAGTCTCACTGACAAGTTTGTCTAGATTTCTATACATAGTTTCTTCAGTGGTGCGATTAGGATTGGTGTTGATGGCACCCAGACTTTCCAGCATCAAAATTTTCGGACTAGGCAGTTTGGCAAGCTCGGTGTAGGTAACAAGAGATTTTCCGGTGGCATTTTTTTCCATGGTCCAGTCTCCGGGATGGATAACTGTGCCATGCGGTGTTTTAATAATAACCCCGACGGCATCCATAATTGAATGCTCCACTTCGAAAAATTCAATCCTGAATTTACCAAGGGCTATTTTATCCGCAACAGCGTTGACGCGAATGGTTTTCAAATTTTCGGCTGAACCTTTTTCAAAATCCTCCATCTTTTTCTTAACTAAGGCAATAGTCATATCGCGTCCGATAATAGCTGGGTATCCGAGTTCTTTGAGCAAGATTGGAGCGGCGCCAATGTGATCGAGATGTCCATGACTGAACACGACTCCACGAATTTGTTTTTCTTTGCCTTTTAAATAGCTGATATTTGGAACAATATAATCAATACCAGGCATATCTTCTTCCGGGAACATCATGCCCATGTCTAAAATCACGATATCGCCATCATATTCGAAGATGGTCATATTGCGGCCGACTTCTTCGTTGCCTCCAATTGGAATGATGCGCAATTTATTTTTAGAATCACCGGTTGCTTCAATTTTAATCTGAGGCGCGACTGTCCTAGATTGTGTGTGAAAAGACTTTGGCTTAGCAGCTGTTGGCTTTGTTTCGCCAGTAACAGGCAACCTTCTTGGTCGGGCGTGATAAGCGACAGACATTTGAATTTTAGCGTGCGGCACAGTCTGTCTTATAGGCGCGAGTACCGGAGTTAGTATAGTTTGTGCATGTAGCGAATTTGTTTTTTCTGTTTTGACTGGAAGCTGTTTAGCTACCGGTCTAGCTGAAAAAGGTTTGGCCGGAATTCGATTGAATCTCGGCGGAGTGTTTGTTTGCTTGCCTCTCGACAAGTTCATATTTTTTAACATAGTTTTTTAAAGTTGCTCGTAATTTTATTAGATTTATCTCTGAATACTTTTTCAAGCGAAACTTTTTAATTTTAGGCGAGACGCAGTTAAAAATTTAGAAAGATACCTTAGTATTTGAGAAATTTTTAACCAGTCGCAGCCAAAATTTGAAAGTTTTTAGCGAAAAGATTATTCGGAGATAAATCTAATGCAAAGAAAGCAAGTTTATTTTTTAAAGTTTTATATTTTTGAGTAAGTTTTTGCGTGTATAAATCTGAGTATAAGCCTAATATAAAAAAGTATAAATATATAAATTTAATACACAGGAATAATTAAAAAAGTTGAAACCAAAAGCAATGGATGCCAGGTTGGTACCGATAATTTCAAAAAGTGGGTTTAGAAAAATAGGTTCAACAAGAAGTTTTAATATAAGTTAATGATACATCATTTGTATATAAAAGTCAATCCCTCCTATTAGCTCATAAAAACTGTTACCAAGACCCTACTGGATAGCTCAAAATTAGGTTACCGTAGTCATATATGAATATGATTACTAAAAAAGATATCTTTGCCCGCTATTTAAGCGAGTATCTTGAA
>Ga0210051_1002673_pt1 | contig 17903 bp, 11 predicted proteins | sample CryGey092014_all_FD_185464 | JGI IMG/M metagenome (GOLD analysis project Ga0210051, IMG submission 185464) | Groundwater microbial communities from aquifer - Crystal Geyser CG23_combo_of_CG06-09_8/20/14_all (SPAdes) (version 2) | ecosystem: Environmental > Aquatic > Deep subsurface > Groundwater... | reverse complement strand
GTCACTCCTTACAGGCGGTCTCGATCCTGGTCCGGGGCGCGGGGTCTCAGGTGGCAGCCATCCCGCTGACCGCACGGATCCATGAAGGGCTACGCTGGTCGGACAGAGATTGCCGTACGCTGCTGGACAAGTTGGTTCTGCTGGTCTTCGCCCTGGCCAAGCGGTGGTCGCGACCGTTCATCCTCGTGGCCGATGCCTACTACGCCAGTCGCAAAGTGATCACCCCATTGCTGGAGCACGGGCACCACCTCGTTACCCGCGCAAAATCCAACACGGTCGCCTACTGGCCGCCCGCGGCAACGACGACGCGCAAGCGCGGTCGACCGCGCAGCTATGGAGCCAAGGTGAAGCTGAAGGATTTGGCTGCCGCAACTCAGTCCTTTGTCATCGCCCCGAGCCCGGTCTACGGGGAGCAGGGCGTCCAGCTCAGGTACCGCTGTCTCGACTTGATGTGGAGACCGGTCGGCCGCCTGGTGCGCTTCGTCATCGTCCATCATCCGCATCGCGGGACGATCTATTTGATGACCACCAAGATGGATCTGCCGCCGCTGGACGTGATCCTGCTGTATGGCTATCGCTTCAAGATCGAGACGGGATTCCGGCAGGCGATCTACGTCCTGGGAAGCTACGCCTATCACTTCTGGATGAAGGACATGATCCCGATCACTCGACGCAGCAAAGGCCAGGACCTGCAAGACACGTCACGCCAGTATCAGCAGGCGGTCTGGCGGAAGCTGAACGCCTATCATCTACACGTCCAGGTTGCTTGCATCGCCCAGGGTCTGATGTTGCATCTCGCGCACCACCACGCAGAACACGTCTGGCGGCAATTTCGCAGTTGGCTCAGGACGATGGATCCGACGCGGCCGCCTTCAGAACTTGTCGTGGCCTATGTGCTGCGGGATCAGCTACATGCATTTATTAAGTGTTTCGGCGCCGACTCGGAAACCGCGAAATTCATCGACCGATATTTCATCCGAGGTAGGGCCCGCGTCTACGAAGACGCCGCATGACGGGCGGCTGAGGAACTTGGCACTGTCCAGAAAGATAATGTACAGCCTTAAACAGACTGGCTTTGTGATGTCAATTTCCAGAATCATTCCCCAGGTATTTCCAGAATCATTCCCCAGTTGAAGTGGTGATATTTTCACAATCATTCCCCACTTTCAGCCCGGTATTTTCATAATCATTCCCCACCCCAGGGCCTCTTGTATAGTCCCGCGCATACCGAGGAGGTATGTGCATGGCATTCAGAGAGGTAGACATGTGGGAAGTTCTTCAAATCCTGCGCCGATTGGGCCGCCGGGAGAGCAAATCATCGATCAAACGGGCCACCGGCGCTGACCGCAAAACCATCCGGAACTACGAGGCGATTGCCTTGGAGTTGGGTTGGAGTGCGGAGTCCGATACAGAGCCAACTGAGGAACTGGCCGGAGCCGTTATTGCCCGTGTTCGGCCAGGCCCCGAAGCAAACCGAACCCCGACGGAGCGGTTGTTGGCTCCGTTTGGGCCACAACTGAAGCAGTGGCTGCTGGACGAACCGGACTCCCCATCGCTGCTGCTGACCAAAATCCACCAGTTGATCACCCGACAGGGTGTGGACGTGGGCTACAGCAGTCTGCGCCGCTACGCGGCCAAACACTGTGGCTATCACGATCGTCGGCGGGTGACGGTGCGAATGGCCGGTTGCGAACCTGGTGAAGTTGCCGAGGTCGACTTTGGCCAGCTGGGCCGGATCTTTGACCCGATCACCGGCCGCAATCGTGTTCTTCACGCCTTGATCGTCACTCTGGTATACAGCCGCCACCAATACGTGCATGTGACCTACAGCCAGAAGCTGCCGGCAGTGATCGAGGGTCTGGAAAACGCGTGGCGATACTTTGGGGGCGTGCCTCGCCGGGTGATCGTCGACAACATGAAAACCGCCGTAGTTAAAGCTGATCGTTACCTGCCCGACTTCAACCGCGTCTTTGAAGAATACGCCGCCCATTGTGGGTTCGTCATCGACGCGGCGGTGCCGCGTCATCCTAAAGGCAAGCCTCACGTGGAGCGCAACGTGCAGTATGTGCGGGGCAACTTCTTCCAAGGCGAGCAGTGGGGTGACCGGGAACAGGTGCAGGAGGCCGCCATCCGGTGGTGCACCGAAACTGCGGGCATGCGCACCCACGGCACGACCGGCAAGAAACCCCTGGTCGTGTTCCGGGAAACCGAGCAACCGGCGCTGTTGCCGGTGCCTGACGAACGCTTCGACACGCCTGTTTGGGCGGAGCACAAGGTCCACCCTGATCATCATATCAGCTTCCAGAAGTCCGCCTACTCGGTGCCGACACGGTATATCGGCCAGCAGGTCACGGTCCGTGGTGACAGCCGTCTGGTACGAATCTACCACAACGGCAGGGTGATCAAGACGCATCCCCGGCAAAATCCGGGTCACCGGTCCACCGACTATGATGACTACCCGGCTGAGTTGACGGACTACACCTTGCGCGACCCCAAGCGGCTGATCCGCAACGCCGAGGGCCATGGTCCACATGTTGGCCGGTTCATGTCCAGCCTGCTGTCCGGAGACTTCCCCTGGGCAAAGATCCGGCAGGGCCAGGCGTTGCTGCGGCTGGCAAAGAAGTACGGTGCCTTGCGCTGCGACCAGGCGTGTCGCCGGGCTTTGGCCTTCGACTTGGACAACGTCAAGCGGGTTGAAAAGATCATCGTTCAGGATCTGGCTTGTGAGCCTCTGCCTCCTGGCAGCGGTCCCGCTCAGATCGTTCAGATGCCGCTGCGTTTTGAGCGCGACGCGGGCAGCTTTGCCCATCACCTGAAACAAGAAGGAGACCTTCATGGTCAAGATCAATCAATCGTTGGTAACGGTTCTGAAAAGGCTGCGCCTATCGGGCATGTTGCCGATCCTGCCGGACCGGGCGGCGTACGCCCGGAAGGCCGACCTGAGTGAACTTGAGTTCCTGGAGCTGTCCCTGCAGGACGAGATCGACCGCCGGGACAACAAGATGCTGATGAATCGGCTGAGCAAGGCCGGGTTCCAGGAGGAGCAGACGTTTGAGGGTTTTGACTGGGATGCGCCGGTGACGTTCGACCGGCACCGGGTGCGCGACTTGTTCTCGCTGGGCTTTGTACAGCGGCACGAGGACGTGATCTTTTTGGGTCCGGCCGGTGTCGGCAAGACGTTCCTGGCTTCTGCTTTGGGGCATGCCGCCTGTCGCGCCGGCAACAACGTGCTGTTCTTCCGGGCGGACAAGATGTTCAAGTTGATCCATCAGTCCCGGGCCGACAACAGCACCGAGAAGGTGATGTGCAGCCTGCTGGCACCGACGGTGCTGATCATCGACGACTTCGGCCTCAGGCGGCTGAACTCTCAGCAGTCGAGTGATTTTTACGAGGTCATCATTGAGCGCCACAAACGGTCGACCACGATCGTGACGAGCAACCGGACGATCGAGGAATGGGTCCCCTTGTTCGATGATCCGATCTTGGCTCAGAGTGCGCTGGATCGGTTGGCGCACAATGCCCACCAGGTGGTCATCGAGGGTGAAAGTTATCGGCGCAAGCAGAGCCCTACGCTGGATGCAGCTCAGGAATATCAGAAGAAAAAAGAGGAATCGTGATGCACGTCTTGTAGTTTTGTGCTAAACGTGAGGTCGGCCCTGGGGGGTGGGGAAAGACTGTGGAAATAGGTGGGGAATGTTTGTGGAAAATGACACTCGCGTTTCTTGCCATTGAGAGCAATATCGAAACCTCTGGTCACCAGTCGCTGCCGAATGTTTTCAACTGTCTTCGTGCGACACGAAAACGCCTCGGCAATCTTCTTGTCGGTCCAGTTCGGACCGTCGGCATCGGCCTTCAGCAGCACTTGCGCTCGCCGCACTTTCTGAGACGATCCGCTCAACTTCTTTACAATGCTCCACAGCGTTTCCCGTTCCGCGTCCGTGAGGTGAACGACATACTTCTTTTCCATGGCAGCCCTCCTTGGCTGCCCATAGTTTCCCACGTCTCTCCGGCCCTGAACACCATAATTCGTAAGCCTGACTATGCACTACCCGGTATTTCCTCTTGCGTCAATACCGGATATCCGCTATTGGTCCGGTTATGGATTTCCCTCACGGCACGGATGCCGAGGCCCAGGACATCATCAGCGCCGCCTTGCATGGCAGGCTGACTCCAGAGCAGGCCAAACGGGCGGCAAGGTTCGACCTGGTCCTGGGCGCTTTCGCCTGGATCGCGATGGCGCAGCGCATCGCGACGCTTGAAGCGTCCCTGGCCGGGGCCAAGGGCCCGGACCCGGCCACCCCGTCGGGCCAGATCCCCGTTTACACCAAGCCGCCGGCCCGCAAGCGCAAGGGCAAGCCCGGAGCCAAGCCCGGGCACCCGGGCCATTGTCGCCCATCCCCGGTTCAGATCGACCGCCATGAAGAACATCGGCTGGCCGTCTGCCCGGATTGCGGCGGCCCCTTGCAGCGCTGCCAACGCCCACGCACCCGGATCATTGTCGACATTCCGGAGGCGATCCGGCCCGAGGCCACCGAGCACACGATCCACCGCGACTATTGCCCAGGCTGCAGGAAGCACGTCGAGCCGGTCGTGCCCGACGCGTTGCCCCAGGCGACGATCGGCCATCGGGCGGTGGCCTTGACCGCGTGGCTGCACTACGGTCTGGGGGTGACCATCGACCAGATCGTCGACATCATGGGCTGCCACCTGCAGACCCGCCTCAGTCCGGGCGGCATGGTCGCCATCTGGCAGCGCCTGGCGCACATTCTCGAGGCCTGGTACCAGCAGATCGCCGCCGACGCCCGGGAGTCGGCGGTCCTGCACGCCGACGAGACCGGCTGGCGGGTCCAGGGCACGACCCACTGGCTGTGGTGCTTCACCAGCCAAAAGACCTGCTTCTACCTGGTGGACCGCAGCCGGGGCAGTCCGGCCCTGCAGAAGTTCTTCCTCGAGGCCTTCGACGGGGTCCTGGTCCGGGACTTCTGGGCACCGTACGACTCCTTGGCCGTCGGGGATCACCAGTGCTGTCTGGTCCACCTGCTGCGCGAGCTGGAGAAGGTGGACCAGACCAACCAGGCTGTCGCATGGCAGGCGTTCGCCAAGAAGCTGCGACGCCTGCTGAGGGACGGCATCCGCCTGCGGAAGCGCCCGGATTTCACGCCTGACGCCTACCGCGCCCGCAGCCAGCGCCTCGACTGTCGCCTGATCGAGTTGGCCGAGGGGACCTACGACGACGGCGATGCGCAACGGCTGGCCAACCGCCTGAGCAAGTACCGGGACAGCATCTTCACGTTCCTGGACTACGAGGATGTCCCGTTCGAGAACAACCACGCCGAACGGCAGATCCGGCCGGCCGTGGTGCTGCGTAAGAACAGCCAATCGAACCGCAGCGAACGCGGGGCCGCGACGCAGTCGGTGCTGATGAGTGTGTACCGCACTTTGAAGCTCAGGGGCCATGACCCCCTCGGGGTGATGGTCGAGGCGCTACGCGGCTACATGCAAACGGGAGAGCTGCCGCCGCTGCCGGGCGCCGTGGCCGTTGCAGAAGGCTGAACTGTTACGCTCCGACAAGGTCGACCCAGAAAGCAGTTCTTGAAGATACCGATCCGTCCCTCGGTCTGTCCCCGTCGGCCCTGCAATTTCGCGAACCGCTCTTCTTGCATCCGCTCACGCAAGGCAGGAACACTCCTGGGGCAGATCGCATTGTAGATCCGCGCCTGCGCAACACGTTCCCGGTTCGCGGCGCTGTCGAATCCACGATCCCCGACGACGGCAGCCGGGTGCCGACCGCCGAAAACGTCAGCATGGCGTGCCAGGCTCTGCGTCAGGAACTTGCTGTCCGCCGGCGCCTGGTCCTGCACGAAACGCCAGTCCACGATCACGCCGTCGGGCTGCTCGGCGAGCAGGAGGGTGTTGCCAAACTCAACCTCCGCGCCCGCCTTGCCGCGGACGATCACATGCACGTCCGACTCGTACAGACTCAGCACCTTGTCCTTGTTTGCCACCTGACGGCCGCCGATGATCCGCTCGTGGGCCTGCTTGATCGCCACAGGCAGTTGCTGCCGCACACGGTCCAGGCGAGACAGGATCTGGCGGACATCGCCGGCGCGCAGATCCGTCTGCTGCCAGCCGCTCGCCAACAGGTCGCGATGCCGCCGGGCATGATCGTCGATCCGCTTGAGCAGTTTCTTGAGCAGGCGCAAAATCCGCTTGCGGTGCTTGCGGCCATCGGCCCGGCGACGGCTGTGTGTCATTTCGATGCACAGGCGGTTGACCTGCCGCAGAAACTCCCCGGGCTCGCTCATCCGGTGACGCAACCCGTGACGACGGATCACCGCGACGCCTTTGGTCAGCGTCCGCGCGGCATCCCGCAGCAGAACCCAGTCGACCGGGAAGTGGATGTTGGCCGGCACGCAGGTCGTATCCAACAGGAGTGAATCGAGCGCGAGCGGTTGCTCGAGGCCGAGGACCTGGCCATCGGCACCCGCGGCCGCGGCGGCCGCCCGGCTCAACTGGTCGACGATCTCACGCACCACGTGCTCCGGCACCAGTTTGCCGTACCGTTCCAGCGCACTCTTGCCCGGCACCCGTACGACATCCAGTCGGCTCAACCCGCAGAACCGCTGCAACAGCGGGCTGTCGGCCAGCCGCCGACTGTATCCTCGGTATGAATCACCCACCAGGGCGTGCGCAATGGTGCAACGAAGGGCAAGAACAGCATGCTCGGCGATCCGCGTCACGGCCTTCGGGCTCAACTCTCGGTGCTCGCGGCCATGGCGCCGGGCCACCGCCTCTCGCAGGCCCTCGACCTCCCGCAGGTAGCGCTGAACAAAAGCGCGCTCGAGGTCGCCGGTGCGCAGCAACTCGTCAATCCGCAGCAGGGTGGTTCTGAACTCCTGATAGTCGACGTTGCCGACGACCACAGGAAGGGCTGGACAAAGCTCGGGCTGGAAGGCTATAGTCTGCATCGGGTGTGCTCCTTGGTTTTGTGTCAAAAAACTTATAGCACACTTCTTTGGGGCGAGACACCGAAATCCGGCTGTCTTGCCCCACTGTTTTTCTCGCTAACCGATTGTGATCAAAGCGGTAGGCTGTAGAGGGACAGGCTCGATGTAGTTGCGGATCGTTTCCTCGTCGCGGCCAACCGTGGACACGAAGTACCCTCGTGCCCAAAAGCTTTGCCCCCGGAAATTCTTCCGTTTGCCAACATAGGCGCGGGCAATGTGGATCGCGCTCTTCCCTTTGATGAACCCGATCGTTTGCGAGACCGAGTACTTCGGCGGAATCGAGATCAGCATGTGCACATGGTCAGCCAACAGATGACCTTCGACGATCGTGCTTTCTCGCTGGGCCGCAAGGTCGTGAAAAACCTCCCCCAGGTACCTCCGCAGTTCCTTGTACAAGGCTTTCCGGCGGTACTTCGGAATGAAGACCACGTGGTACTTGCATTGAGTCAATCCCATTCCTAGTTGAAACTCTCCACGACCTTCGGACCTCAGGCAGCAATTCCTTCGCTCCCTTCTTCCTGCTGGATTTTCAGTTCCTTCATGGTTGCCGCCCGCAGGGCAGGCAGGTGACGGTGACCGCATAGCCGGCGCAGGCGAGGTTCGATATCCAACAAGGCCGATGCCAACCACCGGTGCTTCTGGCTCGAGTTCTTCCAGTAGTCGACCCGGCCACACCGTTCCTCGGCCTGGGCATTGATCGACTCGATGATGTTCGTCGTCTTGAGTGAGCGACCAAGTAGCCCGAACAATCCCAGCCGGTGTAGCGTCAGCGTCTCTTCGAACCCTTCATCCAGGCTTGCGACAGCGGACTCGTTGATGTCACCCAGCTCCTGCCGGATCTTCTGCAGCGCCCGCTTTGCTTCGGCGTAGGTCGGCCGTTGGTAGGCGGCCTGCAGGCGGCCGCGCCAATACTTTTGGTCAGCCTTGGCCAAGTGCGACACTACGTTCTCACGCTTGTGCCACTGGCAGCGTTGGATTAGGACCTGACCCGGAAACGCGGCCAGCAGAGCCGCTCGCAGACCCTTGGCGCCGTCGATAACGGCCAGCAGGCCATCACTGACATCAAGGCCCCGGTCGGTCAGCGACTTCAAAAACTGGGAGATGGTTCGTTTGTTCTCTGTGCTGGTCTGAACGAACCCCAGAACGTGCTTGTGGCCCTCCAGGTCAACGCCTACGGCGATGACCATCTGGTCCTCGGCAAAGCTTTTGCCGTCCAGGAAAACGGCGACCAGGTCCAAATCCGACAGGTCTCGTTCTTGAAACTCACGCAGCTGCTTGGCGCTTGCCGCGACGAACTTGCGCGACACCGTCGAACTCGACAGGCCAATCGCGCCGGGAATCCGGGTGGCCGCCTGCTCGTAGTTGCGGCAGGAGATGCCATACAGCACCTGCCGAAAGATCTGCTCGTTCAAGTCGCCGCCCTGGTGCAGGTCTTCATAGCAGGACAGGGGAACTTCACCGTCGTCGTTCCGCAATCTGGGTACGCGAATCGGAATCGATTGGCCCGCCAGCTTCACCGAACCAGGGTTGGTTCCGTGGCGTCTGGGTGTGCCCTGATCGGCCTTGCGGCTGTGCCGGTCGCCAGCCAAACTGACGATCTCTTGCTCCAGCTCAGCAGCCACGTAGGCCAGCCCGATGGGAATCAGGGCCCGAATCAGATCAAGCCTCGCATCGACCTGCATGGCGGCGATATCCTGGCGGCTGATGGTGGCGGGCTTCCCCATGATCTTGGACTTCTTGCGTTCGCGGACGATATGTGGCAATCTGGCCATTGGTGGCCTCCTTTGGTCTCTGGTGCTTTAAGTTTTTGCTACTCAAAGTTTTACCAGAGGCCGGAGGCCGCTTCAACTTTCAACTAACTTTAGGACACTCTCTGGAGCCAACGGGAATGACATCCTGAGTGACATTGGGATTGGTTCCTAGTGCTCTGTCAGAATTTGCCTTTCGGGTAGAGTGACTTGAGCTTGAGCCGTGCGTCGTTGATGGTGAACTGCCAATCGACGCCGCGTTGTTTGTTATTGCTTGCGGTGGCCCAGGCTGTCGTTTCCCTGCGAAGTTCTGCAATGTCCCCGATGCGGCGACCTTTCAAACATTGGCGCGTCAAGGAACTGAGTTCGTTTTCCGAGATATTGAGCCAGCTGCCATGTTTGGGTGTAAATCGGAAGTCAAGACGACGCACAAGTTCCCGTGCTTGGCGTGCGGGGAAGGCTTCGTAGAATGCTCCCATCGTATGCGTGTTCAGATTGTCGCAGACCAGGATCACCTTTTCCGCTTCCGCATACCGGGTGCGCAGGAGGTCAGCCATTTCCAACGCCCAATCGACCTTGGTGCGCTGCTCGCGTACGTTTACCATTCGCCAGCCGCAGAGCGGTTCTGTGAACATGAAAATGCTGGCCGTCCCGGCCCGTTCGTATTCATAATCCACGCGGCGAGCGTGATGCTTCGTGGCAGCAATCGGAACCCGGACTTCCTTGAGTAATTGTACCGATTGTTCATCCATACAAAGTACGGGAAACCGCTCGTCGTAAGGCTGAGAGTACGTGTCCAACACGTTTTCCATGTTGGCGGCATACTCGCCGTCTGCTTCCGGCGGAATAACCCAATATTGAATCTTTCGCCGTGTCATACCGTTTTTTTTAGGGTCTGCCTGATGGTCTCGTAGCTTACCGAATCGACGAGTTCCAGCTCGACCACTTTCTCGGCCAACAGCCGCAACGACCAATTGGCATACCCCTCCGGTGGAGCCCCTAACCGCAAAGCGATCACCTTCGCTTCTTGCTCGCCGTCAAACAATTTACTTCTTGGCGGGGTCTCGCGTTTCTTGCCATTGAGAGCAATATCGAAACCTCTGGTCACCAGTCGCTGCCGAATGTTTTCAACTGTCTTCGTGCGACACGAAAACGCCTCGGCAATCTTCTTGTCGGTCCAGTTCGGACCGTCGGCATCGGCCTTCAGCAGCACTTGCGCTCGCCGCACTTTCTGAGACGATCCGCTCAACTTCTTTACAATGCTCCACAGCGTTTCCCGTTCCGCGTCCGTGAGGTGAACGACATACTTCTTTTCCATGGCAGCCCTCCTTGGCTGCCCATAGTTTCCCACGTCTCTCCGGCCCTGAACACCATAATTCGTAAGCCTGACTATGCACTACCCGGTATTTCCTCTTGCGTCAATACCGGATATCCGCTATTGGTCCGGTTATGGATTTCCCTCACGGCACGGATGCCGAGGCCCAGGACATCATCAGCGCCGCCTTGCATGGCAGGCTGACTCCAGAGCAGGCCAAACGGGCGGCAAGGTTCGACCTGGTCCTGGGCGCTTTCGCCTGGATCGCGATGGCGCAGCGCATCGCGACGCTTGAAGCGTCCCTGGCCGGGGCCAAGGGCCCGGACCCGGCCACCCCGTCGGGCCAGATCCCCGTTTACACCAAGCCGCCGGCCCGCAAGCGCAAGGGCAAGCCCGGAGCCAAGCCCGGGCACCCGGGCCATTGTCGCCCATCCCCGGTTCAGATCGACCGCCATGAAGAACATCGGCTGGCCGTCTGCCCGGATTGCGGCGGCCCCTTGCAGCGCTGCCAACGCCCACGCACCCGGATCATTGTCGACATTCCGGAGGCGATCCGGCCCGAGGCCACCGAGCACACGATCCACCGCGACTATTGCCCAGGCTGCAGGAAGCACGTCGAGCCGGTCGTGCCCGACGCGTTGCCCCAGGCGACGATCGGCCATCGGGCGGTGGCCTTGACCGCGTGGCTGCACTACGGTCTGGGGGTGACCATCGACCAGATCGTCGACATCATGGGCTGCCACCTGCAGACCCGCCTCAGTCCGGGCGGCATGGTCGCCATCTGGCAGCGCCTGGCGCACATTCTCGAGGCCTGGTACCAGCAGATCGCCGCCGACGCCCGGGAGTCGGCGGTCCTGCACGCCGACGAGACCGGCTGGCGGGTCCAGGGCACGACCCACTGGCTGTGGTGCTTCACCAGCCAAAAGACCTGCTTCTACCTGGTGGACCGCAGCCGGGGCAGTCCGGCCCTGCAGAAGTTCTTCCTCGAGGCCTTCGACGGGGTCCTGGTCCGGGACTTCTGGGCACCGTACGACTCCTTGGCCGTCGGGGATCACCAGTGCTGTCTGGTCCACCTGCTGCGCGAGCTGGAGAAGGTGGACCAGACCAACCAGGCTGTCGCATGGCAGGCGTTCGCCAAGAAGCTGCGACGCCTGCTGAGGGACGGCATCCGCCTGCGGAAGCGCCCGGATTTCACGCCTGACGCCTACCGCGCCCGCAGCCAGCGCCTCGACTGTCGCCTGATCGAGTTGGCCGAGGGGACCTACGACGACGGCGATGCGCAACGGCTGGCCAACCGCCTGAGCAAGTACCGGGACAGCATCTTCACGTTCCTGGACTACGAGGATGTCCCGTTCGAGAACAACCACGCCGAACGGCAGATCCGGCCGGCCGTGGTGCTGCGTAAGAACAGCCAATCGAACCGCAGCGAACGCGGGGCCGCGACGCAGTCGGTGCTGATGAGTGTGTACCGCACTTTGAAGCTCAGGGGCCATGACCCCCTCGGGGTGATGGTCGAGGCGCTACGCGGCTACATGCAAACGGGAGAGCTGCCGCCGCTGCCGGGCGCCGTGGCCGTTGCAGAAGGCTGAACTGTTACGCTCCGACAAGGTCGACCCAGAAAGCAGTTCTTGAAGATACCGATCCGTCCCTCGGTCTGTCCCCGTCGGCCCTGCAATTTCGCGAACCGCTCTTCTTGCATCCGCTCACGCAAGGCAGGAACACTCCTGGGGCAGATCGCATTGTAGATCCGCGCCTGCGCAACACGTTCCCGGTTCGCGGCGCTGTCGAATCCACGATCCCCGACGACGGCAGCCGGGTGCCGACCGCCGAAAACGTCAGCATGGCGTGCCAGGCTCTGCGTCAGGAACTTGCTGTCCGCCGGCGCCTGGTCCTGCACGAAACGCCAGTCCACGATCACGCCGTCGGGCTGCTCGGCGAGCAGGAGGGTGTTGCCAAACTCAACCTCCGCGCCCGCCTTGCCGCGGACGATCACATGCACGTCCGACTCGTACAGACTCAGCACCTTGTCCTTGTTTGCCACCTGACGGCCGCCGATGATCCGCTCGTGGGCCTGCTTGATCGCCACAGGCAGTTGCTGCCGCACACGGTCCAGGCGAGACAGGATCTGGCGGACATCGCCGGCGCGCAGATCCGTCTGCTGCCAGCCGCTCGCCAACAGGTCGCGATGCCGCCGGGCATGATCGTCGATCCGCTTGAGCAGTTTCTTGAGCAGGCGCAAAATCCGCTTGCGGTGCTTGCGGCCATCGGCCCGGCGACGGCTGTGTGTCATTTCGATGCACAGGCGGTTGACCTGCCGCAGAAACTCCCCGGGCTCGCTCATCCGGTGACGCAACCCGTGACGACGGATCACCGCGACGCCTTTGGTCAGCGTCCGCGCGGCATCCCGCAGCAGAACCCAGTCGACCGGGAAGTGGATGTTGGCCGGCACGCAGGTCGTATCCAACAGGAGTGAATCGAGCGCGAGCGGTTGCTCGAGGCCGAGGACCTGGCCATCGGCACCCGCGGCCGCGGCGGCCGCCCGGCTCAACTGGTCGACGATCTCACGCACCACGTGCTCCGGCACCAGTTTGCCGTACCGTTCCAGCGCACTCTTGCCCGGCACCCGTACGACATCCAGTCGGCTCAACCCGCAGAACCGCTGCAACAGCGGGCTGTCGGCCAGCCGCCGACTGTATCCTCGGTATGAATCACCCACCAGGGCGTGCGCAATGGTGCAACGAAGGGCAAGAACAGCATGCTCGGCGATCCGCGTCACGGCCTTCGGGCTCAACTCTCGGTGCTCGCGGCCATGGCGCCGGGCCACCGCCTCTCGCAGGCCCTCGACCTCCCGCAGGTAGCGCTGAACAAAAGCGCGCTCGAGGTCGCCGGTGCGCAGCAACTCGTCAATCCGCAGCAGGGTGGTTCTGAACTCCTGATAGTCGACGTTGCCGACGACCACAGGAAGGGCTGGACAAAGCTCGGGCTGGAAGGCTATAGTCTGCATCGGGTGTGCTCCTTGGTTTTGTGTCAAAAAACTTATAGCACACTTCTTTGGGGCGAGACACCGAAATCCGGCTGTCTTGCCCCACTGTTTTTCTCGCTAACCGATTGTGATCAAAGCGGTAGGCTGTAGAGGGACAGGCTCGATGTAGTTGCGGATCGTTTCCTCGTCGCGGCCAACCGTGGACACGAAGTACCCTCGTGCCCAAAAGCTTTGCCCCCGGAAATTCTTCCGTTTGCCAACATAGGCGCGGGCAATGTGGATCGCGCTCTTCCCTTTGATGAACCCGATCGTTTGCGAGACCGAGTACTTCGGCGGAATCGAGATCAGCATGTGCACATGGTCAGCCAACAGATGACCTTCGACGATCGTGCTTTCTCGCTGGGCCGCAAGGTCGTGAAAAACCTCCCCCAGGTACCTCCGCAGTTCCTTGTACAAGGCTTTCCGGCGGTACTTCGGAATGAAGACCACGTGGTACTTGCATTGAGTCAATCCCATTCCTAGTTGAAACTCTCCACGACCTTCGGACCTCAGGCAGCAATTCCTTCGCTCCCTTCTTCCTGCTGGATTTTCAGTTCCTTCATGGTTGCCGCCCGCAGGGCAGGCAGGTGACGGTGACCGCATAGCCGGCGCAGGCGAGGTTCGATATCCAACAAGGCCGATGCCAACCACCGGTGCTTCTGGCTCGAGTTCTTCCAGTAGTCGACCCGGCCACACCGTTCCTCGGCCTGGGCATTGATCGACTCGATGATGTTCGTCGTCTTGAGTGAGCGACCAAGTAGCCCGAACAATCCCAGCCGGTGTAGCGTCAGCGTCTCTTCGAACCCTTCATCCAGGCTTGCGACAGCGGACTCGTTGATGTCACCCAGCTCCTGCCGGATCTTCTGCAGCGCCCGCTTTGCTTCGGCGTAGGTCGGCCGTTGGTAGGCGGCCTGCAGGCGGCCGCGCCAATACTTTTGGTCAGCCTTGGCCAAGTGCGACACTACGTTCTCACGCTTGTGCCACTGGCAGCGTTGGATTAGGACCTGACCCGGAAACGCGGCCAGCAGAGCCGCTCGCAGACCCTTGGCGCCGTCGATAACGGCCAGCAGGCCATCACTGACATCAAGGCCCCGGTCGGTCAGCGACTTCAAAAACTGGGAGATGGTTCGTTTGTTCTCTGTGCTGGTCTGAACGAACCCCAGAACGTGCTTGTGGCCCTCCAGGTCAACGCCTACGGCGATGACCATCTGGTCCTCGGCAAAGCTTTTGCCGTCCAGGAAAACGGCGACCAGGTCCAAATCCGACAGGTCTCGTTCTTGAAACTCACGCAGCTGCTTGGCGCTTGCCGCGACGAACTTGCGCGACACCGTCGAACTCGACAGGCCAATCGCGCCGGGAATCCGGGTGGCCGCCTGCTCGTAGTTGCGGCAGGAGATGCCATACAGCACCTGCCGAAAGATCTGCTCGTTCAAGTCGCCGCCCTGGTGCAGGTCTTCATAGCAGGACAGGGGAACTTCACCGTCGTCGTTCCGCAATCTGGGTACGCGAATCGGAATCGATTGGCCCGCCAGCTTCACCGAACCAGGGTTGGTTCCGTGGCGTCTGGGTGTGCCCTGATCGGCCTTGCGGCTGTGCCGGTCGCCAGCCAAACTGACGATCTCTTGCTCCAGCTCAGCAGCCACGTAGGCCAGCCCGATGGGAATCAGGGCCCGAATCAGATCAAGCCTCGCATCGACCTGCATGGCGGCGATATCCTGGCGGCTGATGGTGGCGGGCTTCCCCATGATCTTGGACTTCTTGCGTTCGCGGACGATATGTGGCAATCTGGCCATTGGTGGCCTCCTTTGGTCTCTGGTGCTTTAAGTTTTTGCTACTCAAAGTTTTACCAGAGGCCGGAGGCCGCTTCAACTTTCAACTAACTTTAGGACACTCTCTGGAGCCAACGGGAATGACATCCTGAGTGACATTGGGATTGGTTCCTAGTGCTCTGTCAGAATTTGCCTTTCGGGTAGAGTGACTTGAGCTTGAGCCGTGCGTCGTTGATGGTGAACTGCCAATCGACGCCGCGTTGTTTGTTATTGCTTGCGGTGGCCCAGGCTGTCGTTTCCCTGCGAAGTTCTGCAATGTCCCCGATGCGGCGACCTTTCAAACATTGGCGCGTCAAGGAACTGAGTTCGTTTTCCGAGATATTGAGCCAGCTGCCATGTTTGGGTGTAAATCGGAAGTCAAGACGACGCACAAGTTCCCGTGCTTGGCGTGCGGGGAAGGCTTCGTAGAATGCTCCCATCGTATGCGTGTTCAGATTGTCGCAGACCAGGATCACCTTTTCCGCTTCCGCATACCGGGTGCGCAGGAGGTCAGCCATTTCCAACGCCCAATCGACCTTGGTGCGCTGCTCGCGTACGTTTACCATTCGCCAGCCGCAGAGCGGTTCTGTGAACATGAAAATGCTGGCCGTCCCGGCCCGTTCGTATTCATAATCCACGCGGCGAGCGTGATGCTTCGTGGCAGCAATCGGAACCCGGACTTCCTTGAGTAATTGTACCGATTGTTGATTCCCTCGTAAAAACCCCTGCCCCGTGTTAGAATCCGCGATATACCGGTCGTGCCACCAAACACTTCATACACCGAGCCAAGGAAGGCCAGATGTTCCGCGCCCGCTCCCCCCAGCGCAGCCTCCTGGAGTCCCAGTACCTCGTCCCTCCGGCCAAAGCCAAGCTGCTTCGCAGTAGTTGGGCGGAGGCCTTCCAACAGCACGCTCTGCCCTTGATCCGTGAGGAGAGCTTCGCTCATCTGTACTGCCCGAACAACGGCCGCCCGAACGCGCCCGTACAGGTGGTCCTGGGAGTGCTGCTGCTGAAGGAGATCTTCAACCTGACGGACGCCGAAGCGTTGGAGCAGTTGGAGTTCAACCTGCTGTGGCAGCACGCGCTGGCCGTATCTGCGGACGAGTCGCACCTTTGCCAGAAGACGCTGCACAATTTCCGGACCCGGCTTTTGACGCAGGACACGCAGCGCCTGGTTTTCGAGGAGACGACCGATCGGATGATCCAGGCCCTGGGCGTGCATGTGGATCGTCAGCGTCTGGACTCGACGCACATCGTCAGCAACATCGCGGTGTTGACGCGGCTGGGCTTGTTCTGCGAGACGGTGCGGGTGTTCCTGTCGCAGCTTCGGCGGCAGCATCCGCGGTTGAACGGGCGGGTGCCCGAGGGGTTGCGGCGGCGGTACCTGAAGGATGACGGGACGGCGAGCAGCTACGGTGACGTGCGGCGGGACCGGGCTCGGCGTCGGCTGGCGGTGTGTGCCCGGGACGTGTACCGGCTGCATCAGCTGTTCGCCGGGACGGTGGCCGGCCAACTGGCTGAGTACAGCCTGCTGGCGCGTCTGTTGATGGAGCAGTGCGAGATCACGGTGACGGAGCAGCCGCCGCAGGACGACGATGACGACATCGATGACGGCGGCTGTCCGGTGGCGCTGAAGGAGCCGAAGGAAGTCGCGAGCAGCTCGCTGCAGACGCCCCACGACGCGGACGTGACGTACAGCGGCCACAAGGGCAAGGGCTACGAGGTGCAGGTCGCGGAGACGTGTCACGACGACAACGCGGTGGAGTTGATCACGCACGTGGCGGTGACGGACTCCTGCGGGAGCGACGCCGACGCGACGCTGCCGACCTTGGAGTCGCTGTGGGATCGGGACCTGCAGCCGGCCGAGTTGGTCGCTGACACGACGTATGGGTCGGCGGAGAACGCGGTGGCGGCCGCGACGCTGGGGACGGAGCTGATCAGCCCGGTCGGTGGCGGCAAGGCTGGGGTGCAGGCCGCCGCGGAAGTTGAGGCCACGGATGAACCGGGCCCGCCCTCGCCGGCGGACTTCACGGTACCGGTGGTTGCGCAGGAGGAAGCGATGTGTCCAGCGGGACATGCGGCGGTGGAGCGGTTCGAGGTGGACGGGAAGCGGGAGCGCGTCGGGCTGGTGTTCGCGGCGGAGCGTTGCGAGGGCTGCCCCCACTACGAACGCTGTCCCGCCCGACTCGACGAGGAAGCCGGCGGCTACGTCCTGGTGGTCGACTTGGCCGCGCACAACCTGGAAGTGCGTCGGCGCCAGGAGGCGTCGGGTGAGTTCCGAAAGCGGTACGCGATCCGCGCGGGGATCGAGGGGACGAACTCGGAGCTGAAACGAAGACACGGGTTGGGCAAACTGCGAGTACGTGGCCGACGGCGAGTGGTGCTGTCTGTGTGCCTGAAGGCCGCAGCCTGCAATCTGAAGCGGTTGACGCGGGCGATCCTGACGAGGAAAGCAGCGGGACCGACCGCGTCAGGGCCTGAAGGCGGGCCCCGCGCCGTTATGAGGCGAGTTGTGCGTTTGTCAGGCCGCGTGATCGCGTTTTTGGTCGATGAACGGGGAGATCGGCGCCCGGACCGCGTGCCGACGCCGACCGCCAATCTGGTTGGGCAGTGTCCCTGAGTACCTGGTTTTTACCGCAGAATCAATGTTGGAGGGGAGTTGCAGGATTCTGCGGAAGTTTTTTTTAAAACTGTTACTAACCGTCTCATAATAGTCCAGACCAATTTACGTGGAAGCATACTGCATCGTCGGGGCGTGGAAGTATGATGCGACTCGAGCGGGAGTCTTCTGCAGATAACGCAGAAAGGACATCACCTCCCGCTTCAAGTGATCCGGTCCGGCAATCGCCTGTCTGCCGATGCCGTTGTTCTTCAGGTCGTTCCACACGAGTTCGTCCGGATTCAAGTCCGGCGAGTAGGGCGGAAGGTAATGAAGCTCAAGTCGCGGCGCCACGGACTCGACGAACTCGCGGACTTTCTTGGCTTTGTGGGCCGGATGGCCGT
>Ga0210051_1002671_pt1 | contig 17907 bp, 14 predicted proteins | sample CryGey092014_all_FD_185464 | JGI IMG/M metagenome (GOLD analysis project Ga0210051, IMG submission 185464) | Groundwater microbial communities from aquifer - Crystal Geyser CG23_combo_of_CG06-09_8/20/14_all (SPAdes) (version 2) | ecosystem: Environmental > Aquatic > Deep subsurface > Groundwater... | reverse complement strand
TTTTAGCCAGTAAACCCAATCCTCTGGAAGTCACTCACCTTATTTGTCTATTGTAAGTTGTTAAGGAGCAAATATTAACAAGATGGTGGGAATTAAAAGACTGTTAAATAATTAAGACCCACCATCAATTAATTAAAATATCATTTATTTTCATCAGGTAGATTGATCTTCTTAATAAGCCCGATTAAGTTTGTCAAATCTTCATCAGATAATTTGTCAAACATGGTTAAGCAATGCTCTTTCATTATTTTCATTATTCGTTCCTTTTCCAAATTGCCTTTACTAGTCAATATCAGATATGTTTCCCGATGGTTCGCGCCTTCAATTTTTTTAATCAAACCCATTTTTTCCAGGATTATGATTTTTTCTGATATTGCAGAGATTTTGGTAGATAAAAGTTGGGCCATTGCCGATATTGTATGTTTACAATTACCTACAAGATGCAATATGACAGCGCTTAAGAGTTTATCCTCATTTTTATGTTTCGACTGAAAACGGATTTTTCTACCCAAAAGGTACAGTTCAAAAACGAGATCAGTTCGTGAAGTCATATTATTTTTTATAATAGATGATATACTACGGTAACCGTAATGTTTTGTCAAGAAGCTATTTTTCCTGTAGATTTCATTATAAAATATTAATATGTCTTTAAAAGTAATTACTCTGCCCGTAGGCAGAATGGCTACTAACTGTTATCTTATCGTAGATACGACTGTCAATCACGGTTTAGTGATTGATCCGGGTGATGATGCAGACTATGTTATTCAGAAGGTAGAGAGAGAAAAGTGCACTCTGAAGGCGATAATCGCTACACACGGCCATTTTGATCATATTATGTCGGTTTTGGAACTGCAGTTGGCTTATAATATCCCTTTTTTAATAAATAAAAACGATGATTTTCTGATATCCCAAATGCAGTCATCTGCTAAATTTTTCCTGAAGATAAATCCCGGCCCGTCGCCTGAAGTTAACGGGTTTTTGGAGAACGGAGATACTTATAAACTGGGGAAATTCAAATTTAAAGTAATCCAGACACCCGGACATACCCCAGGCAGTATCTGTTTATATGAGAAGCACGGAAAAATTATTTTTACCGGTGACCTGCTTTTTGCAGGTGGTGTGGGTCGGACAGATTTTTCCTACAGCGATGGAAAAAAGCTACATTCCTCTCTAAGAAAAATATTTTTACTTCCGGAAAACACGAGAGTATGTCCCGGTCATGGTCCGTCTACCACTTTGGGGGAGGAAAAAGCCGGTTTGCCGGATTGGAGATAAATTTGTTAGTTCTTCTTCAAATCTACCTTAGGTTGGTTGATTTTTTCCACTTCCCCCGTCTGCCAGTTAAGGAACAGAGGTTTTTGGAGCTCATAAATGGCAGCGTACTTTGAACTTTCATCCACGGGAAAGTCAGAATAAAGCATAAATTGTTCGAGATTTTTATCCAGTGTCGAGATAAAGAAAGGAACAGCGGCCACAAATTGGGTTTTATTCTTGCTTCTCATAGGAGTAACAATCAGTTTATACATATAATAGTTATCCAGGATTTTTATAAACATGGATATTCTGTCAGAATAATCATAATGAATGGTCGGTTTTTGCCAAAACCTTTCTTCTAAAGGATATAACCTGTCTAAGATAATCGGCATGATAATTACTTTGTCAGAAACAGTAAAATTATTCGTGGAGTTTAAATTTTCTTCAAGAAAGTAGGCTTCATCGGCGATTTCAGATACTTTTGTGAATATCTGGGTGTTAGGATAGAACAACTTGTTGTTGCTTTGATCTATCAAATAAAAATAAGCCATGAATGCCCGTAGAGGATACTTAGGGATTCTGTAGCAATATTTTTGTTTTTTTCCTGCCTGTTTCATTTTGATATTGTATACTTCTTCCCGATGAAATTGCAATGTATTTGACGAGTTTTAGAATTTTTCAGTAGAAAGTAACCTGAATTAGGAAATTCGCCAGATTATCAAAACAAGCAATTCGTCATTCTGGCTTGTCCAGAATCAAACGAATTGCATTGTATATAGCTTCAAACTAACGTAATCTGATACGGATTCTGGATGCCCCCCGCTAAGCGAGCGTTACCAGAATGACGTAAGACTGATTTTATAATTCAGTATACAGTATAAGAAGCAGATACTATTTTACCTGAAATTTATTATATGTTAAAAGTATAGTATGGGGGAAATCTATGTGATCAAAGCAAATGGCGAAAAGGAGCTTTTCAGTGAGGATAAACTGAGGGCTTCCATAAAAAGAGCAGGTATTCCTGACAGCTATAGTTCACGGTTGATCTCCCAAATCAAAGAAGTGTTATATCCGGAGATTCCCACAAGCATCATCTATAAGCATATTACTAATTTTCTTTATGGGATCCCTCATTCTTCGGGCAAATATATGCTTAAACAAGCGATTATGGATTTTGGTCCCAGCGGTTATCCTTTTGAAAAATATATCGCTAGGATCTTAAGCTATCGGGGTTACAGGACCGAAGTTGATGTAATTATGCAAGGCCGGTGTATTACCCATGAGGTGGATATAGTGGCCGAAAATGAACACGGGAAATATCTTATCGAGTGTAAGTTTCATAATCTGCCCGGTAAGCGTACAGATGCTAAGGTAGCTTTATATATTCATTCCAGATACGAGGATATAATGTTGGGTGAGTACAGGCATGAAAAGAGAGAAAATTGTAAAATGTGGCTGGTTACCAATACTAAATGTACGACAGACGCTCTTTCTTATGCCCAGTGTAGCGGAATGACGGTTTATAGTTGGGGATATCCTACACAAACGAGTTTACAACATTTAATTGAAGACCGGAAATTATATCCGGTGACGTGTCTTAGTACTTTAAGTAAGAAACAAAAAGACCTGCTCTTATCCAATGATATTGTCATCTGCCAGGACCTTCTTCACAAGAAAGAAATACTCGAAAGGTTGAATTTATCCCATCAGGAACGCAGGAAAGTTCTTAGCGAGACAGAGGAATTGGTGGGATGATATTTTCTAAGAGGCAAGTTTCACCTCTCCCCCTGATATTTTCTTAAGGAAGGAATGAGAATAGAGATGAGGGAAGTGGCGAGAAGTGTACCGACTCCCCCAATAACCACAGACAAAGGTGCCCCGGTAAGCGCTGCTAAAAATCCGGCTTCTGCTTCACCAAGTTGCGGTCCTCCCATGAAGAAAACCATGTTTACCGCCACCATCCTTCCTCTCAAATGGTCGGGCGTGATGAGCTGTCTCATCGTATTTCGAATAATAGTGCTTACCGCATCTCCGGCTCCTGCAATAAACAGAAAAATAAGAGAGAGGTAGAATGATCTGGAAAGACCAAAAAGTATGGTAGCCAGGCCATAACATAAAATTGCTGCAATCAGAATTCTGCCCTGGTGTTTTATGTTTTTTACCGAAGATATGCCAATTCCTGCCGTGACAGCGCCCACTGATGAGGCAGCATAAAGTAGACCCAAGCCCTTTGGCCCGACGTTAAGGATATCTTTGGCAAAGACAGGCAAAAGGACGGTGGCGCTTGCAAAGAAAGTGGCAAAAAAATCTAAAAGCATGGTGGAATAAATGATAGGAGTTTTGAAAACAAAAGAAAGTCCGGTTTTAAGTGAGGAGAGGCTCCATGAAACTTTATTGTTAACCAAGGCTTTCGTGTCTCTGATTGCCATAAGGGCAAAAATAACTCCCAGGAAAGAAACGGCATTAATAAGGTAAACACTGCCGATTCCTAAGTATGCTATAACAAACCCGGAGATACTCGGACCTAATACAATCGCGGTTTGGAAGACAAGAACATTTAAGCTTACGGCATTTAAAAAGTCTTTGGCTGGCACAAGGGATGTTATATATGATTGCCTGGTTGGGGTGTCAAAAACCCCGGCAAGAGAATTCAGACCGATGAGAAGATAGATAAGGAGGGGAGAAACATTTTTGGTTTTGGTAAAGGTGGTGAATGCCAGGGCGAGAGAAAATACCATCATCAGGATTTGGGTTACCATGATTATTTTTTTCCGGTCTATTTTGTCAGCCGCAATACCTGCTACAGGGGCAAGAGTTATAACGGGTAAAAATCTGGAGAGTCCTATGATCCCTAAAGAAAATGCAGAACCGGTAAGCGTGTATATCTGCCAGGCCACAGCTACAGCCTGCATTTCCGATCCGATTCTGGAGATAAGATATCCACCGGTAAATAGGCGGTAGTTTTTATGTTTCAAAGACGAAAAAGGATGTGAAATTTTATGGGCCATAGTTGTTAGTCTTCAGTAATCGATTTTTTCATAGAGAACGCTTTTTGGTAAATTCTCAATCTTTCCATCTTCATATTATAACTGAAAACTGATCACTGATAACTAACAACCAACAACCTTTCTATCCGATAATTATTGCTGTTGTATTAATCTGTCATAGACTTCTGACAACTGAATAAGGCTTTATCATATATAACCCTTGACATATTTCATATCCTATAATATAATGCACGAAAATTATGACAAGACTTGTAGAGACTCTATTAAAACCACAATTTTTTAGTGTTACAGATCAACCTGATTTCGATAATGCCGCAGTTTATTTGGGCGAAGAGCCTTCAAGACTTCTTCCGGGAAGATCCAGTTTTGTGGCGGAATCAAGTCCTTCCCGGATGCTACCAGCCAGGTCATTATATCTTCATGAAGATGATAAAGTTCATAACGTAAATACGGGATCAGCAGCGAGGCCTCAAAGTGTTCCCATAGAAGGGCAACCGGCAGGTAAAACACAAGTAGATGTGTCAATAACAGATGAAAATACCGCTAAAAAAGAAGCGCCTGATCATGAAAGACAAAAGGGAAATGGAGGAGATCAAAAAAATGAAACCAAAGTTAGAATTCAACATACGCTTAGACCTGTTGATGTACATATCCATCCGGAAGTAGATAGACATATTAGTGATTTTACCCGAGAAGATATGGGTAGAAGCAGTAAAAACATCTCCGGACCACTTTCTTCAATTTATACCTCTTTAACCACTCTTGGTAAATATAGTTCCAATATCGGATCTGCCTTTTCCGCAGGAGTAGGTGCTGCGGTTATAACTCCGGTTGTTGATGGATTTAACTGGGCAATTGGCAGGACGAAAAGTGCCGGAAGTTATCTGTCCGGTATTTTTCAAAGACCGGCAAGGATGGGAATTATAGACAGAATCAGGTGGACATTAAACGCGCCTTCCAGATGGCTGAATTCAGGTAAAATTTCTAGTAATCCCAGTTTAGATAGGGCAAGAGAATTTGCTACTCATCCGGAATCAATGGATAGAATATCCAGTGGAGAATTGGAAAAATTATACGCCAGAAGTACACACGCCTCAGCTCTTGCAGATTCTATGGTTGGTTCGACACTTCCTGATAGGAGATATTGGGGTAATAAGATAAATGAAGCATTGGTCAGACACAGTGAAGGAGCCCGCGCGGCTAGTGCTATTTACCAAGAATTGGACAGAAGATATCGTTATGAATATCCTTTAACTGAAGAAGGGAATAGGGATTTTGCTTTCAGGATGTTGAGATTGAAAGAGGAAAGCAGACAGAGAGTAAAATTAATGGATCAACTGGCTCATGCCGGATATATAGTCCGTAATGCAGTTGGTACAGGGATTACAGCCTTCGGGTTAACAATAATTCCCGGAATAATTAACGGAGTAAGAGGCTGGATTGGCCAGAGAGTTGCTGATATCAGTTCCTGGTGGCAAGATCCGGCAGTCCAAGGCAACTTAGTAAATCATCGGGATTTTCTGGCTGCAAAAATTGATGCTTTTTGGAATTCGGTTAAGTCCAGCGGAGTTTACAAATGGATTGGTGATAAAGCAGGTTACATACTGGGAATTTTTGCCAACAGGCCGACTGTTGGATAAATAAATATGGAACTATTATTAATGTGAACCTATAGTACTTGACAAAGAGTTAATATTAGTTTATAATCCGGAAACTTTATAAATCTTTTCTGCCCGAACCTAAAAATTATATGATAAAAAATAAATTGGTCCAGGCTTTTTTTATAGCCGTTATAACTTATACTTTCTTAATATCAGTTCAATCAGCTCAAGCAAGCGGGGGATGTGTGCCGGTATACGGCGGAGGAGTATCATGCCCCAAACAAGGAGAAGTTCTTGTCGATAAAAAGGTACGAAATCCGGCTACAGGATTTTATGTAGACAATTTGGGACCCAGTGACCCCAAATACAGACCACAGCAAATTGTTTCATTCCAAATCTCGGTAAAAAATCCCGGAGAAACTGCAATAGATAAAATTACCGTGACAGATACTTTACCCAAATTCCTTGATTATATGTCCGGGCCGGGTACATATGACGGCGCCAACGGTAAACTCAACTGGGAAGTGAGTAATCTGGCAGGAGGAGATACCCAAGTCTTTGAAGTTAAGGGAAGAATATCACATCAAGCAAAGCTGCCGGTGGATAGGAACGTCATATGTCCGACGAATGAACTTGCTCAGCCTATAAATATAGTAGACGTATCAGCATCAAACGGCCAAACAGACAGGGACGAGGCCAGATACTGTATAGAAAAAGAAGTAATTGTTCCCAAGGTACCTGAAGCAGGACCGGAAAATTGGTTGATTTCAATTACAGGTTTGATTACATCACTTGGAATTGGGTTGAAGCTGAGGAAAAGCAAATCCAGCTGAAAAAGTATAACCTGGCAGACGATAAGCCAGGAGAAAATAGATCCTCTTGACTTATTATCTGCCAGATAAGATGGGAGGATTTTTTATGAGAAAGTTGACGATACGCGTTTAGCGGGAGTTTACTCTCTCAAATCCGCCGAAGCTTTATGCGAAGGCGGATGATGTCAGGAATAACGGAATTAATATCTAAAAATTGCACTTTGAAAAATAACAAAGGAATAATACGTTCCAGGATGATGCAATTATGGAGTAAGAATCTGTTCCAGTTTGTGAATTCTATTTTCACAATCTTCGATTTGACTCTTGTTTCCTGATTGCGCAGTTTGTTCTTCGCGGACCGTTTTGAGTTCTTTGAGAACCTTATCAAGACGGGTAATAATTTCGTCTTTGAACTTGATTACTTCATTTTCGAAGTGGTTCCTTACCTGAGAGAATCCTATCTGGAAGGAGTCATCAAAAAGCTCTTTAATGAGTTTGATGTCAGATTTAGATAGCATAATGATACAAATGATACTTTGTGAAAATTCATGTGTCAATTAGTGTTTTAAAAAACTTGTTTATTGAAAATTTATGTAGTTTGTATTCAGAACCAAGTTTCGATAGTAGTCGGAATTTGTTTCCGGGTATAAATACTCGGATCAGTTGATCTCAGACTGAAAACCAATTTAGCGGTTTATAAGTCGGAATTTGACTGAAATTTTCTTCGCGAGTTCAGGACACTCTTGAATTAGTTGGAGTTTCCCCTGAGCTTGCCGAAGATTTATCCTCCGAAGCTTTATGCAAAGGAGGAGCACTTTAACAAACGATAACCTAAGTAAAAGTAAATAAATACATATACCTTCTTTGGGTTAAGGAAAGGTGACGCTCCGTGATAGTAGGGCGAATATTGGGAATATCCTTCGGTAAGCGATGGATGTTTTCAGTACTCGCTCTGCTATAAAATACGGGGTTTGTCCACCTCGGCCGTAATATAAAAAACACGGAAAAACAAACGGCAAAAAAGGTCGTGTTGAGAAATCTGAGCTTCTCTATGAAAAAACACGATCGAGGCAACCTTGTTCTTTGCTGAAGAGTTAAGTACCCCAAGTATGGGTGCTAACTTCATGAAGTAAGCAGAAGGATAACAAGGTCAATCCAAACATCCCCGCCTTTAAGACCAATCGCGGGTCAAAGGCTCAGTCTCTCAGAGGACTGAAAAAGGGAAAATACCTGAGGAGGTAATACACCATGGAAACGCGAAAGTGGATTCTCGTATTGATGACGGTCTTGGCAGCGCTTGCGCTGACTGCGGTGACCGTCATGGCGACCCCAGCCGGCCCGGCCCTCATGGAGGGGATTGTCTACAACATCCCCACCGGATACGGCTTGGCTGTGAGGGACGCGCCCAATGGTGTCAAGATTGTTGTCGCTGGGAAAGAGGAACAGAGGAGCAACAACGATCAAGTCACCATCTACGGGATCGTCTCTAAGGATGGAGACCTGTGGGCGATGGTCGGCGACAACCAGTGGGTGAAGATGACCTATGTCAGGGTGGTCACGGTCACCAACGTTCTCAGTGACCTGATCCCCTCGGCGGCCGCCCCGGCCCCCAAGCCCGCGGCGCTCGCGCCTGCGCAGAGCGTTATTACTCGCACACTCGACCTGTCGTTCGGCAACATGAACACAATGTGCCCGACGGACGACCAGATGCAAGCAATGTTGCAACTCGATCGCAACAAGGTCAAGCCGGTCAAGACGGGCAACAAGGACATTCCGTGGGATACGTGCAAGTGGACGTTGCAGATGGTAGGCGTTTTCAACGCACATTACAACCTGACGATGCCAAAGGGATGGCAGTTCACCGTTACGATGAATGACGCTGGTCAGACGGTGGCTGTCTTCTACGGCGACGACGGGCTCATGAAGGATGTGCTTGGCGCGACTATCCGCTACAGACCTGCATACCAGACTGATGAGACCTTGTGGGTGAACAACCCTTGCGGTCCAGATGGCCTGCTCGTGCGGGAGTACAACTTCGGTCAAAGCGAGGAGAGGGGTACCCTGACCTATCCAACCGTACCTGGCAACATCTCCTGCGCTGGTTTCACGATGCCTTCACTGGCCCCAGTTGCAGTCTCGTCAAGCACGGACAACAGCAATCCCAAGTGCCCCAAGAACGCCACCGAGACGGCTAACTTGCTCGGCGGCAAGGCTGAGAACTGGAAGGACTTGGGACTGGACGTCGGTCGTGACTTTCGGAAGTGGAGCTTCAGCTCCCTGGATTTTACGACGCTGACGTACCCCGGGTGGGGTTCCTTCGACCACTGGAAGATGGGCAATGGCTACAAGGCCAACATCACCGGTGCGAAGGACGGCACGTTCAACTGCACGAAATAACGTGCCCTAGACCCGAAGGGGGTCGTGGACCGCCAAGAGTTGGTGGATTTACTGGAGAGTGCATCGCACTACTCACCCAATCTTTTCCTTGTGGACGAAAGTCGACTTGGAGAGCTCTTGAGGTAAAGAGGTAGATCCGTATACACAGCGGTTTACGACCCCCGGAGGGTGAAGTCTGGCAGCTTGGGGAATATACAAATTCCCTAGGTGCGTCAGGCACCGGGCGGGAGCCTCCTTCCCATACCCTGAGGGTTACCTGATTCAGCGTAAGCTGGATTTCAAAACATCCCTTGTGTGAGTCGAAGGTTAATCTCGTCCCAGTGCACGACGCATACAAAAGTATGCCAGAAAGTAGTGGTAGCCCACTTAAATTTGCCCAAAAGGCGAAAGCTACCGGAATGGCGAAAAAAGTAGTTTGAGAAACTATAGTGCGTTCGCGCATTATTTTGTGGCTCTTGCCACTTTTCTCGCAGTTTCTGCTTAGGTTATCGTTATTCCCTTGATCTCAAAGATTTTTGAGGTCAGAGGAATATCAGTTTATTACAAAAATATAAACAATGAAAAAACTAATACAACAATACAATCATCAGGACAATCTGATTGTTATCTCTCTTTATCCGAAAAGGGGAGAGATTTACTCTGCAGGAATAAGCGGAGTAGCTTCTTATGCGAAAAATGTGGCGAAAAACATGAATAGGAAAGTGGTGGTATTGGCTGATATACTGGGTAAGAAGGAATTATATGAAGAAGAAAATGTATTGGTTTACCGTTGTTTCAAAGGAAATACTCCTTTTATGTGGATTACTCTTGTGAAAACTCTTTTGCAGTTTCCAAGCATCAAAAATATCCTTATTCAGCTCGATTTTGCAGTCTATGGAGGAATACGTACTACCGCTTGCGTGCTTCCTTTTCTGGCGGTACTCAAAATTCTGGGATACAAGACTTCCGTCACCATGCACCATGTGGTTTTGGATGTATTCAAGCTGAAAGGCCATGTAGGATTGGGAGACGGGATATTGGATACATTAAAAGGATTTGTCTATAACGTTATTTTTCATCTGTTTTATTTCTTTCTAGGACTTTTGGCAAAGCAGATTATTGTCCTTGAAGAAGTGCTGAAAAATAAACTAAGCAGGTTAACTTCTGAAAACAAAATCATTACCATATCTCACGGTGTTGATGATAAATTGCAATCAATATCAAAAGATATAGCCAGAAAACGCCTTGGTATAGGTAAAAGGGAATATGCAGTCTTGTTTTTTGGATTTATAAACTGGTTTAAGGGTGCTGACTGCTTTGTGGACTCATATAAAACAACTGGTAAATTCTTAGGCAGGAAAGCAAGGTTTATTCTTGCCGGAGGGAAAAGCCCGACGATGAAGGATAAGCCTTTCTACCAGAAGTTTTATAAAGAAGTGACAGATAATATCAAAACTTCAAAAAGGATAGAAATGACGGGATATGTACCGCAGAATAAAATCGCTTCCTATTTCAGCGCCTGTGATCTGGTGGTCTTGCCATACCGCCATCTTATGACAGCATCAGGGGTATTGTCTTTGGTTTTTTCCTACAGGAAACCTTTTATCGTATCTGAAAATCTGGGCGAAATGTTCCAGTCTCCCGACCTTTCCGAGGCGATGAAATACGCAGGTCTTAAAACATCTGATCTGGTTTTTAAGCTCGACAGGAAATCATGTCTTTCTGTGACAGAAAATGTCCTTGCCGATGGTCTCAAACCCAAGATGGTGAAAATGGCTGAAATCGTGAGGGATAAGCGATCATATTCAAATATCGCCTTACTTTATGAGAAAGCACTTTTTGCTCCAGTACTCACCATATCAAAAAAAGTGGCATTAAGTTATGCTAAGGGCTAGTTCGTCACGTGTAGCGGGACGATTACAGCCCTTTATGCCGTACGCTCAATATAAAGGAAATATTGAATATGTTATTAGTTTACGGCCTAAATAAAAATGACAAACAAAATATCATGGATTATTTTTGGAGCAATAACTGTATTTCTTTTTATCTTCCTGCAGTTTTTTGTTCGGATCAAGCCCGCAGGGGATATGGTGGAATATTACGGAATAACTGAAACCTTGATAAACCACTTGGGACTCGATTTGACTGATGTTGATAAAAAAAGCCTTGAAAGACAACTTAATCCTGGACAGTTTAATGATCCCAATTATTATATAGAAGGAATAGACGGGAAAAAATATCCGGGGCATTTTATTTTATATTCCATATTAGCTACACCTGTCAGGGTAGTATTGAAAACTCTTAATTTGGACCAGCTGAAAACTTTGGTTTTTACCAATCTTATTATTCTCACTTTTACTGTTTTTTATATCCTGAAAAACTTCTTAAAATCAGGATTCAAAAGGATTGTTTTTCTAAGTCTAATATATTTATCACCTTTAATTTCATTTATCATCTGGCCGGGACCTGATCTATTTTATGTCTGCTTTCTGATGCTTTCTGTTTTTCTTTTTTTTAAAAAGTCGTATTTTTCTGCTTCATTTCTATCCGCAATCGCTTCGTGGCACAGCCAACCATTAATTGTTATATCACTGTTTTATCTTTTATATCACATAGCAGTAAATTTCATCACTTCAGACACTGAAAAAAAATATTTTAAATTTATGCAGAAGGTATTCTTTCAATGTTTATTAATCTTGATTATGCTCTCCGTTCCTTATATCTATAACCTTGCTGTAATTGGAGTACTTACTCCATGGACAATATTTCATGAGGGTTGGACTACTGTCTATGGGTTTGGACTGCATAATCTTTCATTAAAAAAGTTGTTTGAACAGTTTTTTGACCTGAATATGGGACTGTTTTTCTATGCACCGCTTATTCTTTTAGCTGGAATATATTTTATGTTTAAGTCGGTAATATTCGATAAAAAGATATACCTTCTGCTTGTTGTCCTTATTGCCACTGCTTTTATGTACCAGACTAATCCTTCATGGCATTTTGGGACTGCTGGCTACGGACCCACCAGACATATACTTTTTGTTATGCCTTTTTTGATATATTTTTTACTCGAGTACTTTCAAAAGGGAAAAAAGCAGAATATAATTTTAGGCGCAATTATCATCTCTCAAATTTTTGTATTGGGGGTAAACGGGTTTATCTATCCTGATTTTGAAAATAGCCTAAAAAATACTCCATATGCCAAATTTGTACTTGAAAAATTTCCGTCTTTATATAATCCGACTCCCGAAATATTTGTCGACAGGACAAACCATACGGATTTGAAGATTCCTTCAACTGCTATGTATAAAATTGGAAATAAATGCATAAAAGCGTATGTACTAGTGCATGATGTTGAAAACGTCAGCAAAGAATGCGGATGGATTCCAGAAAAGTATCTGGCTAAATTGTATAATCCATATCTAAAAAAAACCAGTACTTCAAGGCAGGTTTGGACGATTGAAGCGACTTTTTGGCCGGACTCTGAAAGCTGTGAAGAAAGGTTCACCCAGTCTGTCAATAAGCCATATATTTGCTTGAAGACAATAGATGAGGTGATAAAATATACTGGTATTATAGACAGAGGAAGAATCGGATTGGTTGAAAACTACTTATATCCCGGGATATGGAGGATGAGGAGAGGTGTGCCAGTTTTAATTAGTATCCCGGCAGGATATATCGTCAATCATTATTCATTTGAAGGTGTTTATGTGGATTTTTAAGAAGATAGTAAATGCTAAGAATTTACCTCTATTATTGTTCCATGCCATATTTTCCTATATAGCTTTTGTTAACTTCCCAGCAGGGAAATTTTTTATAGGATGGGATGCCCTTAGTCCAGAATTTAATCTCTCTCTTAATTTCCAAAGGTCTATTTTTGCCTCATGGCAGGAAAATTACGGTTTAGGAGCTCTAACCGGACATGGATTTGCTACCCAGCTTCCGCACACAATGATAATTAGTCTTTTGTCTTTTTTGTTGCCCCTTTGGTCAATAAGGCCTGTTTTCATCTTTCTTTGCTTGTATCTAGGGGGCTTGGGGATGTATTTTTTCACAAGGCTTCTTCTTTATAAGATTACTTTCGAGGAATATCAGAGGAAATTCCTGATCACTACAGAATATATATGTTTGCTTACTGCACTCCTTTATATTACAAGTCTTGCTACAGTTCAAATGTTTTATCTCCCTCTTGAGGCTTTTATTGTCCATTTCACTGCACTACCGTGGTTGTTCTGGATCATCATCAGGCTTGTTGGTAAAACAAACAAGATAAACATTGTCCTTTTTTTTGTTATCAATTTTTTTTCATCAATTCAGGGATTTATCCCTTCATTATTTGTGGTTTACGTCATCTCACTAGTCCTTTTTGCATTTGTCTATATTCTAATAAACAGATTTAGTTTTATAGTAATCAAAAAGAGCGTGTTAGTATTATTATTAACAGTTCTTATCAATTCTTACTGGTTGTTGCCGTTTTCTTACTACCAATTATCGCACGGAAATATTACCCAAATCGCATATAACAATCTTATGTCTACGGAGGATTTTATTCTGAAGAATAAAAAGTTCGGCAATTTAGAAAGTGTCGCCTTGATGAAGGGATATTCCTTTGATATGCAGGAGCTGGGAGGATATGTATTTCAACCCTGGATTGAGCATTACGATAATCCAGGAACAAAGTTTATAGGATACAGTCTGTTTATATTTGTACTGATAAGCGCTTTGACAAGTTTAGTTCTTATCCGTCATGTATTAATAAAAATTGCAACTGTAATGTTCTTATTTTTTCTTACAAGTCTTGCTACTGATTTTCCTTTGTTTTCGTATTTTTCCAGACTAATGCAGACATTATCTCCCTCTTACTATCAGGCATTCAGAACGGCATTTACTAAATTTGCCTTGAGTTATTCCTTTCTTTTTAGCCTGTTTTTTGGATTGGGATTGTATATCTTGTTGGGATATTTCTACCGCTTGCTGAAACATAAATTGATAAGCCTGTTCGTTTTCTTAGGATTATTGTCTCTTTTAGTTTATTATGCTTTCCCGATTTATAAGGGTAATCTTCTCTATAATAAACTTCAGGTTGATATCCCTAAGGCATATTTTGAAGTGATAGATTTCTTTAAGAATCAAAAGGACGGACGGGTTGCTGATTTTCCTGTAGGGTGTTCAGAAGGATGGTTTGCATATAACTGGGGATATTTTGGTTCAGGGTTTTACTGGTATGGAATAAAACAGCCGATACTTGCCAGAACTTTTGATGTTTGGAACAGTTCTGGTGAAAATTATTACTGGGAGATTTCAAACGCTATTTACAGTGGTAGATTTACAGAGGTAAAAAAGATACTTGATAAATATAATGTAAAGTGGATTATTTATGATCAAAATCTGTTGCATTGTCGAAATTCAAAAGCGTTAATTGGGAATGATGAGTTTCTGGATTATATCTTATCCTCATCAGACTATAAATTGTTATCTGATTTTAGATCAGAAAACAACCTTCCTGTCCTGATTTTTGAACTTGCAGATTATACAAAAAATAAATACATATTAATAAACACAAATTTGCATTCCGTCAATCCCAAATATTCCTGGAACAACTATGATGCGGGGTATTTGGAGAATGGGGAATATATAACAGTGAACAGTGAACAGATAACAGATAACAAAAAAGAGGTAAATACTAATTACCAACTACTAACTACTAACAACCAAATATATTATCCCTTCCGTTCTCTTTTTACCGGCAGGAAGCAGGAAGAGTTAGAATTCAGGATAGAGGATAGTGAAGATTATTTTTCCTTTATGAATAAAATTCCGACTGACTTGGTGGGTAGTGATTTGATTATTCCTCCTGTCAGGCCTGAGGATGTAGAGGAGATTGACGTACAGGATCCTGCGAATATCAATTTTCATTATCCTCAAATTTTTCTGGACGATGAGAGAGTCAATTTTGAAGCAAAAAATGCTACCCCAAGCGCAGTTTCCCTGACGTATATAAAAGATGGTAATTTTGAAGTTAGGGTGCCAAAAATCAGGGGTTACTACTCTTACGACATACAACCCACAACCTATAACACTTCGACTTCGCTCGGTGCAGGCTTACAACCCCGTAACTGTGATCAGTTCAATAATGGAGAATATTTGCATGAGAGAGTAAGGGAGGAGGGAAAGGAATGGTTGAGATTGACCAGTGTCGGATCCAGCAATTGTTTGGATTTTGACTTGCCGAACCTGAGTCAGGATATCGGTTATCTGGTGACTGTGGAGGGAAGGAATATCGAGGGAAAAAGCCTTCTATTTTCTGTAATCAACAAAAACTCGCAAAGAGCCGATTTGGAGACATATTTACCAAAATCCAAAGAGGTTGAACCTCCAAAGAGGTTCAACCTCCCTGAGATATCATATTTTATCCTTCCTCCCATGGAAAAATATGCGGTAGGGTATACTCTTCATTTTGACAACATCTCAATCGGTAGGGCAAAGACCGTGAATGATTTGGGAAAGATCACTGTAAGTCCTATTCCATACAGGTTCCTGACCGCTCTGAAAATTATAAAAAATGACAATCTCACTGACTCACAACTCACAACTCACAACTCACAACTTATTTTCGTCGATCATCCGAACCCAAGCTATTATAAAATTCAAATAACCAATAACCATCAACAAATAATTAATAACCAACATATTGTCCTTTCGCAAAGTTACGACAAGGGATGGCATGCATATCAAATTCAAAATTCAAAAAGCAACCCTTCGATTTCACTCAGGGCAAGAATTCAAAACTTTTTTAAATATAATTTTCCATTTCTGTTCGAGGAGGAATTGAGGGACCATGTGTTGGTGAATAACTGGGAAAACGGGTGGAATATCGGTAGTCAGTTATCAGCAGTCGGGAACCAATCAAAAATTGATCCAACAACCAACAACCAACAACCAACAACCATTGTTATTGTTTATCTGCCTCAATATTTGGAATACTTAGGTTTCGCACTTTTGCTGCTTATCCCAATTATTATTAAGCTGACTCCTTCTAAGTAACCGTTCATGAGTTTCCGAAGATTATCTATTCATATCAGGGTCCTGCCACTCGTGTTTCCCAAACTTCGCTTCAAGGGCTGGCTTCATTTTGTAAATAAGCTTTCTCCTGTTAAGCCCGGTGAAGCTACATTTGGGATTCCCTCACTCGCGTCACCCTTACCTTTTGTCGGGGGTTGCCCTTCAAAACATAAATTAAGCTGATATTTCTGATACAATATCAAATAAAATAGGTTCCGGGTTCATCTAAATGAAAAGAACATTTTTTTATCTATTTTTATTGCTTATTCTATTTCTGTCCGGAGTAGTTTTCCGATACGGTAGGCCGATTCTTCTGGCAACCGGTTTGGTGGAACAGGAGATAAAAATAGCCGGTACAGGCTCGATGTATCCGACTTTTCCGAAAGGGGAGGACAAAGATGATATAGTAAACGCAAAAGAAACAGTAGCCTGGCCCAAGATGCGCACTTATCCTTCCGGGATTGAGGTTTTAGGGTTCCACTTGTTTTCCTATAAACTGGGGCGTAATGATATCGTGGAAATAGACAACGAAAAAACCAAAACATTATCCAAGGATAAATACGGAGAAGAGGCGGGATTTGTAAAACGGGTCATTGCCCTTCCGGGTGACACGATAGAGCTTAAAGACGGATTTGTTTTTCTAAACAGCCAGAGAGCAGATGAACCTTTCACCGCCAAACCCAGATCGACTTATGGTGGGGATACTTTATCCGATTGCAAGGTACTGCATATTCCTCAGGATAAAGTATTTGTCATGGGTGACAACAGAAAAGCCAGTCTTGATTCACGCTATGAGTTGGGACTTATAGACATAAAAGATATCCATTTCGTCTTACCATGGGATAAACAGGGGGAATACCGGGTATTATGGCGGGGTACCAGAGATGACGCATCGTTAGCTAACACAACTACTCTGGATGGAAAGGAATTTGTCAGACTTCTGAATATCAAAAGAAAGGAAAAAGACCTGAAACCGTTGAACTTTAAGGAGCAACTTTCCATTTCCGGTAAGATAAGAGCTAAGGCGATGATAGATGCAAATGATTTCTCTACCGAAGCCACCAGGAGTGGGGTCACCATGATGCAGGCTATAAAGACGTCAGGATACAGAAACATAATATTCGCTGAGGTGTTTACCAAAGGGTTTTACGAGACAGAGGAGCTGCTGGACAACTTTTTGGAATTTCCCGATACCAAAAAGATCCTTTTCTCATCGGAATATCAGGATATAGGCCTGTCGCCGGTCGTGGGAGAGGTAGATGGTTGTCCTGTGGAGGCGGTAGTTGCCCATCTGGGCGGTTATGTTCCCCCAAATTACAAGAAAGAAGATATAGACAGCTGGCAAAAGCTGGTGGACAATCTGAATTCTGTTATTCCTACTTGGGAAAGTTTAAGAAAAGCTGATTCCATCGACCAAAACAAAGTAGAAAAACTTCTTGGGCTGCTTGATCAAAGAAGAAATAATGCCCGGAAAATAGTCACAAGGATGAGGTCAAACCAATGGCTTACAGATGAAGAAGAGTCTTTAGCCCAAAATGACGAATCTTTAGCCAGGAATGCTAATGATATTATTGCTTCGCTAAATAATTGGTGATAATTATTGCCTGCACGCTTTTTCGCGTTATTCGTCATCCCGACCGAAGTGGAGGGATCTTCCAACCTAGTTTTGGCCAATAGACTGATGTGGAAGATTCCTCGACCCCGATTCAATCGGGGCTCGGAATGACCAGCTGTTGGTTAATTCGAAACTTGTGGCTTCCAGATTTCTTCAACAAATTATCGCATTTTTTTGGA
>Ga0210051_1002665_pt1 | contig 17921 bp, 14 predicted proteins | sample CryGey092014_all_FD_185464 | JGI IMG/M metagenome (GOLD analysis project Ga0210051, IMG submission 185464) | Groundwater microbial communities from aquifer - Crystal Geyser CG23_combo_of_CG06-09_8/20/14_all (SPAdes) (version 2) | ecosystem: Environmental > Aquatic > Deep subsurface > Groundwater... | reverse complement strand
TCGAATACCGGCAGCCGTTTAATTTTGCTAAAATTGCCGTGGGTAGGCATAAATATTTTCTCCTTTCTAATATGAAAGTATTTTACCTACCCGCTTTTGGTTTTACACACTAAAGTTATACACTACCAATATTTAGACTTTGAACAAACATCTTAACTGAGGTGAGAGAAGAAAATTTTATTGTTAACTTTTAATTTGCTCTTTAAAACTTATTCTAATTAAATTGATACTTTTTCGCTTTTTAAAAGAAATAGTCAAGAACACTGTTTTTGAATTCTTTAAATAATGTCGTCGCAATGTTTGATGCCCTCTGAGGGGCAAGTACGATGACATAAATGAAAAAACAGTGATCCTGAAACTTTCTTTTATAAGCGAGAGTTTTCTTTTGTCCACTTCTTTGTCGGTACAAAGAAATGGACATATATTAATAAGATTGCCACTCCCGACAAGTCGGGATCGCAATGACATTTTAAAGCTAACAGCTTAAACCTAAAAGTTATTTCAAATACCCATACACTCTTCTCTTCCCCGCACCCACCGCTTCCTGTTTACCAATCTCAAAATGACCCAAAACTCCAGTCCGCTCTACGTGAGGACCACCACAAATTTCTCTGGAAAAAACTTGCCCTAAGCCTATCGAAGGGTCGCCAACAGAATATACTTTTACTTTATCTCCATATCTCTCACTAAAAGCCCCTACTGCGACTTTTAAAGCTTCATCTTTATCCATGACTGTAAAACTAACCAATAAGTCTTTTTTTATCTGTTCATTCACTATATCTTCCACCTGTTTTATTTGTTCATCAGTCAATTTATCTGGGTAGGTAAAATCAAAGCGCAACCGCTCAGCCGTAATATTTGACCCAACCTGCATAATGTCTTCTCTACCTAAAACAATTCGTAAGGCTTGATTCAGTAAGTGTGTCGCCGTATGTAACTCAGTAATCTGTTCGCTGTGATCAGCAAGTCCGCCAGCAAACATGCCTTTGGAAGCAGTTCTGGACTGGTCTTTGTGTTTACTAAATTCTAAATCAAATTGTTCCTGAGATAGTTTGACTCCCTTTTTACTTAATACTTCCTGAGTGATTTCAAAGGGGATTCCGTCAGTTTGGAAAAGATTAAAAGCAAAAGCGCCGTCAATTTGAACCAAATCAGTTTTCTCTATTTTGGCGATACCTCTTTTTAGAGTCTTAATAAATTTGGCTACTTCATCAGAAATTACCTGATCAATAAAGTCCACTCTGTCAGTAAAATAAACTCCATCATATAGTTTACGCACCGCTTGTGAGGTAGCAGTAAAAAATTGAGTCGGATCAGTTTGTTCGCCCATCAATGCATAAACTTTGACTGCTGCTCTTCGCAGTAATCGACGGCAAATATAACCCTGTTGTTTATTGGATGGCTCAATGCCTTCGGAAATCATAAAAGTCGCTGCTTTAACGTGATCTGCAATGGTGCGCATCATCGGTTTATATTCACTCTCATATGATTTTTCGGTAGCTTTGATAATCTCTTCTATGACTGGATAAAAAATCGAAGTTTCAAACATATCTTGTTTATTCTGCACTGCCATCAAGATCCGCTCCAGTCCGCCACCAAAATCCACATTTTGTTTGGGTAGTGGTTTAAAAGTCCCATCTTCCAGCTTTTCATATTGCATAAAAACTGAATTGCCGATTTCTAAAAATCGGCCGCAATCACAATTAGGATGACATGGTTGATCTTTATAAATTGAATTCTCATGTAATTTCAACTCAGCTCCAAAATCATAAAAAACTTCATTATCCGGACCGCCGATTTCACCTACTGGCATTTTATCAGGAGTTCCCGAACGCGACCACCAATTTTTCTTAGCCGAATAATAAAAAATTCTATCTGAAATATCTATACCTTTTTCTGGGTCATAATTTACAGTTATCTCTTTTATTCCTATTTTCAAAAATGGTTTTAATATTTGTTGAAATTGTTCTCTCCAAATTAGTTCGGATTCTGTATCTCTGGAAACTATTTTATCTCCTTTAAAAATCGTAACGAATAATTTTGTTGGATCTAACTTTATTTCATTTACTAGAAAACTAAAAAACCAAGCCAACTGCTCTTTCTTAAAATAATCACCCAAAGACCAGTTACCTAGCATTTCAAAAAAAGTGGTATGTCGGTTATCACCCACTTCCTCAATATCTTCAGCTCGAAAAGAAGGTTGGGAATCCGTTAGACGCACTCCCATAGGATTTGGTTCACCTTTGAGATTGGGCACTAATTGCTGCATTCCAGAACTAGTAAAAAGAGTGGTGGGATCGTTTTCGGGAACTAATTTAGCAGGAGCAATAATTGCATGCCCTTTGGATTTGAAAAAGTCTAGATATTTCTGACGTAGCTGATCATGATCCATGAGGGAATTGTAACAGAGAGCTAATACAATATAAATATATGTTACACGTTGTTATATTGAGGAGTTTGCATTAAACGAGCTTGTACACTACTATCTAATTTTCTATCACCTTGGTTTGCTTTGTTTAGATAATTCAATATAGTATCAGTATCAAAATAATATTTAACTGCCAATCCCATAGCGTTGGGATTAACTTCTCCATTAGCATCAACTTGTACTGTATTTGTAAGTGGCACCTGCTGTAATCTAGAAATATAACCCAAAACTTTTTTTCTTTCCGCTTTATATTGTCCACTATTATCTGGATTATTTATCATATTTTCAATTAATTCATATTGTCCGGCAAGTGGTACTAGTTGAGTTATAATGTCATACATACTCTTACCAGCCAATTCTGCTTCTTCAATTAATTCTATAATTTGTTCATAAGTATTTTGTCTTATAAATTCTTCCATAAAAGCTTCGTAAAATAAGGGGGATGTTTCATTTGCATTAATTTCTTCGATCATTCTTTGAGCTGCTACTGTGTTATTTTGATCAATTGCTCGATATTTCTCTATAAGTTCGCGGTTAGCTGGGTGATAACCTTTAGTTTCAGTCATATCAGCAGCTAACTGTTCATGGTTACCTATAATACGATGTAAACCCTCATTAGCCGTAGCTCCTGCTGCCACCAAACCCAATTTCCCAAATAAACTTAAAAAGTTTCTTTTACTAATCTTTCTATATTGATTGGCCACAGTAATTTGCGTTGCTCCATCAGGTGCAGTAGAGGTAGGTAAAATTTCTTTTGGATCTATATTTGGTAAGTCTGTTTCAACCATATAATATTATTATTTCCCTAAACTCTTGCCTTTTTTGAAGAAGAATTTCTTTTCGATCGAAGCGGCAGTTTTGGTCAATTGTTGTTGCATTGCCTCAGCTTTGGAAGCAGCTTCTGACATTGACTCCTGCAATTTTTCAATTTCTTTTTTAGCTTCGGCTTTCTTTTCCGGCACATCATCTTTTAACGCCTGAATGGCCTCTTTAGCTTTGGCAGTAATCTCGGCAGTTTTTTGTTGCAAAGCTGGTAATTCCTGTTTAGCTTTTTCTACTGTATCAACTGCTTTTGGGGTTATTTGCGAAGCAGTTTCTTGTACTTGAGGTATTTGTTGTTTTGCCATATCTATTACTTCAACAGTTTTTTGCTTAATGTTTTCATATCCTTTTTTAATCTGGGGTGATTGTTCTTTTATCTCCTCTTCCCATTCCTTAATATATTTCCTACCAACCTCTATTAATTCGTTTTTTAATTTTTGTCCCTTTTTTGTACCAAACAGAAAATAAGCTCCAGCTCCTAATAATCCTCCTAACATTAAACCAGAAGTAAAGGAGCTTTCCTGTGAGTATTGGATTGGTTGAGAATTTGATTTGTCAGCCATATTACTCTCCATCTTTATGTTTTTCCATAATCCGGTTTAGAAAACGGATAATGCCAGCTCCTTGTTGCAGACTCATTAATAGAGTGGAGAATTTTTGTACAGGCGTAGCAATCGAATGACTGACAGTTTCTACATCATCCATAATACTGTTTATCCGACTCATAGTTTTTTTCAGTTCTTTGAGAATAAAAATTGCTTGAATACCAACAATAGTTAATAGTACTGTCAAAACAGTTACCAAAACGATGATTAGAATTTGCATTGGGTCCATATTTACTCCTTAATTTACTTAGTTAACGTATTGTAAAGATAAACTCATTACACTGTCAAAACATAAAGTCAATTGTTATCCTAAGTTGACTAGCAGCCTGATTTAGATCATTTAGAAAGTTTCCACAAGATTCCAGGTAAGACTAAAGCCTTCACTGGGATGACATAAATCTTTTACTTATCTATTACTTTAACCGGAATTTGTTGATCACTACTTTTATTATTGGTACTAATTGCTTTGATTTCCACACTATGTTCTCCAGGAGGTAAATTAGCCACCGCCTTGAATTCTCCAGTTGGATAAACCTCAACTAGATTGCCGTTAACATAAACCACACTATCAGCTGAAACAAAACCCTGTACTGGAATATTGGGACCTTTGACAATTGAGTATGCTTTGGGCTTGATAATCTCTATTTTGGGAGCTGATTGATAACTTTTAAATTGATAAAAAAGATATCCAGTAAACAAACATAAACTGACAACTATTCCCCCAAAGGTTAATACTTTGGAAGTAATAAAAGTTTTTTTATCCATGGGTTCAGCTAAACCTTTGGGCATGATTTTACCAGATTGAGAAACGGTAAAGTCTCTTCTAAAAATAGCTAAAGCTTTATCTGATGGTAAACCTACCACCTTGGCATAGGAACAGATAAAACCTTTGGTAAAAGTACAGGCAGGCAAGTGACCGAAGTCATCTTTTTCTAGATATTGTAATAAATGGGGGGCAATGTTAGTTTGTTGGGATACTGCATCCAAACTTAAATTTTGACTCAATCGTAATTTATAAAGAATAGATCCTATTGTTTCCATGGGCAGAATAAAATGTTAAATTATTAATCTTAGCTAGACTTTTGCTTCCAGGTAGCTAGATATTCTTCAGCATTTTTTACCAATACTTCTCTTGGTTTTTGACCATCCGCTGCAGAAATAATACCATGTTCATGCAGTTGATCAATAATCCTAGCCGCTCTATTATAGCCTACCTTGAATTTACGTTGAATCAAAGAAGTAGAAGCTTTGTCATAACTACATACTAATCTAACAGTCTCTTCGAATAATTCATCAATATCTTCATCCATACCAGAACCACTGGCTGCTTGCATGGCAGCTACACCTTTTTTACCCACCTTTCCCTTAAACTGAGTAGTTACTTCCTCACTATATTGAACAGGTCCTCCAGTCTGTTTAAGGAACTCAGTTACTTTTTTGATTTCATCATCACTCACGATTGACCCCTGAATTCTTTTAGGTTTAGCTTGGTCTGGTGGAATAAAAAGCATATCACCTTTACCCATTAGTTTTTCAGCCCCAGGAGTATCTAAGATAACTCTTGAATCCATCATAGATGAAACTGCAAAAGCCATACGGGCCGGAATATTAGCTTTAATAAGTCCTGTAATCACATCAACCGAAGGTCTTTGAGTTGCCAGTATTAAATGGATTCCAGTAGCTCTTGCCATTTGAGCCAATCGACAAATACAATCCTCCACCTCAGCTGGAGCATAAAGCATAATATCTGCCAATTCATCAATGATAATGACAATGTATGGCATAGCTTGAAAACCAGCCATCTTGTTATAACTGTCAATATTGCGCGCACCTACTTCGGCAAATTGCTTGTAACGCTCAGTCATAGTATTAATCGCCCAACGCAAGGAAGAAACCACTTTTTCTGGTTCGACGATTACGGGAGTCAATAAATGAGGGATATTGTTATACCCAGAAAGCTCTACTCGTTTGGGATCAACTAAGATAAATTTGACATCATTGGGAGTACAACGCATCAATAATGACATGATGATAATATTAATTACAACTGATTTTCCCGACCCAGTTTGACCAGCAATTAGTAAATGAGGCAATTTATTAATATCCATTGGAATAATTTGATTATTAACATCAACTCCTAAGGCAATGGCAAGTTTGGAGGGATTACTTCTCATCACTTGATGTGAAAGCAGAGAACGCAGTGGAACTGAGGCAGAACTGATATTAGGGACTTCGATACCAACAAGAGATTTTCCGGGTATTGGTGCTTCTATCCGGATTTGACCTGTTTTAGCAGCTAGCGCCATAGCCAGATCATTTGTCAAAGAAGTGATCTTAGACAGTTTAGTTCCCAGAGCTGGTCGAATCGCATATTGAGTAACTGTAGGTCCAGCGTGACATTCTACTACTTTAACTTCGATACCAAAATTTTGTAAAGTTTTTTCAACTATATCTGCATTAGCTCTTGTATCTCCAGCATTAGCTTTTGTATTGTTAGTATTTGATAACAAAGCTAGAGGCGGTAACTTCCAAACTACTGGTTGAGTAGCTTTATTAATAGTACTGCCAGAAGATATAATGCTGTCATCTGGCATTTTGATGTTAGTGGCGGCAATATTAGAAATCGGCTTAATAGATTGCGGGATAGCTGTTGCTGGTTGGGTAGAAGATTTTAATAAAGGTGTGTTTTGCCAACTAGTATCATCTCCAGAGAAAATTGCTTTTTTACCACTTTGATCTTGATCTAAACTAACAATCTCATCAGTTTCCTTACTAATTTTAATTCTGGAAAAAAAGTTTATAATCCCGCCAAAAATATCATTAAGTGATAGTTCAAAAAAGACCATTAAGCCTATTATTATCCCCACAAAAAAAACAGCAAAAGCTCCTAACCCCGAAATTAAAGCAGACAATCCCAACCAAAACTCACTACCAATTGATCCCATTTTCAATATACTAGCACTAGAAAGAACTAAAATAATTCCTCCCAAGAATAAAGTTGGTTTGGATAATTTTGATTTGGGTCTAAAAAGCATATTACCAGCAAAAAAGGCTAAGACGGGTACTAAGAATTTTTCCAAACCAAAAATAGTATTAAAAATCCGATCAATTGACTCTAAAAGCAATCCTTGAGCAAACCAAGATAAAATAACCAATAATGCGAAAACATAAAAAAACAAAGCAGCTATCGAACGGATTACTTTAGGATTAATATGGATTTGATCCAAATCCTTGCTGCGTTTAGTATATTTACGTTTTTTGCCAGATCGTTGTGGTTTGTTTGGTTTCTTGGGCATGATATTATAATTTTAGTTATTAACTATTAATTCCTTCCATCCAGTATTTTTGTCTAATTCTCTAGTAAATACATTGTCTGTTAAAACTCCAACTATTAATTCTACTGTTGTATTAACAATACATCCTTGATGTAAATGACCTCCAAATACATCACCTTTATTATCTGCTATTGCTAAATGTATATGCAAACCATTCCTAGCTATCGTACCTGTTGCCGAAACTACTTCCAAATCACCATCCCAAGTCTTAGACTCCTTTGCTCCTGCTAAACGTAAATTTGCCTTAGACAAACTACCAACGGCTGACAAAATTACAGCAGCTTTAATTTTATTTTCTACTACTAATTTTTCAATTTCTTTTCTTAAATCTTGACCTGGTAAAAACCTAACCACAATCGTTTGCATTATTTTGTATTTATTATATCTACCCTTTTGAAATGTATTTCATGTAAATTGAGCTAAAAAGTTAAGGGAAAGCCGAAACTGACTGTAAGGAATTTCGGAAGGGTATTCCCAACTTTTTTGCGATAATTTACTGGTTACATTTCAATGGGGTGTCCTTTTTTTCTCTGGTATCTTTTCTTTAGACAAGCAAAGAAAAGATACCATTTTACTTAATTAAAGCTAATTATTTTCTAAAAGATTCCCGATCAAGAATATTTCGTTTCTTGTCGGGAATGACACTTTATTTTTGTATAAGATTGCCACAGAGGCATTTGCCTCTTCGCAATGACATATAAAATACTAACTCCACACCAAAGTTACCAAAATCAGTGGTTCTCTTTGAGTTTGTTCAAACACAAAATGGCTTATTTTTTCATTAACTTCATCGCGAGTTGCTTTCCAATCATTTACCTTCATTCCTACGGGTAGCCATTTGGCTGCTTCATCAGCAATTGACTCAATTAACTCTTGAGATTTACGGGCAAAAACAAACCCTCTAGTAATTACTTCAGGTCTGCCAATAACTTCATTCCTTTCTTTTTTGGCTGGTACCGCTACTACAATCATACCACTATGAGCCATTTTCTGACGATCTTGCAGTACAACTGGTCCAACATCACCTACACCTAGTCCATCTACAATTACGGTTTTTAGTTTGATTACATTATCAACCCAGCCACCACGTTGATCAAAAGCGATAATTTGCCCATCGTCCAAGATATGTATTTGATCATTTGACCAACCCATACCTGAGGCTAGATTTTTGAAATGAACCATATGTCTATATGTTCCTCCAATAGGCACGATAGATTTGGGATTAGATAAAGTTAACATTAATCTTAAATCGTCAGCGCTAGCATGCCCAGAAACATGTAAATCATCTTGGATATCACTATATGATACAGTAGCTCCTAATTTAGACAGACTATCAATGGTTTTGTATACATTACCTTCGTTGCCTGGAATTGGATCAGCCGAAAACACGATATGATCACCTTCTTTAACACTCACCATACTGTGTTCATTGTTGGCAATGCGGGTAAGGGTCGAACCAATTTGGCCTTGAGAACCAGCTACAATTAAACAAAGCTGTTTATCCTCCATATTTTTAATTCTTTTTTTATTTACCACCACATTTTCCGGAATTTTTAAAAGGCCTAAGCCCTGGGCTACTTTGCAATTCTCTTCAACTGATCTGCCAATAAAGACCACTTTACGGTGATGCAAAACCGCTGCATCAATAGCTTGTTGAATCCGGTGAATATTGGATGACATAGTGGTAATAACTACCTTGCCAGTGACTTCACGAATTTCACGGATTAATGATTCACCAACTTTGGTTTCTGACCAGCTATAACCTTCTTTTTCTACCCTTAGACAATCAAGAAGTATAGCCTTTATACCTTTGCGTCCATACTCAGCAATTTTAACTACATCAGGCCGAATATGATCAACTGGCGTCCAGTCAAATTTGAAATCAGAGCCATGATAATAAATTCCATCAGGAGTAATAATTGCTAAATGTTTGGTATCAGGAATTGAATGGGTCACAGTAATTGGATCTATAGTAAAATTACCCAATTGTAATAATTCTTTGGGAAAAAGGTTGATTTTAGTTTTTATTCCAAATTCTTCTAAATTCTCCTGAGCAAATCCAGCAGTAAGAGGACTGGCAAAGATGGGGAAATCTTTATTTAGTTGAGGCAAAATATATGGCAAAGCACCAATGTGATCATCGTGGCCGTGAGTAAGTATCATTCCTACAATCGTATCTAATTTATCCATTAAATAACTTACATCCGGTACAAGCAAATCTGCCCCCAACATTTCTTCCTCTGGAAAACCCATTCCACAATCTATAATCAAACGTTGATCTGGACCGTGTCCCAACAACTCATATACAAATATGTTTTTGGTTACTTTACCCATTCCACCAAGGGGAACAATACGCAACATAATAACTCCTTTCAAAATTAGTAATCAGTAATTGAGCAATTAAGTAATCTGACTTTAGAAAATAATAAACAAAAAAAGATACTTATTTAGACCTAAAAAGCTAAATTGCTTTATGGCTCAATTACTAACCTTATTTTTACCATAATTTAAGAAGAAGCGGAAGGGATACTAATAATCTGGCAAGAAGCTTTTAATATTACTTTCATCCAAATTAAATTGAGTGCCTTTGCCAGCAACGATAAGTCTTGCTATTCGATATACCACACCTCTTATAGTTCTTTCTAAACTACGAATACCAGAATCAAAACCAAGAGGTCTCACGATTTTTTCCCAAGTATTGTCAGCAATATTAATCTGGCCATCAGCCATTCCAGAATCAATTAATACTCTTGGTAAAATATATTGTTTGGCAATGACTATTTTTTCCTCATCAGTATAAGACGGCATTTCGATCACTTCCATACGATCCAGAACTGCAGTAGCTATATGACGGGTATTATTACAAGTTGCAATAAATAGAGTATCTGACAAATCAAAAGGGTAATCCAAATAATGATCAATAAAACGATCATTTTGCCCAGGATCAAGTAGTTCTACCAAAACACCCATAATGTCGGCTCTGGCATTTTCGGAAACACGATCAATTTCATCCAAAAGCATAATTGGATTACGTGATTTTGCTTGCCTTAGAGCTTTTATCACTCTACCAGGTTCATTATCAGCATGCAGTCTGGACTGACCACGTAGATCTAAAGCTGATCCCATACCCCCAAAAGGGATACGGCAATAAGCTCTACCCATCGCTTCGGCCATGGCGGTACCAAATGTAGTCTTACCAGTACCGACCAAACCTACCAACAGCATAATCGGAGCTCGTGCAACTTGGTTTTTATCCCTGTTGAGTTTGAGTACTGACATGTATTCTAATATTCTATTTTTCACTTTTTGCATCCCATAATGATGTTTATCTAAAATTTCAGCTGCACGGTTGATATCTAGATTATCCTCTGTTTGATAAAACCAAGGTAATGAAGCCACCCATTCTACATAATGGGCTATCTTTTCATATTCTTCGCTATAACCACCATATTTAGCCATTCTTTTTAGCCTTATTAGCATTTCGACAATTTTTTCTTTAAGTTCTTGAGGAATTTTTGCAGAGTCAACTTTAAGCCGCATTTGCTCGACTTCGGCAAAAAGATCATCAGAAAGATTGGCAGGTAGATTTTGATATGGATCCATAAATCTATTGTGGCAGATTTATACTAGATTGTTAATGGTAAAAAGGAACTAACACAACACTTAGTTGATCTTGATAAATTATGCGCCACCCATATTTATTTAATAAATTATGCGCCTAATAAAGTATGGTTGGGGAGTAAAACATAATCAAATTGTTGTTTGAAAAATTCTTCTATTCCCTTTGTGTCCGCCTGCATCATTTGATCATAATGGGCAAAAGGTAAGTATTTACTTTTATAATCCTGCCAGCTAACCATCCGCCCATCAATAAAAACTTTTTCACTAGGATAACGCCAAATGAGATAACCTCCCCAATTATAGTAATTGAAAATTTTACCTTTAATTTGATTTTGAGATAAAAAATTAACCATCTCTTCACTGCACAGCGTGCTAGGTTGAGACAAACAATAATCATTCCAGGTTTTTATCCATGGTTTGTGTATTATATTAACTCTCCATGCTGCCCATATTAAAAATAGACTTAAACCAAATAATGTTAACGGTTTAAGTGAAAACTTTAATTTGTAACTACTAATAATTGATACTAAAAGCGGAAAGGAGACAACTGCCATCATTGCCTGCATCCGCCGATGCATAATAGCTTGCAATATAAAAAGAGATAAGGGAACAATATTAATAAAAGTTCGCAATTTTTTATATTGAATAATATTCCACCCCAAAAAGGCAGTGTATCCTAAAAGCGTCCACCATTGCCAACTATTAGAAGGCCAAGGACTCCATTCTCCTATCCCTTCCAAGCGGGAACTAAAAATATGAGTTATGCCTTGTAAATAATTTGCAATTCCAAAAGGCGTGATTAAACTAGCTAGAAAGCCGATGATAAGTATGGGTAGTAAAGTTTTGTAAGCAACTAATTCTTGTTTACCTAAAAACTCATCTAAAGTTTTACCAGTTAATACTAAACCAATATAGGTTAAGCCTACCAAATATTCCCCATGCCAATTCGCCCAAAACAAAAAAATTATAAAAGTAGATATTGATGATAAAACTTGATCCCATAATATAACATGTTTTTGATTAAAATTTTTGACTGCTACCATGTTTGAATCTCGAGTAAAAATCGAGATGAGTTTGGTGAAGGAAAAAATTTTTGATCTAAAACGTATTTTTTTTATATTAACATTATTAATATCGATTTTTTCTACCAAACACATAATTGCTGCTAAAAACGCTAAACTGACAGTTTGGGCTCGCAATCCGTGATAAAAAACCGTATGCACAATAATATAAAAAGGAATAAAGGCAATAATAAAATTCTGCTTGTTAGTTTTGGCTAATTTATAAAGAATTAAAGTTAAAATCACCCCCACCAAAGCTCCGGCAATCGTTAATCCTGGAAAATTAAAATGGTAAAAAATTTGGTAAACCACCACGTCGTAAAGCCAAGAGTCGTTAGTCCAGACAAAATCCGGCATGGTGTAGGAATAAGTGTTAGCTTTTAAAATTTTTCCAGTTTGGGCAAAATAATGTCCATACTTAAGATGCCAACCCAGATCAGTGGAGTTGGTGGGATAGAGAAAAAGGGTAAAGAGAAAAATTAATAAGGAAAAGATAAAAAGCAGGTTGGTGATTTTTTGTAGACTGCAAAGATCTTTGCACCACGTAATAATTATCTGCCATTTCATGACTTTAGTATGGCAGAAAAATTTTAGCTGTCACTATTTATTATCTTAAATTAAATTTATTTACTTTGATTGAAATGAAATGTTGAGTTTACTTGTTCCCTTTGTTGAGGACTTAATTTTGCATGAAAACTTGAAAAGGTAGCTAATAACTGATGCCCTTCATTGGTGTTAAGTTCAACTCCCTGCATGCGATGCAGCAAAAACTCACATAAAGGAACAACTTCGTCATCTTTAAATGTTTGTTTTTGAGTAACTCCTTCCCAGACTCCAATTAACTGTTCATGTGAAAGCTCATCAACAAATCCGTGAATTTGTCTTCTCCAATGATCTGAATCCAACATTCCTCTATTAACCATACCATAATTAGCTAAATGCAACCTCATTTTATTTTGAATTTGTTGATCAGTTAGTGTTTCTCTAGACATATTTTATATGTAATAATTAACAACAAAAAGCGATTATAACACAAAATGAGTTAATAACTAAAAGGCGAGCCTTTTGGGCTCGCCCTTAATTTAATTCTCTTACCATTACTTATCTTTACTTATCATTCCAATCTGCCATGGTTTTGGGAGTGCTGGTAGTCATTGGCCGACCTCCACTTTGTGGTCCAAAACTTGGTCTAGAACCAAATTCTCGCCGACCTCCAAAACTCCGACCGCCTCGGTCTCCACTTCTGGATCCTCCTCGATCTCCGCCACCAAATCCTCCTCTAGAGCCACCCCTAGAGCCGTTTCTATCTCCACCTCCAAATCCTCCTCTTGATCCGCCACGGTCTCCGCCACCAAATCCTCCTCTGGACCCACCACGATCAGAGGCATTTTGACGAGCTTTTTCGATATCATCTCCAAACAACATGGATAGATTAACTCTACCCAACTCGTCAATTTCTTCCACTCTAACTTTTACTATTTGACCTTCTGATACTACTGTATGAGGATCAGCAACATATGTAACAGCCATTTTGGAAACATGAATCAGGCCTTCTCTGCCAGGCAATACTTCAGCAAAGGCACCAAAATTCATCATCCGAGTAATCTTGGCATTTTCAAATACTTCACCAGCTTTTATTTCGCGAGTAATACCCTCCACCCACTCGACTGCTTGTTTAAGTTTGGTCTCATCAGTAGAACAAATTACAATTCTACCCTCATCATTGACATCAATATCGGCCCCCGTTGCTTCAATAATAGCTCGGATAACTCGACCACCTGGTCCGATAACTTCTCCAATTTGGTCTTTGGCAACATGTAAAACTTGAATTTTGGGAGCATATTTAGACACTGTAGCTCTGGGAGTATTTATCACAGCAGCCATTTTATCTAAGATGAACAGTCTAGCTTCTTTGGCTTGGTCCAAAGCTTGAGCCATAACTTTGGTGGTAATACCTTTAACTTTGATATCCATTTGCACTGCAGTAATACCATCGGCAGTTCCGGCAACTTTGAAGTCCATATCACCAATATGATCTTCAAGTCCCTGAATATCAGTCAAAACTACATATTCACCATCAACGATGCCTCGCTCTTCTGATTTGACCATCAGTCCCATAGCAATACCGGCTACCATTTTTTTTATGGGCACACCCGCATCCATAAGGGAAAGAGTTGATCCACAGGTTGAAGCCATAGAGGTCGAACCATTGGAAGTCACACACTCAGACACAACTCTTATTACATAAGGGAATTCTTCCTCACTTGGTAATACTGGAATAAGAGCTCGTTCAGCTAGTGCTCCATGTCCGATTTCTCGTCTGGATACACTACCGATTCTGCCAGTCTCACCAACTGAATAGTGAGGCATATTATAGTGATGAATATATCTTTTTTCTATTTCTCTATCCATTAACTCAACTGTTTGTGATAAAGAAGGCGCTCCCAAAGTCGTAATTGTCAAAGCTTGAGTCTCCCCACGTTTAAACATACCACTACCGTGAGTTCTGGGAAGTAAACCTACATCAATAACTAAAGGTCTGATTTCGGTCAACTTACGACCATCAAGACGTTTTTTGTTATCAATTATTCTATCTCTGGCTGATTGTTTGAACATTTTTTCCAAGATATCTTTGAGTCTAGCTTTTTTCAATTCCTGATCTTTGAATTGTTCCATAATTCCATCAACGATAGCAAAAAGCGGAGTTTTATCAATCTTGCCAGCTTTTTCATTAGCAAGCAGTTCATCAATAATTGGCTGGGCTTGTTTTTTAATCTCTTTTTCAATTATTGCATCTAAAGGAGCTAATTTCTCAACTACCATTTTTTCTTTACCTGCCTTTTTAGCCAAGCGTTCAATTGCTTCAATAATATTTTGAGCTTGAGCTTTACCGTAATCCAATGCTTTAACCATGTCTGACTCAAGAGCTTCTTTAGCCCCACCTTCAACCATTACAATAGCGTCTTTGGTGGCTGAAACGGTTATATCCAGTTTGGCTTCTTTGCGTTGCTCATAAGTGGGATTACAATTCAGCGCACCCTCCTGATCCATAACTACCCGTACACCAGCCAAAGGTCCTTCCCAAGGCAATCCAGAAAGAACCAAAGCAGCTGAGGCAGTAGAAATTGCCAGTACATCCAGTTCATGTTCGTAATCCAAAGATAAAGGAGTCAAGACTACCTGCACTTCGGCTTTGAAGCCCTCGGTAAACAAAGGTCTGATAGACCGATCGATTACTCTACCAGTCAAAGTTGCTTCATCAGATGGTCTGCCTTCTCTTTTTACCCATCTTGAACCCTTGATCTTACCACCTGCCCATAGTTTTTCGGCAAATTCTACTTGCAGAGGAAAATAGTCGAGGTCATCGCGCATTCCTCCACCTACAACGGTGGCTAGTACCATATTATCACCGCAACGACCAACTACAGCAGCTGTTGCTAGCGTGGCTAAACGCCCCACTTCAAAAGTAATTTCACAGCCGTCAATTTTGGCTGTTTCTGTCACAAAATCTTGTGAACTCATAAATAAAATTCATATTCCAAAAGGGGAAAGTTTGAGAAGAAGTACAAAACAACTTAAATTATCTTGTATTCCTTCTCAATTAATTACACATTTACCCTAGTTGAAATAATAAAATAAAAAATTCCATGTTTACTAACAAAAATGAAGCATGGAGTATGAAGTACGATGTATTACAAATTTAGCATCTTACTACTTACTACATTCTACATTTATATAATTTCCAAACAGAAACCACAAAATAAATACAATATATGATAACGGAAGTTTAATTCTTTAATTTTAACTTTTTAATCAGCTCTTTATATCGGGCATTTTCTTTAACAGCCAGATAGTTAAGTAATCTACGTCTTTTGGAAACCATAGATAATAATCCTTTACGGGAGTGCACATCTTTGCGGTGTTCTTTTAAGTGTTCAGTTAATTTATTAATGGTGTGGGTTAATAAAGCTACTTGTACTTCAGGGCTACCAGTATCACCTTCTTTAGTCGCAAATTCTTTAATAATAGCTTGTTTATCGTTTAAATTTAAACTCATAATGTCTTCCGCAAGAAAGCCTTAGCCGTCTTGGGATCGATCCCAAAATTTGGGAAATTAATTGTTAACAGCGCAATTATATCAGTAAATAATTATTTAGCAATCTATATTATTAGAGATTAACTTTGACCACCTCGATAAATTTTGGGTTCCAACCACTCAGCAGGAGCTTGTTGATCTATAGGAGTTCCTTCTGCTAGCTTTTTATCTTCATTGGAAGTTTTGGAATCTAAAGGGATTTGATTAGGTGCTGGACTGATTGGTTGATTTTGATTTATTTGTGTATTCTCGCCAAATGATGTCTGATTATATAATTGACTAGAAGGTTGGTTAAAAGACTGATTATTACCTAAAGAGGGTGGATTGTTTAATGGACTAGGATTATAAAAATTATTACCAGATTGACTACCGTAATTTGGAGCATTAAATCCTGGTTGTTGAGTTAAGGGCATGGTTAGATGATTGCGTCGCCCACCCTCTTTCATACACCAGGAAATGGCAGCAAATGTATCAGCTGTTGTTTTGTAGCTAAAATTAGTTGTAACAGCTTCTATACCAGCTACTAAATTGGTACAAATATCGCCATCGACAGGGAATTTCATAAAGCGTATTAATTTAGCCACCAATTCACTATTGCCTGATGCTTGAGTTTCAATAATATTTAAAGTTCCAAATTCAGTTGCGCGTTGATCACCACAGATAATAATAGAATCTCTATCGGCAAACAAATTAGGATTTTGGTTGTATAAAGATCCAGCTGCTTCAGCCCCAATCAATCCAACAGCAATTATTAAATCAGCATCCAATCCACGATATGAAAAAGCTACATCTTTTTGTTCTAATTTAGCTACTCCATTTTTGGTTTCGACAATAATATTAAAATCTCCACTGCCTTCATCTACTGAAATTTTTTCAATATTTTCGTGAGCCGTTTTAAGGCTGATTACCAGATTCTTAGATCCTAAGTTTTTGGTCATGTCTCCAACTCCATACAAACGTTGGAAAGCAACAGTAGAATCAGTAGCTGATGCTATAGTAATATTATGTTTAGTTCCACTACTTTGGTTATATTTTTGCAAACTTAGATAAAAAGCCAATCCTGCTGCGACATTATCTACTGTATGTAAACTGGGAATCAAAATTAGAATAGATTTTGCACTATCAATTCTCTGTTGAATATCTTTAAGAGGAATTTGGTTAGTATTAGTCATGTGTTTATTATCGGGCAGATATGTTATAGGATTAAACGCAATTATACCTAAAAACTGTTAATCTTCAACTATCCGATAGCAAACTATTATATCTTTAATGTGGAATTTGACATCAGGTCTGAAAACCAAAGCTACTTCTTTCCCTTCCTTAACTTCAACTACTTCACGTCGGTTTTCCTGCATAACGACAACTCGAGGTTCAAAAACTGTTTTTTCATCTCTGATAATCCTAAATTTTGCTGCTTTGCGAATTGATCCTTCTGTAACTTTACATCCACAAATGTGAGCCCCTTTAATATTAAACTCTGCAATCACTTCTGCCTTACCTAAGATTTCTTCATTTATAGTTGGTTCCATCAATTTGAGCACTCTTTTTTCTAAATCTTCCAATAAGTGGTAAATAATATCAAAAGTTTGAATTTTAACCTCTTCCATTTGAGCCAATTTTTCTACATGTTTGGGTAATTTGACTCTAAATCCAATAATTCGCGCTCTTGTTGAAGCAGCTAAAAGTATGTCCGAATCGGAAATATCTCCAACACCATCGTCAATTAATAAAACTTCGTCAGTTAAACTATTTTTAATCGCTTCCAAAGTCCCGCCCACATCAGCTTTGAGAATTATTCTAATTCTTTTTTCATCTGCTTCAATTTCTTCAGCTGTTAATTGCTTTTTGTGTTGTTTTTGTAAATGCTCAACTGCTTGTTGGGAGTCAGTAACCAAAGCTCCAACTGGCAAAGTTTTGGAAAAACCCAATATTTGTACTGGCTGAGAACTATTT
>Ga0210051_1002663_pt1 | contig 17922 bp, 19 predicted proteins | sample CryGey092014_all_FD_185464 | JGI IMG/M metagenome (GOLD analysis project Ga0210051, IMG submission 185464) | Groundwater microbial communities from aquifer - Crystal Geyser CG23_combo_of_CG06-09_8/20/14_all (SPAdes) (version 2) | ecosystem: Environmental > Aquatic > Deep subsurface > Groundwater... | reverse complement strand
GATTACTCCTGGTGACCAACATATAAGCCCCTATCAACATGAGTATCACGATGAGTGTCATAATTAAGGCTAAGATCTTTTTTTCCCAATCTGTCGTAGGTAGAAAACGTTTCATTTAGAACCTCCTTATAATAAAGTGAAAGAACAACGATTTTTGTGATTCTGAGAAGAAGTATACCAGAAAAGGGCGAGAAGTCAAGAAGGCCCTTCGACTACTCAGGGTAAACAAGAGAGCAGAAAGGAAGAGAATGATTTTGTGCCAAAGGGGAGACTCGAACTCCCAAGCCTTGCGGCACACGATTTTGAGTCGTGCGTGTTTACCAATTTCACCACATTGGCATTAAAACAAGTTTATCATCTTCAGCCTTGTTTTTCAAGGCAAAAATGAATATAATAAAATCCTGACGATTTCTGTTAATGAATTAAAAAACGGGGCGACATTTAAATTTGATAACCAGCCGTTTATTGTTTTGAATTATGAACACATAAAGCTTGGCCGCGGTTCGGCGTGGATTAAAGTCAAAATCCGTAATCTTTTGACCGGTTCGGTGACCGAGAAAAGCTTTATTTCCGGAAACCGGGTTGAACCAATTGAAACCTCTAGAAAGAAATACCAATACTTGTATCACGACAGCACCGGATATGTATTCATGGAACCAAAAACTTTTGAACAGATATCTTTGGTCTCGCAGGTTCTGGCTGACCAGGTCGGATATCTCAAAGATGGGGTAACCGCGGATATTCTTTTTTTGGATGACAAACCGTTAACAATTGAATTACCTCAAAAAATGGAATTTTTGGTTAAGGAAGCTGATCCTGGTGTAAAAGGCGATTCCGCCAGCAACTTTTTGAAAGACGCGGTTTTAGATAACGGCTTGAAAGTCAGGGTTCCGCTTTTTATTGAAGAAGGAGAGAAAATTATTATTAATACGAAAAACGGGGAATATGTGGAACGGGTAAAATAAAACTAATTGTTATATTGTTATATTGTTAGATTGCTATAATGTTAAGATGATAGGAGCCAGAAGCAGAGAATGACCACGACGACTTGGGTTAAAACTCCCCAGGGAAGATCCAAATTCCACTGTAATTTCTTTTGAACATGCATTAATTTGCTTAGATATTTATTTTTAATCCCAAAAAAGAAATAAGGTGATTCAAATAAATCCGGTAGAACGCCAAGAAAACATCCCAGCAAAACCACCATTGTTTTTTGAACATTCGGTAAAAAATGGGTGGCGATAATTGAGCCGACAATCAGGGAAATAAATGTATCTACCAAAATAAATCTTCTTGTACCCGATCGTAAATGGTTTTCGGTTTCCATTTCCTGGGTGATCTGCGGATTCCAATGGGGAAGTAGATCGGCCGCGAAATGGGACAAAAAAGCTAAAGGTAAAGCTAACCAGGGAGATCCAATTTTGGCGGCGATGGTGGCGCCGACGATCGTGTGAGGTAATAAAAGCATATAGTTAAAAAGTATATTATGATATACTAAACATGTCAATGCTGCCTTATATTTTAGAAATCGATTCTCTAAAAATATCGACCTTTGGTTTTTTTGCCGCTTTAGCCTTTTTTGCGGCTTCGTTTTTGCTTTGGAAACAGCTTCGGGACGATTATTCGGAAGAAGATATTTTGACTTTTACGATTGATCTTTTCTTAGCAGGAATAATTGGCGCCCGATTACTATTTGTTTTGGAAAATATTTCCTATTTTGGAATAAATTTTATTCATTGGTTTCTTTGGGGAAAATACCCCGGATTTACTCTTCCGGGAGCGATTTTAGGCGCGGCCGCTTTTTGTTATTATTGGGCAAAGAAAAAAAATTGGGATTTATGGTTGACGGCGGATAAAATGGTAATCGTTTTTTTTCTGGTTCAGGCAATTGGGGGAATCGGATTGGTTTTATCAACCGGTAATCATTTTGATTTAGTTCGCCTTATAATTAGTTTTGTCTTTCTGCCGATCAGTGTTCTCCTTGCTAAAAATTATCGAAAATTTCTCTGGTATAAAAGCGGCAAGGTTGGTTTTGTTGCCGGATCCAGTTTTGGTTTCTATTTCCTGCTTTTAGGACTACTTGAATTTCTTAAAACAAATAGTATATACTTAGATCGAATCCTATACTTTCTTTTTTCCTTGATTTGTTTTTATTTGATTTATAAACGGTCGGAGAGAAACTGGAAGGAGGACTTAACTAATGCTAAAACAAAATTTATTTCCCGCTAATATTTTAAAGCCAATTGCTCGCTTTCTTCATTTGGAAGAAAAAAAGTTGGAGGAAAGAAAGAAAACTTTTGAAAAAGAAGATCCATTTTCCAATTCCGATCGGGTATCGGATAACGCGGCGATTGATACGGATGCGGCCGAGCAGTTTGATCACTCCCGCATGGAGGCGATGAAAAAGGAAATTGATCGGAAATTGATTGGAATTAAAAAGGCATTAGCAATGATTAAAATTGGTAAGTATGGGATTTGTGAATCCTGTGGAAAGATGATTGACACCGATCGGTTGATGATTAAGCCGGAAGCGACGTTGTGCGTTAAGTGCGAAAAAGAGAAAGAGAAATAAAACCATTGTTATTTCGAGCGAAGCGAGAAACAAGCTTTGCTTATATTGCTAAAACCGCCAGGAGCGGTTTTTTGATACAATAAATATATGGAGCCAAAGATTATTTTTGAAGATGATTATCTGCTTGTTTTGGACAAACCTTCTGGTTGGGTAGTTAATGATGCGGAAACTACTAAAGGGCAAAAAACTGTACAGGACTGGCTTCGCCAGAATTTTCAATTTTCAATTTTCAGTTTTCAAGAAATGCGGAATGGAATTGTGCATCGTTTAGATAAGGAAACTTCTGGAATATTGCTGGTTGCCAAAACACCGGAAGCATTTGTGGAACTCCAACGCCAATTCAAGGAAAGAATTGTCAAAAAAACCTATTTTGCTTTGGTGCATGGGAAGGTTGAACCGGCTGAAGGGGAAATCAACGCGCCGGTAGGCAGAACTTCTTGGAATCGCGAGCGGTTTGGTATTACCTTGGAAGGAAAAGAAGCCAAGACAAAGTATAAAGTTCTATCCCGCTTCACGCGTCTTGTTTACCCTGTAAGGGCTTCTTGTTTCTCTTTAGTTGAGCTTTATCCCGAGTCAGGAAGAACACATCAGATACGGGTTCATATGCAATACCGCGGTTATCCGCTGGTCGGCGATGAATTTTATGCCGGAAAAAAAACCGCGGCCGAAGACCGGAAATGGTGCCCGAGAGTTTTTCTCCATGCCGCCAAGATTTCTTTCTTGAATCCAAAAACTGGTAAACCAGTTGAATTTAAATCGTCATTACCAGAGGAATTGGAAAACGTCTTGTCGTCATTCCGAGTGAAATCCTTACAGGGTAAACGAGGAATCTAACGAAGTCAAGTCAGACTTGGCGAAGCGTTGCCACTAGATCCTTCGCTACGCCCAGGATGACATTACTCTGATTGACTGCTTGCTTGATCTGGTTTAGTATAGTATTTAATGCCCGATACGGTTCTTGCTTTTAATCTTCTGGCGATTTTGATATTAGCCTTAATCGGCGGCTTGATTGCCAAAAAAATCCGCCAACCGCTAATTTTAGGTTATGTTCTTTCCGGAATTCTGTTGGGCGGATTAATTATTCGGACGGCTCAAGGTCAGCAGGCGATTGGCAGCTTGGCGGAAATCGGCGTTGCCCTATTAATGTTTTCCATTGGGGTTGAATTCTCTTTTTCCCGCTTAAGCAAAGTTAGAAACATTGCCTTTTGGGGTGCCTTAATTCAAATTTTACTGACAATTTTGTTTGGTGTGGTGGTTTTTCCAAAATTTGGTTTTGATTTTTATACCTCATTATTTTTAGGGTCTTGTTTTTCCCTTTCCTCAACGGCGATCGTGACCAAAATTCTGGCCGAAAAGGGCGAGTTGGATACCTTACCCGGGGAAATTATGATTGGTTGGTTGTTAGTTCAAGATTTAGCGGTTTTGCCAATGGTTTTAATATTACCCCAGATTTTCGCTCTGGGAAGTCTTGGTTTGAGTAATATTCTTTTGACAATTGGAAAAATTATTTTTTTGTTGGGTTTATGTTTAGTTTTAGGCCGGGCTTTAATTCCTCGATTGATGGACAAGGTAGCGGCGGTTAATTCAAGAGAAATTCTTATTTTGACGGTTGTCACTTTATGCCTACTTTCCGCTTTCGGGACTTCCGTTTTGGGTTTGTCTTTCGCTCTGGGAGCGTTTTTGGCCGGTATATTAATTTCCGAATCGGCCCAAAATCACGCGGTTTTTTCCGAAATTCGGCCATTGCAGGATGTTTTTTCGATTGTCTTTTTTGTTTCTTTGGGCCTGATGCTGACCCCGTCGTTTTTTCTGGCCAATTTACGATTGATTTTGGGACTGGCTTTAATGATAATCTCGGTGAAGTTTGTTATTTGTTTGATCGTCTCTCTCTTTTTAGGCTATCACTTTAAAGTTTCCTTTCTGGTGGCCGCCGGATTGGTCCAAATCGGAGAATTTTCCTTTGTTTTGGGCCGGCTCGGGTTGGGGCAAAATTTAATTTCAACGGAAACCTATTCACTGATAATTTCCGTGGCCTTAGTTACCATTACCCTCACGCCGTTTATTTTTAATTGGGCGCCGAAAATTTACAGATATTTAATCAAATCCCGCTTCCGGCCTTATCTTTTGAAAAACGATTGCGGGAGTTTAGGAGACCAGCTTCAATTGGAAAACCATATTGTCATTTGCGGCTACGGCCGGGTAGGGGGTTGGCTGGGAAGAGTCTTGATGCTTTGCCAAATTCCTTTTGTGGTGGTTGATTATAATCACGAAGTCGTAAAAGATTTGAGAAATAAAGGTGTACCGGTTGTTTATGGCGATCCGGTGGATATCGAAGTTTTGAATTATGCTCGGGTCGATCGGGCAAGAGTGGTTGTCATTGCAATCCCGGATCAACATACTCAAGAGATGGTGGTGGTGAATGCTCTTGGGTTAAACCCGAAAATTAAAATCGTTTGCCGGACCCACCATCAGGAAAATCGGAATCGGCTTAAGGCTTTGGGAGTGCAAACCATTATTCAACCGGAATTTGAGGCTTCTTTGTCGATTATTCATCGGATTGTTCAGGATATGGGATATACCAGCGAGGAAGTTTCCGGCAAAATTAAACGGATCAGGTTGGAATATTCTTCCGAATGAAAAAGAATTATCGGTTTTTGTTTTGGATTATTATTGCGCTTATCTTGGTGCCCTTGGGTTTGAAAATATTTTATTCGTTTTCCCGCAGCGTGTGGGATGGTAAACAAAGAATTAATTTCGTAATCGAAAATTCGCGAATAAACCTTGTTTCCTATTCACCAACCAATCAAGAATTGACATTGATTACTCTTCCGGACGAACTTTTATTAAATGTGCCTCGGGGTTATGGTGAATTTACCGCCAGAGCTTTGCCAAAGTTGGTGAGTCAGGAAAAAAGGCCGGAATTATTAAAAGAAACAATTCAAGAAAATTTTGCCGTTCCGGTTGACGGCTGGATAAATGTTAGTAATTTTGGAAAAGAAAATAATCCCAGAAATCGTGTCACCGATGCTTTTATAGCGGCGCTGAAATTAAACGGATTGACAAATCTATCAGATTGGGACCTGATTAGGTTTTGGTGGGCAGCTCGGGCGGTCAGAAGCAGTAATATTCAATCGATCGACCTTTCGGATTACCGATGTTTGGTGGAAGGAAAACTTCCGGATGGCACGCCGATTTTTAAATTGAATCAGGAAATGCTTGACTCGGTGATTCAAAAATATTTTCCGGATGATTCCCTGCGCGCCTCTAACTTAACCGTTCAGATTTTAAACGGAACTGATCATTCCGGTTTGGGTCAATCGGCCTCAAGAATTCTTACCAATATGGGAATAAAGATTATTGATGTTGGCAATATGGGGAACGGAATTGAGAAGTGCGAAGTGAGAGGCGGGGAGGAATTAAAGAATTCTTATATCGTCAAAAAAATATCGGGAATATTTAATTGCGACTGGTTGGAGTTAACCGAAAAAGGCCGGTCGGATATTATCGTTGTTATTGGTGAAAATTATTGGAGAAAATTAAATATCAAATAACTATTCTTCCAAATTATGGTCCAGCGGTTCTTCTTCAGGCGTTTCATCATTTTTGTCGTCATCGGTTTTTTCATCACTGCCTTCAGCATCGGCCATTTCCGGTCGGGTTTCGTGTACCAGGTCAGGTGGGACGAAAGCGGAATAAGCAATTTCCTGGGGAGGAAACGAGGATAAATTGACGAATTTTTTTGAGCGAAAAATTTCCCGAATGAAAATTTTTATTTCTCCGGGTTCGATTGATTTGATATTCACTTCGTATTTGTTTCCACCCTTTAAGAAAGAAATCAACCTTAAGGATAAGTCGTCGGCCAATTTGCCCAAATAAACGCCTTTTTTGGTGGTGGCAACAATCGTTCTTTTTTTGGGGACAATTTCAATTTCATCGCCGATTGAAAGAGAAAGAACAATTTCTTTTTCGGCGATTTCAACCAAAGAAGTAGTTTTCGTTTTCCCGGGATCTTCCAAAAAGAGATTGGGATTTAAAGGCGCTTTGGATTCGCATTTGGAGAATTTTTTTGTGGCGATCGTCAATAAGTTTTTTTGAGCAATTTGATTATAAGGATCTAGTTTCAGAACCTTGTTGAAATATTTTTTGGCGGTTTCGGCCTTGCCCAATTCCAGGTAAGCATGACCGAGGCGATTCAAAGCCTCAATATTTTCCGGATTGGCTTTAACGATTTGTTCGTTACATTTAACCGCTTCTTTCCAATCCTGAACTAAAGCGGCGGTGATGGCTTGTTGCGTTAGGTCGTCAGTCATATTAATTAAGCTAGTTAATTTTATAAGGGTTGTCAAGCCCGAATTTCGGTAATTATCCCTTGACATCATGTAATATGAAAGATAAATTTAGCCTCGGTGGTTTTCTTAAGAAATATAGAAATGATGAGGTTTGTTTAGAGTATCTTGTTAAGATTAAACATCCTTCCGGAATCTTTTGTAAGAAGTGTCAAAAAATAACAAATTTTACTAAGGTTAAAGACAGACCGGTTTATCAATGTTCCTGCGGGTATCAAATATCTCCTCTTTCTGGAACTATCTTTGAAAAGACAACCACTCCTCTTCAGTATTGGTTCTATGCCATATTTATTATGAGTGTAACAAGGTCGGGGGTATCAGCTAAACAATTACAAAGAGAATTAGGAGTAACATATAAAACTGCGTGGAGAATCTTTAAAATGAAATACCAAAGGAAGTAGTCATGGGGATGATAAAAAGATCGAATACCGGGAAGGGTGGAGAAAAAGCATACCTTAAACATATTCCCAATACAGGCAAATGGTTTCTTCTTCAGCAAATTAAAGATCATATAGACCCTAAGGCCAGAGTTATCACTGATGAATATTACGGATATACCCAACTTAAAAGATACGGATACAATCAATGGAGTATATAGAGTTGTTTCTAAAAAGTATTTACAGGCATATATTGATAAGTATAGTTGGAGATACAATAACAGAATGTTTAAAGACAGAATGTTTGAAAGGTTACTTGGTGAAATCGTAAATGTTAAAGCTTTTCCAGTAAGAATTATTTAATTTACATGTTCTTATATTTATATAAGAATGAAGAATCTGTATTTTTATCATAATTGGCTTCAAAAACATTAATTTTTTGTACCCACACGTAGGTACTATTTGCTTCTTAACTTTTTGTTTGATACACTTAAATTTGAGACATATGGAAGAAGAGAATATTAATCAAGAACAATTAGTAGTGAATCAGGTTAGGGATCAAGGGAATCAAACAATTTCTTTAAAAAAAAGAGGATATCTTTTCCTGATTGTTAGTCTAATATTAGTTTCGTTTCTTATTGGTGGTGCATATTATTTAGGAATGAATAATACCAAACAAACGCCAACTTCATTTTCTTCCTTTAATCAAAGTACCCCACAACCCACAGTTAATCAGTTACCACAAGGGTCAAAAATATTAATTCAGGAAGGAAATGGACCATCGGGCAATTCAACATTTTCTATACTTGATTTGGAAACAAAACAAAAAAGCCTAATTATACCTTCGGATTTATCCCCTAATAATCAGCAAGAACCAAGTTTTGTAATTTCTCCCGATAAAAGATACGTAGGAGTAATGACAAGTACAAGTACGTCAAAAACTCAAGAATCTGATCTATATATTTTCTCATTAATCGATCATAGTTCTAAAAAATTGGCAAGCAATTTAAATCCTCCACCTTTTGATATTGTCTTTACCAATGGCATGACTGTATATTCTGGTCTTACCTGGTCACCAGATAGCCATAAAATTGTATTTTTATCTGGGGTAACGAGAAAACCAGAGTTGTGGATGGTTGATATTGATGGAAATAATTTAAAACGGATAACGAATGATGGTACATTTAAAGTTAATTTACAGTGGTCACCGGATGGTACAAAAATTTTATATAGATCTCTCGCAAACAACAATTTAACCGGAACGGTTTATCTATATGATGTTAACACTGGAAATAATACCCAACTGAATGTGAGTTCTAATAGTTTTCTTCAAAAGCTGTTGAAAGATGATAATGATTATCGAATACCTTATATATGGATAGATTCTGACACTTTATTGATTACTGTTCCTTCCTTTTCTGTTAATCAAAAAGCAGATCTTCAAGGATTATGGCTTTTAACAGTTTCAACTGTTCAGACCAAAAGGATAGTTTCGAAACCATTATCCCCGAATGATCAGTTGTATATTAGTCCTGATAAAAAACAAGTAGTTTTTGTTAGAAACGAAGAAAAAACCGGAGCGATAGGTATGACATATAACAGTTGGTTGTCCAATTTAGACGGGACAGGACTTACCGATTTAGGAGTAAGAATAAATTCTGTGAGTTGGTCGCCAGACAGTAACTCTTTTGTTTATGCTACTACCCCAAATAATAACATGATAGGTTTGTGGATTTACAATATTGCTACAAAAAACACAAATAAAATTTTGGGGTTAGATGGCATGAAGAGTACATATCTGTCTAATATTACTTGGTCACCTGACTCAAAGAGATTATTGCTCCAAGAGATTGTGGTGACAGGAGAAGGTTCTAATGGACCAAGTATATCTCAAGAAGAAAATGACAAGCAAGGAGTTTGGTTAGTAAATAACGATGGAACGAATCTACAAAAGATTACAGATTTCGGAAATACCTTAATAACTCCCTTACTTTGGTATTGAAGTTTCAAAATAATTAATCAGCTATTTATTGAGACTTATTTCTTCTTATCAAATGGTTTATGTTTTGTACTTTCCTTTATTAGCTTATTAAAATCACTTCTTTCTATTTCTTTTGTTTCGATGATTTTGTGTAATTTATTGTCCTTAGGATTATTTTTATGTCTTTGTAGAATTCCTTTTAATGTGAGTGGTTTCAGTTTGATCATATTGTTATTATATCAAATTTAACTTTCTTAAATCTTTCCCCTCCTTATATATAAGGATATAGAAGTAAGACTTTTTGCTCATTTAGCTTCATTTTTGGTCCAAAACAGTACAAACACGCTTGTACTAAATATCTGGTTATTTTACATGACGTTTAGGGATACGTGTCCGAATTTCTGTGTAGCAGAAACGCGGGCGTAGACCCCGTAGACACGCCCTTGCGATGCGTGGATGTAAACCACGGGAGCAAGAAAGTATTCTACTGGGGTCAAGGGGTATTAGTTTTCTGGTTGGTTGGTTTACTGGTTATCTGGTTATTTTTTCTACCAGAATGCCAGACAACCAGCCAACTAGATAACTAAGTAATTTTCTGGTAAAATAATAGATTATGTCGGGACATTCAAAATGGGCAACCATTCATCGCGATAAAGAAATCACCGATGCCAAAAAAGGTCAAGCTTGGACGCGGATTACCAACGCGATTATTGTCGCGGTTAGGGAATCCGGCGGCATGACCGATCCGGAAAAGAATTTTAAATTAAGATTAGCCATGGACAAGGGCCATGAAGTAAATATGCCCAAAGATAATATTGATCGGGCAATTGCTCGTGGAAGTGGAGAAGTGGGAAGTGAGAAGTGGGAAGAAGTTACGTACGAGGGTTATGGTCCCGGTGGAGTAGCGATTATGATAGAGACAACCACGGATAATAAAAACCGGACGGCTCAAGAAGTTAAAAATATTTTTGAACGGGGCGGGGGATCATTGGCCAGCCGCGGGGCGGTAGCTTTTCAATTTGCTTCCAAAGGGTATATCGTTTTGGAAAAACCGGCTAATTCCGAAGAAGCGATTTTAAAAATTATGGATTTAGGGGTGGAGGATGTGGAGGAAGAGGATGACGCGATTGAAATTTATACTCAACCGGAAGATCTGCAAAAAATTAAAGCCGGTTTGCTGGAAGCTGGTTATCAAGTGAAAAGCTATGAATTGGCTTTAAAACCAACGGTTGTGGTTCCCATAAGCGATCAAGCTACGTCTGCTAAAATTTTGACCCTGATGGAAAACTTAGAGAGCCAAAGTGACGTTCAAAAAGTCTACGCCAATTTTGATATCATCGGTTAGATCCTCATGTCCAAAAGACAAAAATTTATTTTAACTTCGGCGATTCTTTCTTTGGGAATGTTTTTTGTTCAGGAAATTGACATTAATTTCCGTTATCTGGTTATTTTTATCCTTTCGGGATTGGGGATTGGGTTGACTTTCTGGTCTTTAGCTGAAGCTTTATCTGGCATTAGTTGGTTGACAACCGTGATTTTGCCAACACTTTTTACCGCCGGCGTCGGTTATTTTTATTTTTTGCTTCCACAAAATTTACTAGCAAGAATTGTTATTTCAATTCTTTACGCGGTCGGTATTTATGCCCTTCTTTTGACAGAAAATATTTTTTCAGTGGCGGCGATTAGAACCATTCAGCTTTTCCGGGCAGCTCAAGCAGTTGGCTTTATTTTGACTCTTTTTACTTTCTTTTTAATCACCGATACTATTTTTTCTTTAGGACTTAATTTTTATGATAATTTTTTCCTGGTATTTCTATTTAGTTTCCCGCTATTTATCCAAGGGTTGTGGAGCATCAATTTAGAAAATCATTTATCAAAGAAAATCATTGTTTATGGTTTATTTCTGGCTCTGGCTGTGGCCCAAATAGCCGTGGTTCTATCTTTTTGGCCTTTAACGATTACCATCAGGGCAGTGGGAGTGACGACTTTGGCATACGTGCTTTTGGGGTTAATTCAAGCGGAGTTTCAAGAGAGGCTTTTTAAGCAAACAATTTGGGAGTATTCCGGGATTGGATTAATAATTTTAGTTATTTTAATTTTTACAACTTCCTGGGGCGGATAGCCGTAATTTATAAGAAGAAAAAGGGGAGAGAGGTGAAGAGAATTAAGCCCATAATTAACCTATAATAAGTAGAGCATTTTCACAGAATTATAGGATATTTTTCACGAAACAGCAATTTTATTCTTTGAGTGCTAATTATTTACTGATACACATTGATATAGTAGCTGTGAACGAATGTGGATAACTGGGAGAGAGGGTTCAGCGACTATTATCTTTCATTAACAATCCGTAAATATTATTCATATTCAGTCCTCGGACGATTATTTTCTTTATTATCCTCTCTCATGAAGATCGAGTAAACTATTATGTCGCACAATAATACTTTTGCGACGTAATTAAGAAAACAAAGGGAAGTGGTTCTTAAGTCTTTTATTGTTCTGACATTAATAATATTTTGTTCGTTGAGAAAATATAATCTTGGACTTTTGTCTTATCATTGTTCTCTTTTCTTCTTATAATGGCCAAAAATGCTCTTCGAAGAAAACCCGAAACGTAAGAAATTTATTTCATAAATTTCAACGTTTTTAATAATTGGTTTTCGAGGCTTTATATAGGGGCATTAACTATACTGGTTAGGTCAGAAAAAGCCGTCCTGGGGCATTGTACGAGGTCATTATATTTGTTAGAATACTTGCTGTGTCAAATAAGAGTTTACTGATTGGAGTCGATATAGACGGAACGTTGGTTCTGTCGATTGATAAAAAGAAAGTATGGTTTAAAAATTAAGACAACGGATTTAACTTCTTACTGGTTGGAGAAAACTCCTAAATTAAAAAAGATACCCGGTATTAAAGAATTTGTTTGGGATATTTTCAAGAAACCCTTTATTTATCAAACTGCTAGGCCAATAAAAAGTTTACTTTATTACCGCTCGGCCCAAGGACACTTTATGCATAATAACAAAGGAATGGTTTAAACTAAATGATTTAGGGTGGGTATGCAAACGAATTGTTTTCAGTGACTCTTTTACGACTGACCGCAGGATTTTTAAATCCCAAGTCGCTCGGCAACTCAAACTTCAAATTAATTCACCTTGGAACAAGAAGGTCAGCTTTAAAGAAAAAGTGTTTCGTGTTGATAATTGGGAACAGATAGACAGAATAGTCGAAAATACTGCTTTAAAACAAGTAAAATAAAGATCTTGCATAACGTCGCACAATGTTGTAGGGTAATGGTATGCCGGAACAGAATTTAAATAAATTAATTGAACAATATTTAGAATATTTAGAGGTGGAAAAGAATTGCTCCCTTTTGACAATCCGCGATTACCGCCATTATTTGACTCGTTTTTCCCAATGGCTCTCCCCTACTTCACTGTCCCCGTCTGTGAAAAAAATTGATCTTGAAACAGTGAAAAAATACCGTTTGTATCTTGCTCATTTGAGCCGCGGACAAGGTCTAACCCTGTCAAGGCAGACCCAAGCCTATCACGTTATCGCTCTACGGTCCTTTCTGCGATGGCTGATCAAGAACGATTATGAGGCTCTATCTCCTGACAAAATAGATTTACCGAAAATGGAGAGCCGGAGTTTGAAATTTTTAGACGCCGATCAGTTAACACGTTTACTAAATCAGCCAAGTGTTGGGAATATTAGAGGCTTAAGAGACAAGACGATTTTGGAAACTTTATTTTCCACCGGTTTGCGGGTTTCCGAGTTGGTTGGATTGAACCGCGAAACGATTAATCTGGAACGCCGAGAGTTTGGCGTTATCGGCAAGGGCCGGAAGGCCCGGGTTGTCTTTTTGTCGGAATCGGCCGCCGATTGGTTGGGTCGTTATTTAAAAGAAAGGCTGGATTCCTGGAAACCTTTATTCATCAGATACCCTAAAAAAGTTGATCCGGCAGTTGACGGAGAAAAAATGCGTCTGTCCGTCCGCTCAATTCAGAGGATCGTGGAAAAATATGTTAAAAAAGCCAAACTGCCGATGAAGGCGACACCCCATTCGCTGCGTCATAGCTTTGCAACTGACCTATTAATAGCCGGAGCGGATATCAGATCGGTTCAGGAGATGTTAGGACATAAAAATATCAGTACGACTCAAATCTATACTCATGTGACCAATAAACAATTAAGAGAAGTTCACGAAATGTTTCATGGAAAGGGAAAATAGGTAGCTGGCAAACTGGTTGTCTGGTCCACTGGTTTACCAGAATACTAGACAACTAGAAAACTAGCAAATCAACAGAAAGTCACAGGGTTTCGTAGGAGAGAGTGATGGAGATTTTAATTTCTTGTTCTCCTGGAGCAACCTTAGTTTCTTCTTGATCGGTAGCCTTACCGGTCGTAGCCGCGTTAAGATATAAAGGACGAATACTCGGAGTCGTTGCTTCCTGAACATCAATTAATTTTCCCAATTTCAAACCGCTAACGTTAGCCAGATCTTGAGCCTTTTGTTTAGCTTGTTTAACCGCTTCTTCCCTGGCCTGTTTTTGAAGTTCTTTTAATTTGTCATCATTGACAGAGAATTGCAGATTGCCTACTAAATTTGCGCCATCGGCAGTAGCAATATCAATTACCTCATTTATTTTATCAAAATCAGTAACCTTGACTTCTAAATTAGTATTAATTTGGTAACCAGTGATTCCGCCTTTGCCCGAACTCCAGTCATAAGTTGGGTTTAAATTATAATTTATAGTTTTAATATTTTTATCCGGTATTCCCAATTTTTTTAGATCTTCCTGAATTTTTTTAATGGTTAGGTTGGCTTCAGTCTGGGCTTCTTTAACCGTTGGTTTGGAAATGGTAATTCCCAGATTAATCGTGGCCGTATCGGGAACGGCGGTGACACTCCCCTCTCCGGAAACGCTAAAAACATTGGTTTTATTGGTAATAATGGAATTGACAGAAAGAGGTAAGGGGCCAAAAAATTTGAGCAAAGCAAGGATTGCAAGTGAAATCAACAGGATTTGTCCGCAGCGTTTCATTAATTAAGAATAGTAAAATTTCTCGTAAGTGTCAATGATCAGACATTCCGGGAATGAACTAGGTTCGCATTCCGGTAATTTCTATTTTATTCAAATGTCTGGTGCTTAATTTGATCTAAGGTTTTTTGGTAATCTGCTTGATCGTAAACAAAATCTTTATAATCCTCGGGTTTTTTGAATTGGTTCAATACGATTTCTTTTTGACAACGAGAAACAGGAGAATTATTAATATATTCGGGAAACGAGGAATAAGGGTATTTCTCCAACGCAACAAAATCTTTAACCAAGAAAGAAGAATATGGATTTAAATGAATGTATCTTGAAACATGAAGAAGCTGCTGATCAGACGTAATTCTGGTAGCTTGGAATCTTCCCTCAAAGAGCCCCCCTTTTCGTTCAGTTTTAATATTAAAATAATGGGAATAACTATCAGATATTTTCCTTGAGAATTTTTCAATTCCATTTTCCATTAATTGTCTCAATAATAAATGAAAATGTGTTGGCATCAAACAATATGCGATGATTTCAATCAAATGTTTTTTATTTTTAGCAAATTCTTTAAGTATTTGGTTTCTTATATCAATGGTGAGGCTTAAAAACTTGGAATATCTGACGGGTATTTCGGAATTTTGGTAAAACAGCATTAATTCGATAAATTTTTGATAGTCATATTGTGTTTTAAAAATAGGGATGGATCCGGTTCCTCGATTTAGAACATGGAAGATTTCATTTGTAGCAAGGGGAATTATTCTGGCAGGCATATATAAATAAAATATAGAGAACTTTTACCGGAATGTCAAGCTAATCCATTCCCGGAATGTCCGAAGAAAAAAAGATGACAAGGGAGATAGAGTTGGGATGGGCTTGTCATCTGGAAATCTGGTCAGTCGGTACCGTCGGGTTGGGGGATATTGGAAAGCATAAATTGATATTCCAAGGCCAAGGCCACGGCAACAAGATCGGTCTTACTAACTTTAATAGTTAGGGTATGATTTTCCAGTTCAACCGGAAAACGAACAAAATATCCGATTGTGTCCGTTGTAAAGCTGGAAATATCTATCATGGTACCTTTTCGCTCAAGTTCGGTTGTGATAGATTGAAAAGGCCAGAAACACTGTAAACTCGGATCTCCGTGGCAACTCAGGAAAGTTCTAAGATAGCTACCCGGAATATCTACACTCAATTGTTCCTGAACTTTTGGATGAAGAACCTCGATACGAACAACTTTCTTTTCCTCATCCCACCAAAGGGTCAAATCTCCTTCTCCGACCAAAAACGGGATAACCATTTTCAAGTGACGATGGTTATTATCGCCTGCCATGGAATTCCTCCTATCTCCCTTGTTTAGTTAAACTACTTCACTGCAATTTCCAGTGATTGGAGGAATTGTATACCTTTATGGATTCTGAATCAAGTTCAGAATGACTGTTAAAGGAAAGTTAGAGGAAATTAAAGGAGGTTATTCTTCAGTTTCTTCTTCTTTTTCCAAACAGGTCACGCCGGCAACGGTGTCGGTGGAGTCGGAAAAGCGCATCAGGATTACGCCTTGAGTTGCCCTTCCTAATTGGGGAATATTCTTTAATGGAAGTTTGATAACTTGGGCCGATCGGCTGGTCATAATCACCTGCTCAATATTTTCGTCAACCATTCTTGCGCAGGAAATCTTGCCGGTTTTTGGCGTCACTTCGGCCACTTTGACTCCCATTCCCCCTCTTTTTTGAAGCGGAAACTCTGACAAATCCGTTCTTTTTCCTATCCCCTTTTCCATAATCACCAGAATATCTTTAAAGAATTTTCTTCTTTTGTCAGTTGGAACCGTGAATTGGGAAGGAAAAACTTCCATCCCCACAACATAATCATCCGGTTTTAGCAAAACACCGCGAACGCCCATCGTGTCTCTAGCGGTCGACCTGATATCATTCTCGGAAAATTTGATTGATTTGCCTTCGTGAGAAATCAAAAGCACTTGATCATCGCCTGACGTCACGTGCGCCCAGCAAAGCGAATCGTTTGGTACCAGTTTAATAGCAATTAAACCGGACAGTCGGATATTTTTATAATTTTCAAGAGAGGTTTTTTTAACCGTGCCTTTATTAGTTACCAGAAGGAGGAATTTTTGTTTTTCTCTTTCTTCGTTGCTGGTAGTGAGAATTGACTGGATTTGCTCGCCGGTTTCAATATTAATCAAGTTAATAATCGCTTGGCCTTTGGCTTGTCTGCTTGCTTCGGGCAGATCCCAAACGCGGAGTTGAAAAACCCGGCCTTTGTCGGTGAAAAACAAAATATTATCGTGAGTATTGGCAGATAATATCTTGTCAATTTCGTCTTCTTCCTTGGTTGTCATTCCCATCACGCCTTTGCCGCCTCGGCGCTGGGAGCGGAAAGTATTTCTGGCAACTCGTTTGATATAGCCTGTTTGAGTAATAGTAATCAGTGTTTCTTCTTTCGGGATAAGATCTTCTTCGGAAAATTCACCCAGTTTTTGGGGATAAACACGGGTTTTGCGCTCGTCATGATATTTTTCTTTTAAATGGATCAGTTCAGTTTTGACAACCTCCAGTATTTTACCAGGATCGGCCAACAGATCTTCCAAATAAGCAATCGTTTCCTGAATCATTTTATATTCGTCTTCGATTTTTTGCCGTTCCAAATGGGCCAGCTTGCGAAGCTGCATATCCAAAATGGCCACTGCCTGAATTTCGGACAAATCGAATCTAACCATCAAATTCTTTTTGGCTTCTTCGGCATCTTCCGATTCTCTGATTGTTTTAATAACGGCGTCCAAATGATCCAGGGCGATAATTAAACCTTCCAGAATATGGGCCCTGGCTCTGGCTTCTTTTAATTCATACTCACTTCTTTTGGTGACAATTTCATGGCGGTGGCGGAGAAAATAAGTCAAAATTTGCTTTAAATTGAGAGTTTGGGGCGTACCGTCAACCAAAGCGACAAAATTGGCCGGAAAAACGGTTTGGAGATTGGTTAATTTGTAAAGATTATTTAAAACCGCCTTTGGTCTGGCATCTCTTTTTAATTCCACCACCACTCTAATCCCGTGCCGGTCGGATTCGTCGCGCAAATCGGAAATACCGTCCAGTTTTTTGTCCTTAACCAATTCGGCAATTCTTTTAACCATATCAGCTTTATTAACCTGGAAAGGAATTTCGGTGATAATGACTTGAAATTTTCCTGCTTTGGTTTCTTCAATTTCGGCTTTGCCTCGAATAACGATTCGTCCTCGTCCGGTAGCGTAAACTTCTTTAATCGCTTCGGCGTCAAAAATTTCCCCGCCGGTTGGGAAATCGGGTCCTTTAAGATATTTCAATAATTCTTCAACCGTAATTTCGCTGTCAAACCGGAAAGGATGCTGGGGATCAGAAGCAACCGGTTTTTCAATCATTGCGCAGACGGCATCAACGACTTCGCTTAAATTATGAGTCGGAATTTTTGTCGCCATCCCAACGGCAATCCCGTCAGAACCCATTAATAAAAGATTAGGCAGTTTTGCCGGAAGGTAGACCGGTTCTTTTAAAGTCGCATCGAAATTATCAATAAAAGGAACGGTTTCTTTTTCAATATCAATCAATAATTCTGGGCA
>Ga0210051_1002657_pt1 | contig 17939 bp, 14 predicted proteins | sample CryGey092014_all_FD_185464 | JGI IMG/M metagenome (GOLD analysis project Ga0210051, IMG submission 185464) | Groundwater microbial communities from aquifer - Crystal Geyser CG23_combo_of_CG06-09_8/20/14_all (SPAdes) (version 2) | ecosystem: Environmental > Aquatic > Deep subsurface > Groundwater... | reverse complement strand
GTTTAATCCTAAATGGAGAGATTTAAGCAAGGAGTTTTTAGGAGATGCTGAATCCCCTGAACTTAATTCAGGGCCAGGGTCAGCATGACAATATTGGTGAGTAGTTACATCTTTTATTTAGCTCTCAGCCTTTTTTCTATGGCTTGAGCATGAGCATCAAGTCCTTCAGCTTTAGCCATTACTGTAGCCGACTGACTTAGTTTCTGCATAGTGGTCTTATCCAAAGCAATGATGTTACTGACTTTCAAGAAGTCGGCAACACTCAGCGGAGAGCTGAAACGGGCACTACCACCTGTGGGCAAGACATGACTGGGACCAGCGACATAATCCCCCAGAACCACAGGGGAACTTTCACCAACGAAAATACAGCCGGCATTATGCACCTTAGCAACCAGATTGGCGGCGTTAGCTACCATAAGGGAGAGGTGCTCGGGGGCAAAAAGGTTGGCAAGCTCAATGGCTTCATCAACATCGTCAACAAGCACGATTATGCCTTTGTCAATAGCCTGAGCAGCAATAGAGCGCCTATTTAGTTTCTCCAGTTGCAGAACGAGTTCATTGTCCACTTCTTCAGCTAGTTCAGCCGAGGTGGTTATCAGGATGACGGAAGCTAAAGGATCATGCTCAGCTTGAGCTAGAAGGTCAGCAGCGCAAAAACCTGGATTAGCTGTGTTGTCAGCAATGACGAATATCTCACTCGGTCCCTCCAGTCCATCAATAGCTACCACACCATAAACCATTTTTTTAGCCAAAGTCACAAAGATATTTCCCGGACCGCAAATCTTATCCACCCTGGGTATTGATTCGGTGCCAAAAGCTAAAGCAGCGATAGCTTGGGCGCCGCCAACCTTGAAAATTTTGTTGACTTTAGCAATATCAGCAGCCACAAGTGTAGGTGTCGGAACTTTGCCATCCTTACCCGGAGGTGAAACCATGAATATTTCTGGCACGCCTGCCACCTTGGCTGGTATAGCCATCATCAAAACTGTAGATGGGTAAGTAGCACTGCCGCCAGGGACATATAGCCCTACACTATCCAGAGGACAAATCTGTTGCCCTAGATGGTTATCAATACTAATCTTACCGGCCTTGCACTTCAAGGCAGAATGGAAGTCGTGTATTCTCTTGGCTGCTAACTCCAATGCTGAGATGAGTTCCCGACCCTGAACTTGTTTCAGGGCTATGTCATAGGCTGCCTTAATTTCTTCTTTGCTCACTTCCAGGGAGCGAAGTTCAACACCATCCAGTTTTTTGGTGTAATAGAGGAGAGCCTCATCGCCCTTGTTACGCACATCAATAATAATTTGCTCTACCACTTCTTGGGGAGAAAGCTCTTTGCCAAAGAGTTGTTTTATCTGTGTTGTTAGCTCCGGTGAGGGGACAAAGGATGCCCAGTAGCTTCTTCTGGAGAGTAATTCTTTCGCTTTATTGAAACCTTTGATCTTTATCATGGTAATTGTTTCCTAACTACTCACCAATATTGTCATGCTGAACTTGATTCAGCATCTCTCCCGTCAAGGGAGAGGGGATATATGAGATTGAAATTTCTGAACAAGCAATTCAATTTTCTCCCTTTTACTTGGCAGGTCAATACTATTTTTGTTTCCGATTAGACAGGCAGTAGACTGGAAAAGCACCTCAATAATCTTTAATCTGTGCTCGGCAAGGGTCCTCCCTGTTTGGGTATTGTCAATGAGCAGGTCAGCATCTTCAGGTAGAAAAGCCTCACTCGCTCCCCAGGTAGGTATTAGCTTATAGGGGTTGATATGGCTATCTCGAAGATATTTATCGGCAACATTTATGTATTCTGAAGCTACTCTAATTGGGGTAAGTTTGCCACTCTGGACGAGCGCTCTCAACTCAGCAATGTTATTTACAGGAATATCCTGGCTTATTGCTACCACAATTTTGACCTTGCCAAAGCCCAGGTCGAGCAATTCCTTTACCGGACTGGAGGGAAAACGGTAAAGGTGCTCCAGCAACCAGTCCTTGCCGGTTATGGCTAAATCGAAATTGCCATTGGCCACCTGAAGTGGCATATCCTGAGGTCTGATCATCTTAATACCAAGCCAATCTAAATCCGAGACCGGGCGGCGGGTTTTTACCTCTCCAGAATATCCCTGGAAGTTGAGCCCAGTTTGCTCTAGAAATTGTGAGGTAGGCTCCTGTTGATGCCCATCAGGCAAGGCTAGCTTAATTTCTTTTATTTGCCAGTAGCCCTGAACTTGTTTCAGGGCAGATTTTAAGGGCTGTTCATAGTAGTTGCCTGATTTATCAGGCGGGAAAGCCCAATAAATTGGGCAACTACTCAGGGTTGCAACGAATCTAGTACTTAAACGTTCTAATATTTGGCTTAAATCTTTACTCTCCAGACTTTTCCGGTTGCCAATAAGATAGGCTGTTACTGGAAGTAATTCTGCCAGAGAGACTAAACCTTGTGCCTTCAGGTCACTTTCGTTTTTTTGCCACAATATAGCTATATCAGCATTCTCGGGAGGATAAACTTCAGCCGCTCCCCATACAGGAAAAATCTTAAATCTCCTTATCCTGAGATTCAAAGCCAGAGACTCAGCCAGGTTAGAATACTCACTTACGATACGATAATCGCCTTGCCTGGGTAGCTCGCTAAGGCGGGATATCCCTGTTTCGCTGCTGGCTGCTACATATATGGTGCCTTCACCATAGTCCAGGCTTGATACTTTGACAAGAGCACTTGCCGGATACTTTGTCTGTAATTCTTGAATCCAGTCCAGACCACATATACCTAAGTCGTAGTTTCCTATTGCCACCTGTACAGGAATATCCTTTTCCTGGAGCACCTTAGCGGAAAGATAAGGGAATCTTGTTGAGTCAAGCCGATACTGCCTTGTTTTTTCGTTATAATCCGCGAAGCCCAGGTCCAGCTCGTTAAGTAATCTCGCTGTGGATGTGAGAAATCTACCCTTAGGCAAGGCAAACTTGATAGGCTGATATTTCATAATGTCATTGCGAGGAGTGTCAGCGACGAAGCAATCTCTCATTTCGTACCTATTGCATCAAGGACCTCTGCCAGAGAGGTTACGCTTCGCTGTTGTCGTTGCTTACAGTCTTTGAGTATAAACGGCTTCTTGGCAGAAACTGAGATAACCCAGCGATAGCCATTTCTTTCCTGCTCACTACCCTGAAACAAGTTCAGGGCAAGCTCTGTTGCGTGCCCGGCATCACGAAGTGACTGAGCCAGAGTAAAGCATGTCCTTGCTACCTCTGTAGTTAGTTCCTCTCCTTTAACCAAGATCTCAACCTCACCTCTGTTTTCCAGCGGAAGCAATTTCATTATAGGATCAACATAAAGAGCAAATCCGCAGGATGGGATGTTTTCCCCTCCCATAAGTGGAATTAAGTCATCATACCTTCCCCCTCCAGCTATTTTTTCCCCACCTGACAATATCTCAAAGCAAACTCCAGTGTAATACTCAAAGCCGTGCATTGCTGTAATGTCAATCTCGTAACTATAGTCAAGACTCTCTAACAAAGCAGCAATATTCATAAAATCGCCTAGAGCTAACTTGAAATTTGGCGAAGCATGTTGAAACAAAGCCCCAAGATTTTGCAAAAAATTACTCGATTTGCCTTTGAGACTGACAATCTGGGATAGAACACCGCTAAGCTCGGCGTTAGTTGTCTTTGCCTCCGCTAATGCCCGCCAATCTCCTTCTAAGATACGATTTGTTACTTTGGACTCTTCATCAGGACCAAGCTTTAGCTCTCGGATTAACGCCTTAATTAAGCCAGCATGAGACAATTGTAACTCAATATCCTTGATACCAAGCTTACGTAAAACATCTTGAGCCAATAAAATTGCCTCAACATCGGCAACAAACCCGCCACCACCTAAAAACTCAGCGCCACATTGCCAGCGCTCCCTATTTTCTCTGCCCGTTTCCTCAAAAGCAAAGATATTAGTAATATAGAAAAATCTGGCTATCTTTTGTTCGCTGAGGTTATCAATATAAAGCCGGGCTAGAGGAATAGTGCCATCCGGCTTCAAGACCACTCTTTCACCACTCCAGCCATCCCAATCAAGGAAAGAATATGCCCTGCCCAGCATGCTCGGGATGAGCGTTCCTGTAGCCGTAAACAGGTGGAGATATTCTATAGTCGGTGTTCTCACTTCCTGATACCCCCACCCCAAGCAGCACCTTCGAAAAGTATCTTCAATGTAACGAAAACGTAACATGTCATCGGGAAGTAGATCCCGCATTCCCTTGCTTTTTTGGTTTTTCATGCGCTTATTCTACAATAAGCTATGTTCCCCTTCAATGAGAGAGCGTTTAGCAACTGTCATGCCGAACTCGTTTCGGCATCTCACGAGACCCTGAAACAAGTTCAGGGTGACAAGGAGGAAAGCATTATTAAACAACCTCTCAATGATAAATTTGTCAGGTTGACTTGTTTGGTCTATAATTAAACAAAGGCTGAAGTTAAATGCTGAGAACCATCAGGATTGTGCTTAAGTTTTTCCTCTTTACCATGCTGGTACTTCCTGTAGCGGCGGGACTGGGCGGCAGTATAATTAGTGCCTCCAGCTCACAAATTGAGATCCTTCGCGTAGAAGGTACGATAGTGCCAGTAATAGCTGATTATATAGATAGAGGTATAACTCGTGCTGAAGAACAAAATGCTGTCGCTTGTATTATTGAACTGAACACACCAGGGGGGCTTCTCGATTCCACAGAGAAGATAGTCCAGAGAATAATGAATGCCAAAGTACCGGTGGTAGTTTATGTTTCTCCCAAGGGTGCTTGGGCTGCTTCAGCAGGAACTTTCATTACTTTGTCTGCCCATATAGCGGCTATGACACCAGGTACTACCATTGGTGCTGCCCATCCCGTAAGTGGTGGAGGACAGGAAATACCGGAAGATCAAATGAAAAAAATAGTGGAATTCTCAGCCAAGTGGATGAGGACGATTGCTGAGGAGCGCGGCCGCAATATGGAAGAAGCTGAATTGGCAGTGACAGAAAGCAAATCATTCACCGATGTTGATGCCCTGAATAAGAATCTTGTTGACCTGCGCGCTGAGAGCTTAGAAAGTCTTATCTCACAAATTAATGGTAGAAGGGTTGTCTTAGCCGGTGGCAAAGAGGTTACCATTGATACCACAGGCTATGAGACCGCCAGGAATGAGATGAATGCTATCGAGCGTTTATTGCAGATAATCAGTGATCCCAATATTGCTTATATCCTGTTTACCCTGGCTACAATAGGATTAATCACCGAGATTTCTAACCCAGGCATGATTTTCCCCGGGGTTGTTGGCGGCATCAGCTTATTCCTGGCCTTTTATTCATTAGGTGTACTCGAGGCTTACCCCGGTGGTATAGCACTTATATTGCTTGGCATAGGACTGCTCGTAGCGGAGCTTTTTATTACTAGCTTTGGACTGCTGACTGCCGGAGGTATAGCTTCATTGGTTATTGGCTCGTTAATTCTGTTCAGCGGTAGCCCGGGTATAGAAATAAGTCGTGGCTTAATTGCCGGAGTAACAGCCGGCATTGCTGCCTTTTTCATCTTTGTTATTGGTGCTATTATCAGGGGTCAGAGGCGTGCCAAAGCTACTGGTGCTGAAGGAATGGTAGGAAAGTTGGCTATAGCCAAAACACCTCTTACACCCGAAGGTAAGGTCCTTGCTGAAGGCGAGCTCTGGACAGCGAGGACTGAAGGGGATAGAATAGCGCGCGGTGAGGAGGTAATAATAAGCAAGGTGGAAGGATTGAAGCTGCGGGTGAGGAGAAAATCTAAAGAATAGGAGGGCGATATCTATGGAAATAAGCGGACCAATTATCATAGGCATAATCTTTGGCGTAGCCGTCATTATCTCTGTTATTTATGCTATCATTCAGGGACAAAAGCGAAAACTTACTGCCGGTGTTGAAGACATGATAGGGAAGGTAGCCATAGCACAAACAACCATCAATCCCAAAGGTAAAGTTTTGGCTGAAGGTGAATTGTGGACGGCCATAGCTGAAGGTGATAAGATAGAAGCTGGAGAGGAGGTCATTATAGCTAGAGTAGAAGGATTGAAATTATGGGTAATGAAAAAATCTAAAGAAAAGAAGGAGGAAAAATGAATGCAACTATCTATCTCATTATTGCTGTAGTAGTAATAATACTTCTATCGGCAGCCATCAAAATTGTTCAAGAGTATGAAAGAGGGGGCGTTTTCCGCCTGGGTAGATTCGTTGGCCTCAGGGGACCAGGGCTGGTTTTCCTTATACCTTTTATTGAGCGTATGAGGAAGATGGACCTTCGTGTCGTCACTATGGATGTTCCTTCACAGGAATGCATTACTGTGGACAATGTGACTGTTAAAGTTGATGCCGTCGTCTATTTCCGTGTGGTAGATGCCGCCAACGCTATTCTCAAGGTATATGATTACGCCAAGGCAACCTATTTACTGGCGCAAACCACTTTGAGAAATGTTGTCGGACAATCTGCATTGGATGAGCTATTGGCTCAACGCGACCGGCTTAATGCAAAGATTCAGGTAAGCGTTGACGAAGGCACAGATCCCTGGGGCATAAAGGTGAGTATGGTAGAGGTCAAGAATGTGGAATTGCCCGAAACAATGCAGCGAGCTATGGCGGCCCAGGCTGAAGCAGAGCGGGATAGGCGAGCCAAAGTTGTTCACGCTGAAGGTGAATATCAGGCAGCAGAAAAACTTGCTGATGCAGCCCGTATTATCTCAACCCAGCCAGCAGCTCTTACGCTTCGCTACTTACAAACATTGGGTGCCATTGCTACGGAAAAAACTAATACTATACTGTTTCCTTTGCCCATAGACATGCTAACTCCTTTCCTAGCTCGAGCTAACCCTGAGAAGAAATAGCAAGCTGCCGACAAAAGGGCAAGTAGTATGACAAGCAAAACTAAGCAGGAGTGGCGTGAGGGCTGTTTAGCTCCAGTAATAAAGCGCTCTCCTGAACGGCAGGATAAATTTGAAACTACCTCGGGCATAGAACTAGATACTGTTTACACTCCCGAGGATTTGGTAGATTTCCGCTATGTTAGGGATTTAGGTTACCCCGGTGAGTATCCCTTTACCCGAGGCGTCCAACCAAACATGTATCGGGGCAGGATATGGACAATACGCCAATATGCCGGTTTTGGCAGTGCTGAGGAAACTAACCAGCGCTATCGCTATCTCCTGGAACAGGGACAAACGGGCTTAAGTGTCGCCTTTGACCTACCCACGCAAATTGGCTACGACTCTGACTATCCACAAGCTAAAGGTGAGGTGGGCAAGGTCGGTGTCGCCATAGACAGTCTCCAGGATATTGAGACGCTATTTCAGGGGATACCTCTGGGTAAGGTAAGTACCTCAATGACGATAAATGCTACTGCCCCTGTACTTCTTGCCATGTATATTGCTTTAGGGAAAAAGCAGGGAGTTGACCCGAGCAAACTGGAGGGCACTGTTCAGAACGATATACTTAAAGAATATATCGCCCGGGGTACTCATATCTTCCCACCTCGTCCTTCCATGCGTTTGACTACGGATATATTCGCCTATTGTGCCAAAAACATTCCCCGCTGGAACACTATCAGCATCAGTGGTTATCATATACGAGAAGCAGGCTCCACTGCTGCTCAAGAAATCGGTTTTACTCTGGCTAATGGTATCGCTTATGCTAAAGCAGCCATTGATGCCGGGCTTGAGGTGGATTCCTTTGCCCCAAGACTATCATTCTTCTTTAATAGTCATGTCAACTTTTTTGAGGAAATAGCCAAATTCAGAGCAGCACGGCGCCTTTGGGCTAAGATTATGAAAGAGCGATTTGGCGCTAAGGATTCTCGTTCTTGGATGCTCCGTTTCCATACTCAAACTGCCGGATGCAGCCTTACGGCACAGCAGCCATACAACAATATCGTACGGACAACATTACAAGGTTTGGCTGCCACGCTGGGAAGCACACAGTCACTACATACCAACTCATTTGACGAAGCCTATGCTCCTCCTTCGGAGGAAGCAGTAACAGTAGCAGTAAGGACTCAACAAATTTTAGCCCACGAAAATGACATTGGCAATGTGGTTGATCCCCTTGGCGGTTCTTACTACATAGAGTATCTTACTAATGAGTTAGAGAATAAAGCCAGTGAATACATTGCCAAAATTGACAACCTCGGCGGAGCGGTTGTTGCTATCGAGCAAGGATATCAACAGAGAGAAATTCAGGACGCCTCTTATAGCTATCAAAGGGAGGTTGAAAGTGGCCAGCGAGCTGTAGTGGGAGTAAACAAGTTCGTTTCCCCTTATCCCAAGATAACAGGACTGATTCGAGTTAAGCCAGAGGTGGAAAAAAGGCAACGAGAAAGGCTTGCTCAGCTTAAAAAAGAAAGAGACAACAGTAAAGTCAGTCAAACTCTCCGCTGTCTAGAAGATGTGGCTAGAGGCAAGGACAATACTATGCCAGCTTTTCTTGAATGCGTGGAAGCCTATGCTACCTTAGGCGAGATATGCGATGTGTTGCGCAAAATTTTCGGTACGCAGAGGGAATTTTTGGTCTTTTAACCTGAACTTGTTTCAGGTCTGAATCAAGAGATAAGGAAATGACAAGCAAAACTAAGCAGGAATGGCGTGAGAATTGCTTAGCTCCAGTGGTAAAGCGTTCTCCCGAGCGGCAGAATAAATTTGAAACTACTTCAGATATAGAACTGGATACTGTTTACACTTCAGAGGACTTGACTGGCTTTGATTATCTTGAAGACTCGGGCTATCCTGGTGAGTATCCCTTTACTCGAGGGGTCCAACCGAACATGTATCGGGGTAGAATATGGACAATGCGGCAATATGCTGGCTTTGGGTCTGCCGAAGAAACTAACCAGCGCTATCGCTATCTCCTGCAAGAAGGACAATCCGGTTTAAGCGTCGCCTTTGACTTACCGACACAAATTGGCTACGACTCTGATCACCCATTAGCTAGAGGCGAAGTGGGTAAAGTTGGTGTTGCCGTAAACAGCTTGCAGGATATGGAAATTATATTTGACGGTATATCTTTAGATAGAATCAGCACCTCTATGACCATAAATGCCACATGTGCTCCTATTCTTGCTATGTATATTGCAGTAGCCAAGAAACAGGGACTGGCGCTAGATAAATTAGATGGCACCACTCAAAATGATATCCTCAAAGAATATATTGCCAGGGGTACTTATATCTTCCCACCAAAACCTTCAATACGCTTGATTGCCGATACAGCAGCATACTGCAGCAAATACCTTCCTCGCTGGAATTATATTAATATTGCTGGCTATCATATACGAGAGGCAGGTGCTACCGCCACCCAGGAAATTGGTTTTACCCTGGCTGATGCTATTGAGTATGTAAAGGCAATTGTGGATACGGGACTGGACGTAGATTCTTTTGCCCCTAGAATATCCTTTATTTTCCAGACTCACAACAATTTCTTTGAGGAGATAGCCAAGTTAAGGGCACTAAGGCGTCTCTGGGCAAAGATAATGAAGGAGAGATTCGGAGCCAAAAATCCCCGCTCCTGGATGTTCCGCACTCATATCCAAACTGGAGGTGTAACACTTACCAGCCAACAGCCCATGAATAATATTGCCAGAGCTACAGTTCAGGCTTTGGCGGCAGTGTTGGGGGGCATACAGTCTCTGGCGGTCTCCTGTTATGATGAAGGACATTGCATTCCCACTGAGGAGTCGGTTCGGCAGTCGTTGCGCTTGCAGCAGATTCTAGCCTATGAAAGTGGCGTCACCGATGTTGTTGACCCTCTTGGCGGTTCTTATTATATAGAATGGCTTACTGACGAACTGGAAAAGAGGGGTGCCGAGTATATTGCTAAGATTGATAGTCTTGGTGGTGCCGCAGCGGCTATCGAACAGGGATACCAACAGAAGGAAATACAGGAGTCTTCCTACCGCTACCAGAAAGAAATTGAAAGTGGCCAGCGTATCGTGGTGGGAATTAATAAATTTATCTCCCCCTCTCCTAAAATAACATTGCTAAGAGTCGGTCCAGAAGTAGAAATAAACCAGAAGAATAAGCTAGCCAAACTCAAGAAAAACAGGGATAATACCAAGGTTAATCAAACGCTTAAGCGTTTGGAGAATGTCGCCCAAAACAATGACAACACAATGCCAGCTTTTCTCGAGTGTGTTGAAGCCTATGCCACCCTGGGCGAGATGTGTGATGTATTGCGTAATGTTTTCAGTACTCAAAGAGAATTCCTAGTTGTTTAGAAGGAGGATGAACGAACTATGGCAAAGCAGGGGAAAATTCGTGTTCTTATAGCTAAACCAGGGCTGGATGGACATGACCGTGGTGCCAAAGTTGTTGCCCGGGCTCTGCGTGACGCTGGTATGGAAGTAATTTATAGCGGAATTAGGCAAACCCCAGAAATGATTGTTGAGGCGGCCGTTCAAGAAGATGTAGATGTCGTCGGCTTAAGCATTTTATCTGGAGCTCACTTAGAGTTACTACCCCTGGTCACAAAAGGTTTGAAGAAAAAAGGGAGAGGCGATGCATTGGTTATTGCCGGGGGCATAATACCTGAAGATGACGTTCCTGCTTTACAGCAGGCGGGTGTGAAAGCTGTCTTTGGCCCGGGTGCACCGACAAAAGATATCATAGATTTCATTAAGAAAGAATCAGCCAAATAACCCTGAAACAAGTTCAGGGGTATCAGGATTTACCCTGAGCGATACCCACAAGGTAAGTTAAATCCTGAGTTCCTTTCTCTCTCATAAAATTTTCTATGCCCTCCAATATAGTAAGGCTGATTTGAGGATTAGTTAAATTGGCGGTGCCAATCTGCACTGCGCTAGCCCCACACATAATAAATTCTAAGGCATCTCTGCTAGAAGCAATGCCACCACAACCTATAACGGGAACATGGACAACTTTAGCCACCTCATAAACCATGTAAAGAGCCAGGGGTTTGATGGCAGGGCCAGAAAGCCCACCGGTTATATTACCCAAACAAGGCTTTCTTTTATCTATATCAATGGCCATTCCTTTTACTGTGTTGATCAAAGATATAGCATTGGCTCCTGCCTCTTCCACTGCTAAAGCAATTTCTTTAATATCGGTTACATTAGGGCTTAATTTGATTATAAGGGGTAAGCTACTTATGTTTTTGACTGCTGAAGTTACCTCAGCAGCAAGTTTGGGACTTATGCCAAACTCCATCCCACCTGCTGAGATGTTGGGACAGCTAATATTGATCTCAATGCCACTTATCCCCGGTACCCCTTCTAATCTTTGCGCTACGCCAACATATTCTTCTACTACTTCCCCGGCAACATTAACAATGACTGGAACCTGCCAGTTTGCCCATATCGGTGCTTTTTCCCTGACTAACGCCTCAACACCGATATTTTCTAAGCCCACAGAATTAAGCAGTCCGCTGGCAGTCTCCACTAATCGTGGCTGGGGATTACCTTTTCTGGGCATAAGAGTTGTCCCTTTGCAAATAATAGCTCCTAACCTTTGTATGTCAATAAAGTCGGCGTACTCCGTGCCATAACCAAAGGTGCCAGCAGCAACCATCACCGGATTAGACAGGAGTAACCCCTTGGGATGATGAGGAGCTAGTTGGATATGGAGATTCAATTTGGCCTCGGCGCTACAATTCCAGCCCTGAACTCGTTTCAGGGTTAAGGGGAAAAGGTGCGTGACAGCGAGGGCATATCTTGGCATAGCATGCGCGGCAAACCCTCTTATAGCACAGTGGGCACTCATAACATTGGCGACAAAGTTGATGTAATTTTTCGTCACAGAAGTAGATTTCTTCGATAGTGTTAAGACATGCTTCACAGACGGGCAATTCTATTTCTTTTAACAGGGGATTCCACAGCAAGGTAAAATCCCTTTCCTTCTTTTTTCGCCTTACTCTAAGTACTACTGAACGGACGGGCAAGGTAAGCCGCAGGGCAGTAGCCAACTCAACTTCCACTCTGATAGCATATCTATCCTGTTGCTCTTTGATCTTTCGCCTAAGTTCCAAATCGATTGCTCTTATTTTAGAAAGCTCTCTTTCCTTTTCTTCGCCAGTAAGTCCCTTTTTCTCGATCCTACTCTGGGACTCTTCTTTAAGAGTTCCATAATATTCTTGTAGACGGGTAATATCTCGGTTAAGGCGCCATTCCAGGCTTCTTTTAAAATCAACAAGCGCTTTTTTGACCTCCTGCCTAGCCACCTGAGAAGCAACTTGATAAACCTCTTCTACTGGTCTTCTTGCCACTTCACCTGTTTCCTCACTTTCTTCATGATACCCTGAACTTGATTCAGGGTATTTGAGTATTCCCATGGGTGTGCTAAGAGTGACCTCATTTACTATGACAGGTATTAGCCCCTCCATTTTCCTCTCAGATATTGCTGAGTAGCAAAAGTTGAAAACAAGATAGGAAACTATCATCTTCCCTTTTGATTTCAGGCGATAAATAGAGTTAGGGAAGGTAACTTTGCGGGAAATAGCTTCATGCAACCCCTCCTGTTTGAGATATAAATTGGCAAGATTAACTTGGTAAAAAAGTCCTCGACCGGCAACGAGCTGGGAAATATGCTCTAATATTGTGGAGTCGTAGGAAACAAATATGCCATCGTCACTCCTTTTATCGGGACTAAAATAGAGGTATTGATGCTCCTTAAGACCGAGTGTGGTAGCAACATCCTGAGATAGCACAACTTCCAGTCGCTCTCTATCCTCCTCTACCAGGCAGCCACTTGTTTCCAATACTTCCCTTACCAGCGACTTCAAAGGCTTCCTCTCCATGTCTATACTCCAAAGTTATTGCCAAAAAGAACTTCATCCCATCTGTTTGTCTCTTGGTAAGATTTCTTGGCCTTTAATATTAGTTCACCCAACTGGTTAAAACCTTCCCTGAGCGCTGCCTCGTTTTGAGACCTCATCCATATATCAATAACAATATTCTCAAAGTCAACTTCTCCGGGTAAGTTGCCCAAGATGGCATCCATTTCTCCAATTACTAATTCAAACATATTTATCTTCTTATCCAGGACTTCAAGAATATATTCCTCTATACTGCCCTTAAGACAAAGATTGAAGATAAAAACATCCCTTGTCTGACCAATGCGGTGAATCCGACCTATCCTCTGCTCAATCCTCATTGGGTTCCAGGGAAGGTCGTAGTTTATCATGGTATTGCAAAACTGGATATTTCTGCCTTCTCCACCCGATTCCATAGCTAATAAGATATCCGCTTGATCCCGAAAGACCTGAATAGCTTTCTCCTTTTCACTGCTTGTTAAATCTCCTCTTAATTCGACAAATTGGAATCCAGCATGGGAAAGACTTTGGGCAAGGTATCTCAGCGTCTCAACATAATTGGTGAAAATAATTTTCTTTCCTTTCCCCTTTGCTAACAATTCAAGCAGATAGCGTTCTTTCTCCGTGCTATCTAATCTGCCGATTAGCCCAAGTAACTCACTAACAAATGGGGGCGAAAATATATCATTAAGCTTCAAGAGAGAATTCCTGAGAGCGTAGGCGCTGCTTCCTGCCTCTCGTAGTAGAGTGTTCAGGATTAATCTTGTTGTCCCTTTACTCTTTTGATAACTTTCTCTCGCCATATCACTTATCCTATGATATATTTGCTCCTCAAGCTTACTGGGGGGTACTATTATTGTGCTGGCAAAACGCCTGGGCAATTTTACCTCCACTAAGGGACGGGTATTACGGATCATTACATCCTTTAGCAGCCTTTTTAGCTTTTCTTGATTAATCGGTGTCCTGAGATCACCACGTTTAACATATTCTCTCTTAAACCCAGCTTCAGTTTTTAGCAATCCTGGTTTGAGTAAGGTAATAAGATTAAAAAGCTCTATAAGGTTATTTTGCACCGGCGTGGCTGAGATAAGAAGGAGAAAACGGCTCTTCAAATTGTTAACCAGCTTCCAGTTCAAAGTAGTGCGGTTCTTAAGATGATGGACTTCGTCAACAACTACAAGATCATACTCGTTTGCTGTTACTTGATTAAAGTGACTTGCCGATTTGGCCAAATTGAGGGAAGAAATGATAAGCTTCTCTCTACTCCAGAATGAACTATCTTTCTCCAAGTTAACTCCATCTGTAATAGCAAAATAAAGCCCAAATTTAGTCAGCATCTCTTCTTGCCATTGAGAAACGAGGGAAGGGGGTGTAAGAATTAGTACCTGGCTCACCATTCCCCGCATCAAATACTCTTTAATAACCATTCCTGCCTCGATTGTCTTCCCTAAGCCCACCTCGTCAGCCAGGATTACCCTTCCCCCAAATTCCCTGATGGCTCTTTTTGCCACCTCAATTTGATACCAGTATTTTTCTACGTTCACCAGGGTATCAAGGCAAAGAAGCTCATTAAGACCACGAAGTAAAAAGAGATCACGAAGATTTAAATTGAGCTCGTAAAGATACTTAGACTCGCTTTCATCTCGGATAATCTTTGCTAGCACTTTATCGGGGCGTTGGAAGGAAAAAGATATATTGATGCTGGGTATTGCTCTTTCCACTTATCTCCGTTTGAGCAATGTATCTGGTTTGCCCTGAACTAGATTCAGGGCAAAGGTCGCTACCCAAAGGGTTAGCAAAGTATTTGTCTTGTTAAATAGGCCTCTGGCAATAGAATAATTGAAATGGAAGCGCTTGTCAAATACGAAGAGAAATTTTCGCATACACGGTCTTTCACTGGAAAAGGAGAAGGCATTCAGTTTGGTGCCTTACCTAACAATCATGCTAAAATTCCCCCTAATGCAAAATTCAAAATATATTATTCGTCCTATGATAGGCGAAGATATTCCTCAAGTAGCTGAGATTGACCGTGAAGCCTTTCCTGGTGAGTGGATGTTGCGCTCTCTATCTTCATATCAGCGAGAACTGGATAACCCATTAGCTCGCTATTTAGCAGCCTGTACAACAAAAGAGATGCTAGCGAAATTAAACCAGCCAACAGTACCACAGCTACGCTTTTTTAGAGGTCTTTTCCATAGTAATTCCATATTAACTAGAGAAAACCGCCCGTTAGAATACATTGTTGGCTTTGCTAGTTTGTGGTTAATGGCAAACGATGCTCATGTAACCTCTATTGCTGTGAGAGGTGAATATCGTGCAATGGGTATAGGTGAGGCATTGCTAATCTCCGTTATTGAATTAGCAATAAGATTAAATGCTGATGTGGTTACTTTAGAAGTGCGTGCCTCTAACCAAGTGGCTCAGATACTTTACCGAAAATATGGGTTCCATGTGGTAGGTAAGCGACTGAGGTATTATTCTGACAATGGTGAAGATGCTTTACTTATGAACACAGACAGCGTTACTTCAGCTTCATTTCAGTCATGTTTCCAAAGGTTAAAGAAGGACCATGTACAGAGGCACAAGGAAATTTCCTCACAACTAGTTTAACCTCTATGGGATTTCGGGAGAGGAAAAAGCTGCTAGCTGTATTTGTTTAGGATAGCCTTAAAAGAATCTACGACAAAGCTCAATTGTTCTCTACTGGCGGCAAAGGTAGAAATCTTGAAACTCTTGGTCAAGCCTGGTTGTGGCCCCCAGATACCCCTTTCCTTGAGTTCACGGTAAAGGAAATATCCCCTCTCGCGGACACGCTTGGAGATGTTGTAAAGTTCTGGAGCTTCAAAATGTAACAGGTCATGTTTATGTGGTTTCTCCCCTAGTTGCTTGAACTCTAGTTTCTCCAGCTCACTGGAAAACCACTGTGCTTTGGAAACTTGCTCATCCCAATGAAGGACTCGCTCTTGCACCTCGGCAAAGGAAGCCATAAGCGTTATCAAAGGAACTCCTCTCAGGGTGCATCCTAGAAGCTCAACCTCTTTGTTGTCGTAAGTTTTAGATTTTCTTAGCACGACCTCTTCCCATTTTTTCTTCATCCCCAATACACCACTGGGTCCGGCAGAGGCCATACTTTTATGACCACTACCGACAATGAAATCGGCACCGCTCTCTTCCATACTTATAGGCATCCTGCCCACAGCATATGCACTGTTAAGAATAAAAGGAATATTGTATTGCTGGGCTATTTCGCCCAATCTTTTAGCATCAGGAATATTGCCATAGTTGCCATCGGGATAAGTCAATAAAATCAGCTTGGGTTTATGCTTCTCTATAAGTGCTATGAAATTACTAACATCAATCCTGAACTCAGAGTACCCAGAGGGGGGCACTTCAATTACATTTAATCCGGCTCTTTCAGCAGCAACAATGGTGGTGTAATGCCTATTACCATCAACAATGATTGAATCGCCAGGCTGCCCTAAAGAATGCATTACCATAAATATCGCCTCTCTGGCTCCATGTGTTATGGTAGCTACCTCACTGCCTAAGAATGGGGGCAACAATTCATATACAAATTCTCGAATAGGAGGGTTGGCTATATTACTCAGACTGCCAAGGCAAAAATCGCATATGGAGTAACCATCTCCAAACTCTATTAAAGCTTCCTTAGCCGCCTGGGTAAGTAAGCCACCAGTTTGTAAAGGCATAAGATTTATCAGACCTTTATGTTGTCTGTGCAGCTCGCCGAGCTTCTGTAGCAATTTACTCTTTTTCTGCTCCACTTCCCCTTAATTCACTGGTTTTGCCTTTATGGTTACAAAGACAGCACCACCAATTCCTATCTTTTTTTGTCTTCCTTGAATGTACTGGCGAACACCTTCAGGAATTTGCAAATTGAGGTCAGAGAGATGCTTTATTGTTTTTACTTGATAAGTTAACTCTCCATGACTATTCTCTATTGCCGCCGCCACTCCCATAGCTATGGCACGCATATAGTTTATCCCCGTATATACACCCGAAGGGATAGTAGCGCTGTAAATTGTACCGTCAGCCACACAGATCTCATTAAACCCCGCCGGACCAATCAGTTTTTTGCCTGCCTCTGTCTCTAGCACCTTCACTTCAATAGATTTGTCTTTCCAGGCTAGAAATTCGCAAGGGGCAATCTCGTCCTTATATTTTCGAGCACTTTCCTCAATTGCCTGTGCTATTTTCTTTCCTCGGGCAGTTCGAGGACTTGCTATGCCGGTAATTGATTTGGCTATCTCTTCATCAGTATAGGGAACAACAGAAAATTGCGGATATGCCAATTTTCTCACATCATCTAATTCATATAGAATCATCGCCAGCCGCTCAACTCCCAAACCGGCGTTGAACACCGGGTATTTGATATCGAAATTTGCTAGAGCTACAGGTGAGTACATTCCGATATCAGCTATCTCAAACCAATCACCTCTGTAACTAACGAAAACCTCTTGTTCTTGTCCCGCGGCATAGTATTTAGATGTGGCTGTCTTTGTCTCAAATTTCATATCGGAAAAACCATATTGCTTCATAATTTCTCTTGTTATTTCCCTCCCAGCGTCCAAAGACATCTCGGGGTCCATTATCACAATAGATGCCGAATGATGAACCCTCAGGTGGTTAGCATCCTCTCTTTGTTCATTGCGATATCTTGGTCCTACTGAGAATAAAACAAGGGGAAAGGTAGCCTTGTCTTGCAGTGCTGCCAGTGTATGAAACCAGGTAGCCGTCATGTGACTTCTCAAAGTTTTATTGGAAGGTAACGGACGCAAATTCTTGAGTTCAGGGAAGACCCGGTTCAAAAGTTCCGTTGCCTGGTAATCGCTAATATTCAACTTAGTAATAAGTTCCTCAACAAGATTATCTGCTTCAATCTCTCCTCGCTTATAATTGCGCAATATTGACTGCAATTTTTCCACTTCAATTTCACCGGCTATTTTCTTTACCTGTGTCATTTTCTTTACGCTTAGCCCTATATCAGGGCGAGGTAATTCTGCCAGATAGAAAACTCTATCAAGTATAACCCGAGCTTCAGGACCATATTGCTTAACTACATCAGTGTCAGGTAAAATAGTAAAGTTCTCTACTTCATCAAAGCCAAGTTTTAGCAGAATTTCCCGGGATC
>Ga0210051_1002656_pt1 | contig 17943 bp, 11 predicted proteins | sample CryGey092014_all_FD_185464 | JGI IMG/M metagenome (GOLD analysis project Ga0210051, IMG submission 185464) | Groundwater microbial communities from aquifer - Crystal Geyser CG23_combo_of_CG06-09_8/20/14_all (SPAdes) (version 2) | ecosystem: Environmental > Aquatic > Deep subsurface > Groundwater... | reverse complement strand
CCAGAAGATGGTGAAGTTTGAGAACCCTTTTATCCCCAACATACCCATGTTTCTCACCCACTTCTTTTTGCGTATCTACTGTTGTGGAATAAATCATTATGATAAAAAATAAAGTAATATATTACTATCAATACTAACAGTACTAACAACACTACTAAATAATAACACCAATACTACTATTACTATTGTTATTGTTGTCACTATGAAGCATAAATGGCTGCCGAAAGGCTAGTCAGTTCAACAAGTAAGTCCTAAGAGTTTTATCACAAATATTCACTCCATTGCTGGCGCCGTTTTTCTCCCCGATGGGGGGGAACCCATCAGGGCTGAGAAAAATGTGATTTTCACTTGTCTACTATGGACAGGGAAAATCTCACGAGCTTTACCCCCAGACCCCTAGGTTACAAATGAAAGCGAGCGAGCCTGCCAGCATTAAAATAATTATTACTATTACCATCATTATTGTCTTACGTTGATCATTTTGTCCCGGAGGCAACCCTTCCCCCCCTTTCGAGGAAATGCTTTTTCCCTGCAAGGGGGGGGGACAACAATAAAAGGGGAAAAGCATTGGCGGGGAATGGCATTGCCTATAGGGACAAATAGTCCACACGTAGACGATTTTATTTTTCACATACAGCATTACACTACTTTTACGATGCGTTATGAGAGTATTGATGGCAGAGTCCTTTCCAACCTGCTCTGCCCCAAGAGTGTACTTTCACACCACCACCTTATTACTATGAACGCCCTGAGGGCGCTGCTGCAACAACCAGTTCACCAACAGCGCCCGAAGGGCGGATTGGGCAGGGCCCACCCTATTTTTTCTTTTGGATTTTCTTTCGATCCCTTTTGGTTTGATTTTGTGTTTTTCGTTTTCTTTCGTTTTTGGTTTGCGCCAGCCTTCCCCCCTTTTTCTTCTACCCTTTCTTTTTTCTTTGCCTTTTTGTTTTATTCCTTTTACCCTTTTCATCCTGCGTCTCCCCTTTTGGCGCCCTTTGTTTCTTCCCCCTTTGTTTTTTCTCCTTTGATATGCGCCTTACGCCTGCCCCTTTCTCCTTTCTTTTTCTTTCGGTTCGCGCCAGTCCTTCTCTTTCCCTTTTGCGCTTTCGTTTTTATTGTTTCTTTTTTGGTTTCCTTTCCTTTACCCTTTTCTTTCACACCTTTCTTTTTTACCCTTTTTCTTTTCCTTTTGTTTTTCTATTACTTTCTTGGTTTACTGGTTTTGATTGGTTTTGATCACACCCTCATAGCGCCATCACAGGCCTTTCTTTTCACTGCTTTCATCTGTTACGCTTGCGTCTTTACACTTGTTTTACATCTATCTTTTTTATTATTTTTTTATTTTATTTACCACCACCACTTTACCCCTTATTCTAAGTTGGAGTGGTGGTTACTAAGTGAAATTAACAAACATTACTTTCAGGTTTTTATCGTCTATAAAAATGAAATTGGCAAAGAAATTGGCAAGAATCTTGCCAATTTTGAATTTGGCAGGGAATTGGCAAAGAAATTGGCAAAATTAACAGCAAAATTGACAAGAAAATATTAACAAAAAACAATACGAAAAACAACGGTTTTTTCAACTGTCTTATTTTTCTTTTTCTTCTACTCCTTCTTGTTCTTTGTAGCAGTATTTACCCCTGTTTGGTTTTGCTACTGCGCCTCCTTCCACTAATCGGCTAAGATCCTTTCCCGCTACATTATAATCTATTTTGGTTAACTCCGAAACCTCTGTTATTGTAAATAGTTTGTCCTGGTTGGCTGAAAGAACCTTTAATATTTTCTCTTCGTTCGTAAGACCTTCCATGCTTTCTTCTGGTTTGTTTATGGCGGGTGCTACATCTAACTTTTCTTCTTCTTTTTCAAGGTTTTGTTTTTGTTCATCATAACATTTGAGGCACACATAACCATGTTTTTTTGTCATGGTGCATTCGGTTTGTGTTTTCAGGTCTTTTCCGCAGAAAAAACATTTCCCAGGCAGCTGCACACAAACAGTATTAGAAACAGTATTGTTTTTGTTTTCACCCGCTACTACTGTTTCCTTGTCTCCTACTACTCCTATGCTGCCTATGTTGCCCGTAGGGGGTGTTACCTGTTCCGGTTTTTCCTTCCCCTCCACCCCTTTTTCTTCCTCCTGCATCATATATTTCTGTGCAATCAGGGGTAGTTGTTTCTCAAACTCTTGGAACTGCTCCAAACTCAGGATTATCTCTCCTGTTTCTGTATCAAATAAACCACCAGGAACAGGTTTTTCTTGCAGAACAGCCCATATAACCTCTGCGTTCTCTGTATTGTTGTTCAGTATCGTGTTTACCTCTCTTTTCTTGATCCCTATCACACCCGCCTCATTAATACCTTTTTTTTCCCTGATATAATCACAAATCTTCATAAGTTTTTTCTTGGTTGTTGACTCCCCCAATATTTTCTGTATTTCAGTTTGAACACTACTTTTTATCATGGTTATTCCACCTATTTCTTTTATGTGTTTACTCAGTAGTTCATTGAATTTCTTCATAACATCCGATGATATATTGTACTCGCCCGTTTCCACCAGGAAATCATTTATGTTGTGTTTCATACGCCCCGCCATACCGATTTTCTTAGCGGTGATGTGCTCATCATACAATCCCAGTAGTTGATGATACGTGATATCCTCCTTCTCCAACGCCGCACCCGTTCCTTCGTTTTGTTCTGTTTCTGACTCAGATATCATCCTTTCATAGTTTCCCATCATTTGTTTAAGCCCACCCGCTGTTACCATTATTTTACCATCCTCTGCTTTGCTTGCTCCACCATACTGCAGGAAACGATGAACAAGTATTCTGCTCATATTCACTCTTTTACCCATATTGTCCTCATCAGTGTAAACTGCTGTTCCTCCTCCTTCATCAATCTGTTTTTGTATTGTGTCAAACTTCTTAGTTAGTTCCTCATATTCTTTTTTCATCTCTGTTTTCTTCACAGCTGCTTCATCTTCCTCTTCCTCCAAAGTATTTTTTATACCATCCATGTTTTCCTGTGTGATTGTGAACATTGTGTTCTCAACATGTCCTGTGGGTGCATTCAAAGTATCCACACCAAGTTTTTTCATAGTATTAAGCACATCCTGTTTTGACATAGTGCTGCTAAGACCACGTTCTTCTAATCCCCCATAAATATCCCGGAGTGCAGTATCCCAAGACCCATTCAATGTTTTTTGTTTCTCCTCATCCGATACATCACTGGGCAGGGGTTTGTTTTTTTTCTCAGAAATGATTTTTTCCAGAATAGGCAGCAGCATTTTACTATGCTCAAAAGTGAGCATATCCATACCAATACTCATGGTTGTTCTCACTTTTTTAAACGATTCTGTTCCTATGTCATACAGCATGGGTGGGTTACTGAGCACAAAAACCTGATAATCACCACTTGTAGGCTGACGTGGGAGTGTGTCTTTCTCATAGGTTTTAGTATCAGATATCCTAAACGTTTTATATCCCTCACGTATGAAGTAATCTATTATGCTCACAACACGAAAACCATCCTGCTCAGATGCCGCACCAAAAAACACAACACGGTTCTCACGCAACCCTTTACAAAAATTGTGTACTATTTTCTCCCGCACACCCACTGTACTGCTCTCAATTTCCCAGTTAACATCCCGACCCCTGCTAAGATCATAAAGAGGTTTACTTCTAAGCATATCCCTGATTTTTTCCTGCTGGGATGGTGTACGACCCTCCATAACCGGCTCAACATGTACTTCACCATCAGGAAGATACTCAGTCCCCCCCTCATCCTGGTTTTTCACAATCATATCACCACCCAGCAACAATGTGAGATCATGGGCAGCAGCAATAAGACTTTTATGTGTTGGTCCACCAGCCGCTGCACTCCTACCCCCTTGTGATTCAACACCTATTTTCGCTAATCCGTCCTGCGTGATACTGTATTTGAATGCCCGAAACCGCTCATTTTTTGGTAAATCCTCAGCTTTTTTACTATCAAAATCAATCCTCATAAGACCTTGGTCAGCACAGCTTTTACTCACACTAACCAGACCCCCAACTCTGAGAAGCCCAGGCATTGTTGCTATTCTTTCCATTTCACCCTGTACCTCATCAAAATCAAAACTGTTTTTACCCCTGTTTTTAATCTGCAGGCAGCGCACTGCTTTAAGCATATCCTCTATTTGCCGCACATCTGTTCCAAATAGACTGGTGTCCATAACATTGTATGGGCGGCCATATATTTCCCGGCTGTGCTCCTGAAACAGTTTCACATAAAGCTCCCAGTTGCGGGTTTTACGCAGGGGATGGTATAGTTCACCATAAAAAGCCTTTGTGGTATGGGCACCTACTTTAGCACGACCATAAAAAGTGAAGGGGTCAAGACGCATTAAATATTTTTCTTTACACCCAAGGACATCTTTTAGTATTTTTGCATCATTAGCACCCACACCCAATGCTATGTGAAGTGCTACGTTTTCTATGAGCCCATTCATCATTTCTGGGTGTATCTGACTAAGATACTGTGTTGCCATTATCAGCCCAAAATTGTAGCTTCGTGCCTCATTAAGTATTTCTGTGAATGACTGTGTGGTAAAGTTTTGGAACTCATCCATAATAGCAATTGTGGGGAACCGCCCATGCTCCCTTTTTTTTGTTATATCAACCGTCCCTTTTTTACTAATTATTGTAAGCCATAGCTGTATGGCATATACTGTCCCAAGGATTTTGCCGATAGAACTGCTAATTTTTGCTTTCCTTAGATCTATAAGTACAATCATGCCTGGTTCAACCAGTTTACTGAAATCCAGAGGGATTGTTCTTTTACAAAGCATTCTTTTTAGTACAGTATTATCAAAAAATGGGTGTAAACGATTCTCAGTGCTGAGCAGGTCATCCTCTCTGCTGCTGCTCAGCTGGGATGCAACATAGTATTTATTTGTTTCCTTACTAAGCATGTTTAGAAGACGCCATCGTTTACTCTGATCTTTAATGATATAGTAGGCATCCACCAGTGTGGTGTTCTCCGCCTCTAAGCAGGCACCAATTATTCCACGCAGGTTTCTATCCAGACTGGGTGTTCCACCCTCCACTGGCGTGGTTCTCTTCAGCATGTCTACAATCTCCTCTTTTAGTCTGCCCTGCAGGTTATCTATTTTATCTGTGTTATTTGTTTGTTTCAGCTGTTCCAGTCCTGGTACATATAGCGGGTTGATACTAACAGGTAGTTCTGTCTCATAGGGGTCTATGATCACTACACGGTTTTGCTGCAGCAGTGTTTCTGGTAGGAATGGTAGTATTCCATCGATGAGATCGCCTTTTGGGTCGAAAACAAACAGGTTTACCCCTGCTGCTATGAGTTGAAGTGCTTGATGAACAAGGAGAGTAGTTTTTCCTTTTCCTGTTCCGCCTGTGATAAGCTCGTGTGTGTAGAGGTCATGTATGGGTAATGTTATAGGGTTTTGTTTATCATGTATGTCTGTTCCTTCACCAAGGATTATTTTTCCCAGTTGTATGTTTTCCTGTATTAGTTCACCATAAGGTTTCTTTGGCGGCAGTAGATAGTAGTATTGGGATCGGGGATGTCGTGGTACTTCCCAGTACATGTCCGCTTTGGTTTTACCCTCTTTGTCTTTCTCTGGGTCTGGATGCGGCTGCCAGTCTAGTATCCGATGCATGAGATCAAACTCTTTTTTGCCATAGTCATCAAAATGGTTTCCTTTATTGAACAGGAGGTATATCCTGTTAGGCCCTTTTGTGGGCTCATGCTTTTTTTTCCGTATACTTATGATTTTATTCATAGTCCTAATCTGCTTGCCTTTGTAGAGAAACATGTTTCTCCCCTGCCAGAACACCCGCTCCTTCTCAGTCCAGGTGGGAATAATACTTCCATCCGCTCCTAATATACTACGACTTTCTTCCTGCTCCCGCTGTTTCAGTATTTGTTTTTGTTTCTCCTCTTTTATTTTTTCTTCTATGTCCTGTTGCTTGTACTGGGATGGTATGCTCTGTATAGCTTTTTGCACCATGTCTGATGGATACCCCATTTTTTGTGTCATGCGTCTCATTATTTTTTCATTATCCCATCCTGTTGCCTTACCACCCTCTATTACTATTTCCCTTATTTCCTCCTCCTTTTTTGTTCTGTTTTCAGGTGTATCCAAAAATGGAGCAAAAATATCTTTTTCATCAATATTTTTTTCTTTTCTCTGCTCTATCACCATACCTTTTTCTTCCCCTTGTTTTACATCAGCATATCTTTCAGCGTTCTCAATAATTTTTGTTTTCTGCTCAGTTTCTGCCTCCTTTTTCTTTTTTTCTTCATTTGCACGTTTCATGACCTCCGCAAAACTCCTAGGGTTTGGTGCTGGAGGAACACCTGTTTGTTCCTTCTTAGGAACACGATTATTGTTTTCTCCTTCTCCCTCCCTCCTTCTCCTTCTATACATTATGCTACACCACCCATGTTTTCTTTTGTTTCCTCTGTTTTCTTTTTAGTTTCATCCTGTTTTTTCTTTTCCATTTTTTTCATCACATCAAGTAATCTCTGATTCAGTTTACTGAAATATGCTTCTGATTCAGCATCCAGAACACGTGCTTTCTCCTCATTCTCCTTCTGTCTCTGCTCATACAGCCGTGTTTCCTCTTTAAGCTCTTCATCATTCATCACACTATCATACCTGAGGTTAACCATGTATTTCTTATCAATATCCATATCAGATAATGTTTGATTTGAATGCTGTATAAGCTCCTCAGGTATCGGCATACGCTCCACTTTCATACTGTCCATCACCGGCAAAATATCTACCTCCTCACCCGCGGGTACAGCAAAAAAATTATGCCCAATCTCATCTGCACTAAGAATGAAACGCTCCTCAAACGGTCCAATAAAATGTGACACATCCCTATCCTCCACACTGTTCAGAAAACCAACCTGGCGTGTATTATAGGTTTTTCTTTTAATCCTGTTACCCCCAGCATCACTATCCAGCCTGTTAAAAACATCTAACACATCCCCCATCTTGCGTTTAAGACGCTCAGGATCCCTACCAAACATAACAATTCTAAACACAGCCTCATATGGTGCCATATGTGTCTTAGCATCCCAGAGATTGGTTAACTCAGCATATTTTTCTGTAGGGTTTTTCACATTTTTACGCCGCCAAACCCGATGCTGCAACTTATTCATTTTACTGCGTTTCCGGGGCCAGAGAATTATTTGAATCACCCCTTTATCATAAGGATCACCGCTTTTAATCTGTGATAGAATACTCAGCCAGAGTTCACCATTCGGTACAATATTAATAGGGAGGTACCTATAGTGTTTTGGTGTGAGACGTGCACATATCACATAATCATTTGGTTCTAGGTCCACAAAAAATTTTTCTTGCATATCTCTGAACCCTATGCTGGGATAGCAGGTTCGATATGTTTCCATTATTTTTTTACTCATGTATTCATCATCTGTCCAGAAAAAGAAACCTGCTTTATTATTCTCTAACATAACCTCAAAAACAAAGTATCCTTTTTTAATACCATACTGCTTCCTAGTCTGAGGTGTTGTATGCAGCTCCTGCGCTGTTTTCGGCCCAGGGTTTGTTAATGGTTGCCCGTCTTGTTGTAGTGGTAGTATTTGTTTCAGGTATCCTTTTCTTCCACCCTGTCCTGTGTTTTTTATCCATTTTATGTCTGCTTTGGTTAATTTGTGTGCTTTCATAACCATATTTTTTATTCCCCCATTTTTGTTTTTTTTCTCATCCATTCCGCTACAGGTCGGCTGTATGGTTTGAGTTGCTCTGGTTGTCTGCTGTACCCCCTAATATGATATCCTGTTTTTCTTTTTTGTTTTTTGTTTTGTTGATCAATAAATTCTTTCCTCTTCATTCTGTAGAGTTCACAGTTTTGTTTAATCTGGTCATTGCAGAAACCATATTTTTTGATTATTGGGCAGGCAATATATGTTTGTGTGTTTTGTCTGTATGCCCATCCGAAAATATATTTTGCTTCACTGTAATCAAAATCTTGTTTGTCTGCATTGTTGTAAAACTCGTCACATACAGATAGGGCTTCCTCAAATGGTTTTTTGTCTAGTATGCAGGCATATGCTAGCTGGCGACACATTTCGTTTCTACTGCCGCTGAATACGGGTGTGTGCCTTATGAGGCGTATGCAGGGTAGATTTATGTGTTTTCCTTTGATTACAATGTTTTTTGAGGCTGTGGGTGTGCTGGGTTTGAAGCTGTCTATAAACATGTTAATGAGCTCTGGTGGTACTTTCCACACCTGTATTTTTTGGGGGTATGTTACCTGTGTGAAATTAAGTATGATTGGTTTCTGGTCTGGTATACCGTCTGTGAATAGTGTTTTGTATCCAATCATTTCTTTGTCTTCTATTCCCCCGAATTTTCTTCCACCATAGCATCGTACCAGGTGTCCTCGTCCTGTGATCCCATTCCAGTCCACACAGCTTGTATCTATAACACCCCCATGCCTTGTTCTCTGTTCTGATGGTATTCCAGCCATGTCGAGTATTTTATGGAAAAGGAATAAGCGGAGGTCTCGGAGTATGATGTGTTTTTTTTCCATCCTTGTTATGGTTTCCTGTTCTGGTAGGCTGAAATATATGCTTGTATGGGGTCCTTTACCACCACTAAAACCGATGTGGCGGGGTATATGATGTAATGTGAGTGTTTTCCTGATTTTGTCTCCTACTGTTTTCTGCCCGGTGCTGAGATCATTCCATGTTTTGTCCTGGTTGACTGTATTGTCTTTGTTTCTTACTACATAGTCGCTTTCTATCACTATCTCATTGGGTAGTATGCTGTAGTAATCTATTTTTTGTAGCCCACCATTTTTGAGCCATTCATCATAGGGTATCCAATTAGTTATCCCCCATGTCCCATTTTTTCTTTGTATTGTTGGCACAACCCTGAACTTAAAAATTTGTGTTTCCTGTAATATTTTTTCTTTCCCTGTTGTCTGAAGTAATACTGCATCTGTTTGTGTTTTTCTCCAAAAATCGTTGAGCATACCCAGGTACTGATTTTTCCTCAATGCTGACTGTCTATAGGCTTCTTTATCATATCTTTCATTACTGCTCATTTTTTTTCCTCTCCAGTCTTTGTTTGGGTTGTACCCTGCATCATTTCCTGTATTTTTTCTGCTAGATAGTAGATGTCTTCAATGCCAAAAAACATCATATCTGGCCCTGGATTATCTGATGCGGTTTCAAACAATATACGCCCAATACCAAGTATTTGTTCCATTCTGTTTTGTTCTGGTTTTATCCATTGAAGTTTACTGAAAGGTATCATGGGACTACTTTTTTCATGACTTATGAGGTATATGCCTTTTTTGTGTTTCACACCACTGCTTGTGACTATGAAGGTGTGAGACATACGATTAATAAATGTGAATAATAGTATTATGAGGAACAATACTATGGGTATGCTGATAATGATAAGAGGAAGGTAGTATGCGGCTGTTGCTGGTATGTATTTGTTTATGTATGGTAGGTAAGGCCAAAGAAATTTCCATGTCACAAAAAAATAGATGGGAAACAAGATTATTATGAACAGTACGAGTGTTGGTATGTAATGCAACCAGGATGGTTTTGATTGAAAAATAATGTTTTCCTCAGTCATAGGAACACCTCCTGTACCGGTATCTGTTCCTGCACTGTATAATCTGATTTCCTCTCAACATTTTTGTTTTTCTGCTGCAGCAGGGGCGTGAGATACAGCAACGCCTCCTCCACCCGCCCCTCACGGTTTGTTGTGTGAATAGTATGCACAACACCATTGTTGAGTCTGTAATGCTGAATAGTGCTGCTTATGATCCGGTCTATCTCCCTCTGCCATATAGGGTCAGTTGAACGTACACCATCATTCTCTATGGGTGTTGGTAGTGGTTTCAGATAAAAAACAATGTTATAGGTGTGCACCCAGTAACCAATCAGGTTTTTCATAATCTGAGTACCCGTAAAATGTTTTCTTTTCCTTATCTCAAAACTCAGCGCATAAGCATAATTATCCAGAATGGTTCTATCAGTGATCAAAACAGCACATCCGTTGTTTTCCCTGTTGAATCCTGCCTCAATTTCCTTAGTAATCTGCGATAATGCTATATGAAGCTGAGAGGATAAAAAAGCCTCTTCATTTATCGGCAGAGGACAGCTTCTTACTATCTCATCTATAATTATTGTTTTGTGTCCTTTTTCCTCAAGTTGTTCTGCGATGTCCCCAATGAATGTTGTTTTTCCTGCGTGTGAAGTGCCACACACACCAATTTTTAGTATCAATTATATCACCCCTTCTTGCACATGCTTTTCCAATGCTTTTTTTATCCAAGGGAAAAACACTGCAACAAGACCAACAATGGCTAGGAACGCCAGCCAAGGATTAATTATTACTGCCATAGCAATCATGATAAGCCCCCCTATACGTTCAATTGGCAACCATTTTCGTACCCATTTCACCTTTTTTCTTTCCAAAAACTTCTCTATGAATTTGGGTTTCCAATGAAAAATGGTTTCTAAGCTCATTCATTCCTCCTCCACATATTTTTCTTTTTCCTGTTCCTCTTCCCTCATTTTTATTAGATCACTGGGTTTGGTTGTTATGAGCCTGTAATCCTCATCTAAAAGTATTTCAACATCAACAACCGCTTTGTATTTTGTTCCAATACTCATCAGTGGGCGGCCTATTTTCGCTTTTTTTGTAATTGCTTCTTTTTCTTCTTCTGAGAAACTAAAATATTCTTGTGTTTCATGCCCTATGCCTCTGAGCTGGAAGATAAATGTGAATAAGCAGTTGTTGAGTATGCTTTCACCCTCAGGGTGTTTCAGGAGGTCTTGTGTGTCCTGTGTTATGAGTGTCACACCAGTGTTATGATGCCTGCTTTCTGCTATGAGTTCATCCAGAAAACCCCTGGTGTCGGGCGGTGTGAGCATGTGTCTTGCTTCATCTATCACAACCATTTTTTTCCTTGTGTCATCCTCACATATTTTCCCGCTGATGTAGTCTGTTATCATGTACATAATGCTGGGGTATTCCGCTTTAGTAATAGCGGATATGTCAAAACTAATATATGGGCTGTGCAGGTCTATGGTGGTCTGCCCATTCCAGAAACTCAGAGGGCCGGTAACGTATTCTTCTAGTAGGCGTATGAGTTTATCCGCAACAATTTTTTCTTTTTGTGTCGCATTCTGGTCTTTTTCAATGTTTTTAAGAATGTTTTGCAGGTCTGTGAATGTGGGGGATCTCCCAGTGTAGGTTTGAGGGTCGAAAACTATTGTTTCTATTATCTCCGGTATGCTCTGATATGTTTTCATGAGTGCGGTGCTAAGCATCGCTCTCTCCTCCTTATCCCCGCTTGGGTCAAGATGAAGTAGTAGGTCCAGGAGCCCTTTGAGACGGCTGACTTTTTCTTTGATTATTTCATCCGTGCTTTTCAGCTGTTTTTCACCCATGGCAGTAGTTATTCTGCGTTTGCTAATAGTCGTAATATCAAACGGATTAATAATATCTGCATCCTTCCCCTTTGTTCCAAGACGAATAACCTGCCCCCCATGTTTTTGTATGAGGGGGCCGAACTCATAAAGAGGGTCTATAATATATATTTGTATGTCCGGGTAGGTTCTTATCATCTGTATAATTTCTTCTTTACTGAGTGTGCTCTTCCCAAAACCACTGCGTCCTATGATTGCACTATTGTAGTTTTCATGCCCGTATCGGTCTATGATTACGGGTGTGTTATCATAAATGTTAAACCCGTAAAAAATACCTTGTTGGTCGCTGAGGTGTGTGTTGTTAAAAAGTGTTGCTGCGGTGAGGCATTCTGTGTACATCATCTGATCCGTTTTAGGTAACAAATTCCTATAACTGGGTGTGATTATGGTTTTAAATCCGTTTATGAGTGCGTTCATTCTAAGACGCCGGATTTTCATCATCATAGTAGTTGCTCTTGTCTGCAGTGTTTTTATGTTTTTATCCAATGTTTTTTTATCCTCTGCTCGAACAACAAAATATATGCTGAAATCAAAGGGTTTGGTTTGATCATTAATTATCATTTCTTTTAGGTTGTCTGCCCAATCCCGGGCGTTCTGCAGTTTGGTTGTGTCCCCTTTGCTGAGTTCTATGACTTCACCTATTTGCCTTGAGCGGTGTATGAGTTGTTGCACAACCGTGTTTGGGTTTGCGGGTCTGATTGACTGTATGATCTCAGTGTTTTCGTTTGGTAATACAAGACGATCTACCCACCCGTCAGGCAGTCTGGCGGGGTATTTATTGATGTACACCATACCCAAATACACATCTTTTTTGTTCTGAGTGAGTATTATGTAATCTTTTTTTATTTGTATACTGTCAGGCATAGCATCAGTATAATATTTTTTTTCTGCGTTGGATGCGGGGGTAAACACTACTTGTTTTTCACCACCAGCGATATGTTTGTTTATTATGCTTCCCAGTGGTGTGTAAAGAACAATGGATAACATGCTTCCAATTAGGAGTGTTAGGTTAAAAAATGGGGGGTAGTTAATGTAAACATATATTATAAGGAGCATTAGGCTGATGAAGTATGTTTGTGTGAGCAACAACTCCATGTTTTCTTCTATCATTGTTTTTACTTTGAAAACTGTTGTTTCAGACATAATTTTATAATGCCTCCGGTGTGAGTGCTTTTTTAATGATTCCAATAATTTGTTTCTTATCTGGTATAATAGTCTGGATTTGTGGGTCCATACTGGTTATTGCATTAATAACCATGTCTTCCCTCTCAACTAGGATGTCATTTATTTTTTCCTCATCCCTGTCCCTAATATTTTGCTTTATTTTTTCTTTTTCCTCCTTTGTTGTTTTGTTACTCCTAATTTTTTTTAACTCGTTTTTTGTTGCTGTGCTGGGTATGTTTACGGGTATGAGAACATGGATTTGCGGGATGCGTCTGGGTGTGCCTGTCATCTCATTCTCATATGCTGTACAAAAATTTAGAACGGACTGGTAACGCAAATTATCTCCTGATAACCCATTGGTTTTTTCTTTAAAACTTTCTGTGTAGGTGTATGGGTCGTAGAGGATGGGTGTTCTTTTAAAATATATGGGGGATGATGTGCTGTTCAGCATTTCTGTCTGCAGTGCTGAGAAGTTTTCTGTTTCATCTGGTGTTTTAAGTGCAACGGATGGGAAAGTAAAAGATAACACAGAAACATATTTACCCCCCCCTGTTAGTATTCTGTTGCCGTCAATGTTTTTTATATTGAGTAAACTGGTGTATATTTGGTTTTGCGTGTATTTTTTTTGTGTCATGTTAAATTTAAGTATGTCTGCGAGGTGGAGGAGGAGTGGTGTTTCATCAACCTTGTATAGGCTACCGATAACCCAGATGAAAACCACAGCCGCCACTAAATATATTTTCATACTACCATGTATGGGTATAGCAAACAATAGTAGCAAGGCAAGCAGTATTCCTGGCACCATCATGTATATTTGTGTTTTTGTTATAACCCCTAGCAGCGGGGGTTCTTTTCCTACATCTACTGGTATATCAACCATTTTTTTATCACTCCCAATAATTATTGTTGTTGTTTTCTTTTTTGTGTTCTATTTCCTTATCATCTAACTTTGTTTCAGATGTTTTTTCTGCTGTATTGTTAGGTACTACAACATCATTGTTGTTTTTTGTTATTTTTTCCTGCAGTACTGCATCAAGGTCTTTTTGTATGTCTGTGTCTGTAATATTTATTAGTCTAAGACCCTGCGTGTGGTATGCCTCTGTTTTTTGTTTCATACGTGTCTGATATTCTGGGTCATCCAGTTTCCCCCAGTATTCAACAAAAATGTTTTGGTTTGGCAGGTAGAAATCACAAAAGTATGGTGTGTTAGGGACAGATTTTTCATAAAAATATAGTATGTTGTGTTGTGTGAGCCAGTTGGCAATCAGCATCTCTGCTTTACTCCGCACCATATGCCCATCCAGTGTTTTGTATCTAAGACCAGCCGGGTTAGGGATATTATTACTGCCGCTGTTATTCTCATTATTGTTATTGTTTATGGATGGATGATTAGAAGTCTGTTTTTTATGTTTCCTCCTTTTATGGTATTTTGTGCCTGATCCAACAAGGATATCACCGCTAAAGTCTGTACTGGGGTTATTCTTATCATCATTATTTACCAGTTTTTCAGTATTCACTGATACTGATGACTTTACCTTTGCTGTGTTGCGGTTACCGCTGCTGATATGTTGAAAGTTGCGGGGGAATATAATACGGCTGATTAGCCCGGGTATGCCTGTGCTAAGACCATCATCCAGTAACCTGCCAAATATTGTGCGTTCTTCACTGTCCACAGCAGTGTAAATACCCTGATATATGCTGAATACTAACCCAAATCCGAGGAGAATGAGTCCTAATGTGCTGTTTGATGCCTGTGGCAGCGCAAATATGAGTACGCCAAATGGTAGGAGTGTGAACATTGAGGTAGTAACGCATCCTTTGAAGAACATACGACCCTCGTGGTATTGGCATGCTATGAAACACGCGAAGAAAACTATGATCGTTACCAATGCCATGATGCTGGGTGTGTGAGTGAATGATGACCCATATATCCATGCAATGGGTAATATGCTGTAGATTATTCCTACTGTAAACCCGATTTTTATTTTCAGAAGACGTGAGAAAACACCCATAATTATTTTTCACCTCCTCCTTGTTTTTCTATTCTTTTTTTCCTTATAGTTTTGCGTTTCATCATGATAAAAATTATGACAGCAGCGATTATTATTGTTATGAGGATTGCGATTAAAACAATCCATAAAATATTTTTTTCTTCTCCATTGCCACCGTTTCCATTGTTTTCATTTGTTTCACCCATGTTATCTGTGATGGTTTGATTTTTTGTAGTGCTGTGTCCTGCATAATCTGTTGCTTTCACATAGACTATATGCCCCCCCGATCCTATGTTTGTGAATGTGTAACTGTTTGTGTAGGGGTTTGTTATTCCAACATTTACCCAGTCTGTATCATCTATTTTTACTGTGTAGGATTCTATGTCAGTGCTGGTTGTTGTCCATGTCACCATGATGGTTTTTGTTTCTGTGTCTGCTGTGATGTTGGTGATACTGATCTGTGGGGTTGTTACATCTATTTTGAATGATAGAATTTGTATGTTTTCAATGTTATTTGCATGGTCTGTGCTGTAGTATTCTATTTGGTAGTTTCCATCCTGGGATATTGTGAAACTCTGGGTTGTGGTTAATTTGTGCCATTCATCATTGTTTATTCTGTAGAAGGTGCTGTTCACGCCGCTGTGTGTATCTGACAGGTTTAGTTGTATTGTGACTGGTGTTATATAGTAACTGTTATCACCATCTGGGGTGATGGGTGTTAAGGTAGTTGTTGTGTTTGGAGGTTGTGTATCAGTTTTTATTGTTTTGTTTATGATGCTTCCAGTGTTTCCTGCGTTGTCTGTGCTGTGGTATTTGAGTGCCCACACACCATCCTCTGTTATTGTGAATGTACGATTTGCTGTCCAATTACTGGGTTCTATAGTGTTGTTTTTCCATAGTTTGTAGTATGTTTGGTTAATACTTGAAAAACTATCCGTAGCATTTAAAGTAAAGAAAACATTGTTTTGCCAGTCTATAGGTATGCTGTCTGTGGTTGTTGGTGGTGTTATATCAACACCACAAGCAGCATCCGCAGTTAATGGCGGAGGTTCAATGTTTAGGTTAGTGTCAGTTGCGATGCTGTAAAACTCATATAAACAATCCTTTGTTTGTATTTGTGTTGTGTTAAATTGCCATGTCCATGGTTCATTTATATCCACCTCATATTCCATCCATGTAGCCCAGTTTGCGCTATTTTCTGTCTTATATCTATAATAGAGTGTAATGTTTTTTATTTCGCCTTGAGGAATTACCGGTTCGGTTGCGCTTGCTGTAATATTTATAAGTAGGCTGTCTGTGTTGTACCAAAATGGGGTTATAGGATTGATGTGTGATTCTACTCCCCCCCATTTATTTGGAAGCCATGGATTATATATTACACCAGAGGATATACTATCACCACTGCCTGGTCCCACACCACTTGGACCGTCTGAGGATCCCCACCAGTTGCGGGTTGCATTTGCTCCATAGGTTTGGTAATTATAAAAACCGTATTTTGTGTTATTGTAAATATTGTTATAATGTACTTCATTACTTGTAGAATATTCGAAACTGATACCGTAATTGTTGTTGTAAATATTGTTGTTTGTTATTTGGTTGTTTGGAGAAGAGTAGAGACAGATACCCTCCATGTGATTATTATAAATTTGATTTAGGGTTACGTTATTGTTTGAGCAAACATGGAGACTGATTCCATCCCATAGATTGTTATAAATTTGATTGCTTGTTATGTTGTTGTTTGAGGAATAATACAGCCCGACGCCATAATTATCATTGTTATAAATCTGGTTAGAAATTATATTGCTATTCGAGGAGGAGCCAGTGATGCCTGAACCGCCGTTGTTATGAATTCGATTAGAAAATATATTGTTGTTGTTTGAGGAAAATTGGAGTAATATCCCTCCCTTGTCGTTGTTATATATCTGATTCATGGTTACGTTATTGTTTGAGGATTCCTGAAGGTTAATCCCGTAGTTGTTGTTGTAAACATCGCAGTTTGATATTTTACCATTGGTTACGTTGTAAAAATTAATACCATAATGATATGTAGAGTTAATAGGATTGTATCCATTATAAGTTGCGCAGTTTCTTATGATTAAATGTTTGTCTGTGTTTTCTATTTTAATACCGTCTGCTGTGTCTGCATCTATACACCAGTTTTCTATTATGTATGGATTATTTTCTGTACCATTTCCTTCTATTACTCCGTTTGCGGTTGTGAAATTGTTATTGTTTATATGGATTGGTTTGTGTGATGTAAGCTCAGATTTAGACTGGGGTTCAGCAGATAAACAATGATTTGTTAGGATGGGTGTGATTGTTGAAAAAAGGAAAAAGAATATTATTGCTAATGATACGACCATCCTTGTGCTTTTTCTTAAATACACAAATATTTTCATATTTCACCTCCCCCTCTCTTGTTCAGGTGTTTCTTCTATTATTTCATCCGCAAACAACTGTTCATGTATTTTATTTTCTGCCCATCCATCAGGGTCTTTGTTGTGTTGCTCTATCTCATCTTTTCTTTTGTTACATTCTTCCTCAAACATTTGTGGTCCACCGTTTTTCTCCCATGTTTCCTGTTTCATAACCAAAATCTCTTTTATCGCTTGTTTCTGCGCATCCGTCATATCCTGGGTGTAGGGATCATCGGGTAGTTTTTCTCCTGTTTTCTCCAGTACATATCGCATTATTTTTTCATCGTCTTTTTTGTTCCATTCCTCTAGCCTATCCATTACATTGAGTTTTATGAGTTTTTTTGCTATCATTGTTGCTCTTGTCTGGTCGTATTCTTCTTCTGTTAGCCATGGTGGCACTACTCTATCGGGGCTGGACCAGTCTGTGACATGCCCTAGTCTGTGAAATAAAAGATAGGATTCAGGGTCATAGTATTCTGCTATTTCTGACGGAGCATTAACCCTGTTTTCTTTGGTGAGAATATTGAATAAGGTAGTAAGTTTATCCATGTTTTTTATATCTTCCTTTTCTGTGAGTTCTCCATGAGTCATGCTTGCTTTTAATCCGTAGTATGTCATTCTTTTCCATATTTTTTCAATTTTTCTATCAGCATCAAGAGCGCGCCTGAAACCAATCATATATTTTTTAAGTTGCTCTGATGAGTACACATTTACCACATGTGAACCGATGCTGTCTTTACTTAATATGGTTTCACCAGTTTCATCATCTTTGATTTCTGATAACTCAGGGGTGTATATTATACCGGTGTCATCGGGGAGTTCAAAAGGCAGTCCTTGGTCATCCCATGTTTTTATGTAATCCACCTGTTCTTTGA